>ODAK010000760.1_pt1 | contig 36669 bp, 33 predicted proteins | sample 1539591 | NCBI WGS metagenome assembly ODAK01 (sample SAMEA3539303, study PRJEB22396) | soil metagenome | biome: tundra; feature: field; material: soil | place: USA | collected 2010-05 | depth 0.15 m | reverse complement strand
GGAATGCACTGCATGCCACCAACCCGGTGATATGTCCAGACGAGTGGTCGACTAGATCCCCGTGTGTCCCGTCCTCGGGTTGGGATCGTAGACATGGGGCATCAGCGCGTTCGGAGGGATGCGACCAAGACGACCGGCTTCGAAGTCGTCCATCGCCTGTTGAATCTCCGCTCTGGTATTCATGACGAATGGTCCGTAGTGCTCGACGGGCTCGCCGATTGGTCGTCCGCCGAGCAGGAGGACTTCAAAATTCGCTGAACGCGACTCCTGGCTCTCGTCGGCTTGGAGGGCGATCCAATCACCGGCACCGAAGGCGGACATCTGTCCGAGACGGACGGGGCGCCCCTCAGTACTCGTTCGTCCCGACCCGGCCAGCACGTAGGCCAAAGCGTTGAACGTCGGGTCCCAGGGAATCCGCAGCTGGGCGCCGGGCCGGAGCGTAGCGTGCATCAGCGCCATGGGGGTACGGGTCGACCCCGGACCTTTCACACCGGCGAGCTCTCCGGCGATGACCCGCACCAGCGCCCCTCCGTCCGGCGAGCCCAAAAGGGCCACTTCGTCGGCCTCGAGCCCCTGGTAGGCGGGTGCGATGAATTTGTCCTTGGCTGGGAGATTGACCCACAACTGGATGCCGTGGAACACGCCGCCAGAGACGACGAGCGCCTCGGGTGGTGTCTCGATGTGGAGGATCCCGGCCCCGGCCGTCATCCACTGGGTGGCTCCATCAGTGATGAGTCCTCCCCCTCCGTGGGAGTCCTGATGCTGGAACGTCCCGTCAATCATGTAGGTCACCGTCTCGAAACCTCGGTGCGGATGCCAAGGAGTTCCCTTTGGCTCCCCAGGGGCGTACGCAACCTCACCCATCTGGTCCATGTGGACGAAGGGGTCCAGGTCACGAAGGCTCAGCCCGGCGAAAGCCCGACGTACCGGGAATCCTTCCCCCTCCAGTCCGCTTGGCGCCGTTGTGACCGATGTGAGCGGTCGCTCGGGGCCTGCTGCGCTGGGGTCAGGTATGGAGGGCAGCTTCGAAAGGTCATCGACAGTCACTGCGGGCACTCGGCACTCCCTTCGACGAAGGGTCGGTGTCGCTTCGTCATGACCCGACCCGTTGGCGCTCACTTGCCGTCCGCCAGCCTATGCACGCGGTGCACCGGGTATGCCGCCCCGATGTGACCGCCCCGATCTCGGCCTGAACGGAGGTACCTCTCGCCTTGGACGGAACGGGATCTCCCAGTTCGATTCAGCGATTGGCGGCGACGCGGGCGCTGATTTTTGCCCATGCGGCCAGATCGCGGTCGTCGGCAGGCCGACCGACCCGAGTGACCGTGTCAACGTTGGGCGAAGCCGCCCGCAGTGCCCCAACCCGGCAGTCATCCTTGCTCCGATGGGCGAACGGGTCGAACTGATAATGGCGCATGGCGTTGCCATGAGTGATCTGGTCGATCCGCTCGTCGCCGAGACCTTGCAGGATCCCGGAGAGAACCTCGGGCGCCTCGGGCCACGTTCCGTCGGAGTGCGGGAAATCGGACTCCCAGCACACATTATCGATGTTGAATTTCTCGAGGTTGGCGAGCCAAACCGGTTCCTTGATGAAGCAGCAAAGGATGTTCCGCCTGAAGACATCTGCCGGCCCATCGATCCCTTCGGGGAACGTGTGTCCCGTCCACCCGTGATGACGGTCAAGCACATGTTCGGCCCGCCACAGGAAATAGGGAATCCACCCGATATCACCCTCGGTCAACGAGAACGTGAGGTCGGGAAACCGCTGAAAGGCGTCGCACCAGATCAGATCGGCCAGGGTGAGGATCGAGGACACCGATGACAGCGTCATCGCAACACTGGGAGGTGCGTCCTGCGTCGTGTGGAACGTCCGCGATGACGAACCGACGTGGCAACAGAGGACTGTGCCCTCGTCAACTGCCGCAGCAAACAGTGGGTCCCAAGCACTGGAGTGGATACTCGGCATGCCCAACGCTTCGGGGTTCTCCGAGAACGTCACGGCATGACAGCCCTTCGCCGCCAGCCGACGAAGCTCCTTGGCTGCGAGGTCGGCGTCGAAGAGGGGGAGCACACCGCATGGGATAAATCGGTCGGGATAAGCACCGCACCACTCGTCGATGTGCCAATCGTTGTAGGCACGGATCATAATTTCGTTCACGTGCGGGTCTGGCCCCTGGTTCAGCACCTGGCCCGAGAAACCGGTCCAGTTCGGGAAGTTGAGGCCGGCGAGCTGCCCGCCTGCATTCATATCCTGCACCCGTTGGTGCACGTCATAGCAGCCTGGACGCATTTCTTCGTAGCGGTTGGCGTCGATGTTGAAAAATTCGGGCGGCTTGCCGGCGACGGCGTTCAGACCGAGGTTCCTGCCCCGGACCTCTCCGTAGTACCACTGCTGAACCCCATCGCTCTCTTCCACCACCCTCGGCGCCAGGTCTTTGTACCGGGCCGGGACGTGTCGATCGAACATGTCCGGGGGCTCGGCGATGTGATCATCGACGCTAATCAGGATCAGCTCATCGGCATCCACGTGACGAAGGTATCAGAGTCGTGGCACTCCCCCACGGCCGACGGCCCGTCCCGGGAAAGATCAGGTGAGCAAGGGTTTCCACGGCACTCGCTGCCGGCCACCGGTGAGCCGATGGACCACTGGTGACAGAGCATTCCATGCGCGAGGCTGACTCCATCGCATTCGAACAGGCCGGACACATCACCAAGGGAGCACGACGACCATGCTTACGTCCATCATTTCCAACGGCGACCTCCACGTCTTCCAGGTGACGGGGACCGGTGACCTCGTGCACGGCTCCCACGCAGCGGGCACGGGGGCCTTTCCACTTGACCCGATCGTGAGCGGTTGTGATCCCCACGTTGCCCCCACGGCGCAGACCTTCAACAACAATCTTCACGTGTTCGCGCAGAAGACCAGTGGCGAGATCATTTGGGGTGTGGCTCCACACGGCGGGAAGTGGGCCATCAAGGTCCTCGGAGCTTGATGCAGCGATCAAGAGGAGTAGGCAATGAGCCTGAGTGAGCTGTTCCATGTAGGAATCGTCGTACCCGAGATCGAAATCGCACGTGGACGGCTTTCGTCTCTGCTCGGAGTCGAATGGGGACCGATCGTCGAATCCGACACCGAGGTTCGCAATGCTTCGGGATCCGACGAGGTCATTTCGCTCCGACTCTGTTACTCGACCAAGGCCCCGCACTTGGAGCTGGTGGAAGAACGACCAGGAACGCCGTGGGTATGCAACGAGTTCTCCAATCTCCATCACATCGGATTCTTCTCCGATGCACTGGCGAGAGACGCGCGACAGCTCGAAGAAGCCTCCTGCCCTCTCGAGATCTGTGGTCGCGCCGGCGCAGAGGCCCCCCGCATGTTCTCGTACCACCGTGATCCTCTCGGCGTGAGGATCGAATATGTCGACGCCGCGAGCCGCGCGCTGATGGCGGACTTCCTCTTCAAAGCTCCTGGCGGTTCGGACGGGGCCGAGTAGTGCGAGGCCCACACTTCACTCACCACATCGGCACGAGCTGTCCGCGGGGCCGCATCTGACGGGAAGACTCGAATGCCTATACAGTGCCGCAGACTCGGCTGGGCACTTAGCTCCTGGACCAGGGATTGATGCATGGAACTCACACTGACTGACGATCAACAGCTTCTTCGGGACACTGCCACCAGGTTCATGGATGCCACGTGTCCTCTCGAGACGGTCCGCCAGCTTTTCGACGAAGGAGCGGGAACGGATCTTCCGCAGGGCTATCTGCGAGAAGCCGCAGAACTCGGCTGGTTCTCGCTGCTCGTCCCCGAGGAACTGGGGGGCGGCAGCATTTCGGATGAGGGCTTGCGCGATGCCGCCATCGTTGCCGAGGAGCGCGGTAAACGGCTCCAGCCCGGTCCGTTCGTGGCTATGAACGTGGTGGCCAGCGCGTTGGCCCGTGGAGGAACGGCGTCCCAGCGTGACAGCATCTTGCCTGCGGTCATGGCCGGAGAGGCGGCCGCCTGGGTCGCCAACGACGCAACGGGGACATGGGCCCCGGGCGCTTCTATTTCAGCCGCCGCTCGCGAAGGGGGTTTCGCGCTGTCTGGCACCTCTGGAGTCATTCAAGGCGCGAACCAGGCGACCCGGCTGCTCGTGGTCGCTGCTGGTCCAGACGGTCTCTCGCAATACCTCGTGGCGACCGACCTGCCCGGCGTCGTCATTCACCCACTTGACTCCCATGACATCACGCAGCGCTTCGGCACCGTCGAACTCAACGAGGTGCACGTAGGTCCAGAGTCCCTCGTGGGCAAGAGCGGAGAGGCCACGGCAGATATAGAGCAACAACTGCAAATTGCCCTCGTCCTCTCAGTCGCCGAAACGCTCGGGACGCTCGCCGCCCTTTTCGAGATGACCCGCCAGTACGCGGTGGACCGCATCGCATTCGGCCGGCCGATCGGCTCGTACCAGGGAGTCAAATATCAACTGGCGGACATGAGCCTGTCGATCGAAGCCGCCCACGCCATCTCTGCGGCGGCGACCAAAGGGGTGCAGGGTGCTTACGCCGACGCCGGCGAAGTAGCAAGCATGGCAAAGGCGTGGCTCGGGGACATCGGGATCGACGTGGCGCAGGGATGCTTCCAGATCTTCGCCGGCATCGGCTACACGTGGGAACATGACCTCCACCTGTTCTTGCGCCGCATCACGATGAATGGGTTGCTGTTCGGTCAATCCGAATGGCACCGCGAGCGGATCTGTGCGATCCAAGGCCTGTGAGGAGGACACCATGAGTCAGAACAGTGCTCTCGCCGAAGACGTGGCCATTCCCGATTTGGAGGCCTACCGGCTCCAAGCTCGCGCCTGGTTGGCCGACAACATGACGCGTCGGGTTGGACCGCCCGAACATCACGAGGTGGAGTACTACACCCCCGAGGTGATGGCGGCGGGCCGGAAGGTCCAACGCCGTGTGTACGAGGCGGGCTACGCGGGGATCAGCTATCCAAAAGCGTACGGTGGCCAGGGCCTTCCGGTGCAGTACGAGGCGGCATTCCTGGAGGAGGCGAAGGACTACGTCCTCGCTGACTTTGGCATTCTGACGGGTACGACGTTTGGTGTCTGCGTGCCGACCATGGTGGCGCACGGGCAGCCGGACTTCCTCGCAGAATTCGTTCCGAAGGTTCTCGCAGGAGATGCTCTCGTGTGTCAGTTCTTCTCCGAGCCCTCGTCGGGATCGGACCTTGCGGGGGCTCGGACGAGGGCAACCCGGGACGGCGACATGTGGGTGCTCAATGGGCAGAAGATTTGGAGCACCTACGCGCATCTTGCCGATTGGGGCATGTGCCTGGCGCGCAGCGACTGGGACCAGCCCAAGCACCGAGGACTGACCTGGTTCGCCGTCCCTTGTGATGCTCCCGGTCTCACGATCCGCCCGATCCGCCAGATCAATGACACGTCAGAGTTCTGCGAGGACTTCTTCGACGATGTCTCGATCCCGGATATCTACCGGATCGGCGACGTCAATGAGGGATGGACCGTTACCCAGACGATGCTCGTGCGCGAGCGCGGAGGCGGTAGGCCGATCGACGCCAAGGCCGAGCTGCACCCCGGACCTCTCGCTCCGGACCTCGTCGAACTGGCGCGACGGGCCGGGACGGCGGCGGACTCGACCGTTCGCCAGAAGATAGCCCGGGCGCATACCATTGACTTTGTCGGTGCAGCCCTTTCAAGCCGCATCGGCGAACTCAATCGACTTGGCCGGCTCGATGCGGGCTCGGCCGCCTACGGCAAGCTGTTCAAGGGCGTCTACGACCCCATCCGAGCCCGCATCGCAGTCGAGGTAGGGGGTCCCGGAGCGCTGGCGTGGGACCCAGCCGATGAGCACGGCCCCGATACCTCGCTGTATTACCTCAACTGCCGCATCATGTCGATCGCAGGCGGCACGAACGAGATGCAGCGCAACGGGATCGGCGAACGCAAGCTCGGGCTCCCCCGTGAACCGAGTTTCGACACGGGCAAGCCCTTCAGTCAAGTGCTGCGCGACGCCACGAACTGGACGGGCAAGCCCAACACGTGAGCCTGCCGGCGTCTGTCACGCGCGCGCGTGACCTTCGATCTTGAACAATTCTCGAACGTTTTCTCCCAGAAATCGATTGCGGTTCTCGTCGGGAAGCTCCCTCGCCAGCATTTCGAGGTCCACCAGATAGTCAGGTGTGTGGTCGGCATGGGGGTAGTCCGAAGCCCAGAGGAACTGTGTTGGGCCATAGCGCTCAATGAGCGGAGCGAGCGAATGCTCGTCAGGGTCACACGAGACCCAGCACCGGTCCCGGAAATACGTCGACGGCTTCTCCTTGAGCGACATGCCGACTCCGATCGGAGTGTGGGCGTACACGGCATCCATCCGATCCAGGAAATGTCCGACCCAGCCCCCTCCCGATTCGAGCACCAGTACCTTGAGGCGGGGGAATTGATCGAACACGGCCATGTCGAAAAAGGTGGCCAATTGATGTCGAACGCCATCGCCTCCTCTAACTGACTCGAGCAGTTGCAATCGATCCTCGGTCCAGTTGCCGCCCGTGAACCGCTCACCCTTCACCCAATCCGGTTCGAAACCGGGGTGGATGGCAAAGACGACGTCGAGATCCTGCGCCGCGGCAAAGACCCGGTTGTGTGCGGCATGAGCCAGCGCCCGTCGAGCATGGGTGAACGGCAACACGAAGCATCCCCGCGCTCCCTCGGCGACAGCTCGCTCGAGTTCGGTGGCAGCTGCCTCGGGATCCGACAGCGACAGGTGCGCCGTCGGCACCAGACGATCGCCCGAGTCCGAACAGAACTCGCAAATCCAGCGGTTGTAGGCACGCGTGTAGGCCTGGCTCAGTTCAGGATCCTCGAGCTCAGCCTCCCAAAGCAGGCCGAGGGTGGGATAGAGAACGACGGCGTCGAGGCCTTCGGCATCAAGCAGGTGCAGCCGTTCAGACGGGTCAAAACTGCCGTAGGCGGCCTCCGACACATACGTTCGCTCAGGGTCTCGGGCGATCGACATGAGATCGGGCGCACCCATGACTCCGAGCAGTGACGGCATTCCCTTCGCGGTCACGGTCGAGCGCCGCCCACCGATCTCGAGCTCCTCCAACCCGTCTGCATCCCTTACTATCCGAAGCGCGCGGTCCCGAAATTTTGGATCCAGATATCGCTCCCATAGGTCGGGCGGTTCGAGGATGTGACCGTCTGCATCGATCGCCCCGTCATAGGCAAGCCGGCGGACTCCAGCCAGAACACGCGCATCGGACATGTCGTCCTCCCCCATACGAATGAGTGATGAGCCCTAAACTGCGATGAGACAACCCTAGCCTCCGGGCACTCCACGCCATGGGTGTGGGCACCCGAACCCCACCGTTCAGGACTTGCCGGCCTGATACACCTCGGTAAACAGGCCGCCCTGGGCCGCGCTCGAACCGGAGAGACCGCCGCCACGGCCACGGAGAACAAACGCGAACGCGAGGGCGAGCAGAGCTCCCGCGGCCGGCCCGGCCAGGTAGACCCACCAGGCAGTGAAGTTCGAGCTCACCACGTCGGGGCCAAGGGTGCGGGCCGGGTTCATGGAGGCGCCCGAGATCGGGCTCCCCCAGAGCCCGGCCAGTGCGATGTAACCCCCGACCCCCAACGCACCGAACACGCCGACATTCTGTGCTCCGGACGCGGTTCCGAGGATAACGCTCACCAGACCCATTGTCAGAACGAGCTCCATCCAGAACGCAGCCATCCCCGAGTAGCCCCGGGCGGGATAGTTCGACCCGTAAGCGGCCGAGACGTTGATCACGTTGCGCAGGAAGAGCGCGGCCAGGGTCGCTCCGATCAACTGCACCACGACGTAGCCGGGCACGCGGCGCCAAAGAAAGTCCCGGCGCATTGCAAACGCAATACTGACAACGGGGTTCAAGTGGGCGCCGGAAACTCTGCCCATGAACAAAATGATGGCCATGACCATCAAACCCGGTGCGACAACCGCCGCTTGACGGCTGACGCTTCCAGGGAAGGCATGACTCATCATGCCCGCCCCTGCAGCCACCAGCACGAGAAGGAACGTGCCGAGCAATTCAGAGAAGAGACGTCGCCATTCCTGTCGCGGGTCGTTGAAATTGTTGATCCGGTCGATGAGCTCCTGCTCGTAACGGGCGAGTGGGCCTTTGGTGGGAAGCGGTTGTCGTCTCGCGGTCATTGCACCTCATCCTCTCACTGCGAAGAACCAGGAGTGAGGGAGGGTCGACCGAGGATCGAGACTTCGCCCGCCCGAGGCCACCGACGGCGGTAGGCTCACGCCGGCGCTTCGAACCAGGATGGAGCGTCTGAAAGGGAGGGACGCAGTGAACCTGCTCATCGACTCCGATACCCACCTCTTTGAGCCATCGGGAATGTGGCGCCAGTACGCCGACCCAGCGGATCGGGATGTGGCGCTCCATATGGCGACCGATGACCTCGGATACACCTGGCTGATGTCCGGTGACCGCAGACTGAGCCTGGGCGGTCCGCATCGCCCCGGTGACGTCGACGGCATAGGTGTCTTTCGAAGACGCCTACTCGACGGCTTGCCCGCAGAATTCGATCTTGAAGACTTCACGGCGAGCTATTCCGATCCAGGTGCTCGCCTCCTTGAACTCGACAGAGCTGGCTTCGACGCCTCGATCATGTTCCCGAACTACGGGATCGGTTGGGAGCGACCGATGCAGGACGACGTGCGCGCCACCTTGGCCAACATGACGGCGTGGAACCGATGGATCGTAGAGATAGCGGGGAATGGCGGGGGGCGGCTCCACCCCGTGGCCCACTTGAGTCTTCGCGACGTGACCTGGTTCGAGAGCCAACTCCGACAACTCGCTGAGGGCGGTATCCGCATCGGTTTGATCTCACCGTCACTCGTAGATGGGCGCCCTCTGTCACACCCCGATCTCGATCGGGTCTGGGCCGCCTTCGTCGACTACGGCATCACACCGGTTTTTCACGTGGCGAACCAACCTCGGCCATTTGACGAAGCGTGGTACGGGGAGGACTTGGAAGGTGGAATTTCGCCGCTGAGCGTCGTCTTCATATGGACTGGCGCAGCCTTGGCGTTGACCGATCTGATTCTGAACGGCGTGTTGGAGCGCTATCCGGATCTTCGGATGGGCATCATGGAGTTGTCGGCCCGATGGGTGCCACAACATCTGCAGATGATGGACGGGGGCTACCGTCACACAGCACGGTTCAATGGCGAGTCGACTCAGCTCTCACTCATGCCGAGCGAGTACTTCCAGCGTCAAGTGCGTGTGGCGGCGTTCTCCTACGAGAGACCACTCGACCTCATGGCGGCGTCAGGCGACTTGTTCATGGCGTGCAGTGACTATCCCCATACCGAGGGAACACTCACCGCGATCGAGGACTACGCCGCCGCCGGGCTCGCGCCCGATGCACAGCCGAATTTCTTCGGGGGCAACGCTTCCTTTCTCTTGAGGGAGCCCGCGTCCATAGCGTGACGCCGGGGGTAAGCCCCCTTCAGATCGTCCCGCACCCGATGAGCGGCGACAACGACCCAGCACAACGCGCGGTCATTCCGTTGATGATTCGGAGGTCCGATAGTCGCCGAAGGGCGAGTCCCGGATGCTCAAGGCGCCGGTCAGCCCATTGGCCTTGATGTCCGCCAGGAACGTCTCCATGGTCTTTTGATGGATGCCGAGAGCGCATATCTCCGTGCCGACCCGAATGGCAGTTCGGAGCCCCATGACCTCCATGGTCCGGTGTACCAGCCTTTTGTTGAGTTGGATCAGATCAGCGGGCATTTTGGCAATCCGCTCGGCGTAGGCGACGACCCTCTCATCCAGCTCGCCGGCCGGGAAGGCGGCATTGGCCCACCCGAGTCGAGCGGCCTCGATTCCCGAGATGGAATCACCGGTCAACATCATGGCCATTGCGGTGCGCATGCCCATGAACCAGGCATGGAAGTGCATGTCGGGAACACCGAAGCGGACCGCGGGGTAGCCGATCTCCGCATCCTCGGCGACGAAGACGAGGTCGCATCCCGTCGCCAGCTCGCTGCCGCCGGCGAGGCAGTAGCCGTGCACCTGGGCAATCACCGGCTTCGCCAGGTCCCAGATGCTCATCCAACCTTCGGTGACGTGACGCGGCCACTGCCCTTCGCCCGCCGCCGTATAGAACGGAAGAGGCACCCCCTCGTTTGCACCACCCAGCTCATACCCGGCCGAGAAGCATTTGCCCGACCCCCTGATGATGGTCACGCGCACGGCCTCGTCGGCGTCGGCCGCATGTAACGCCTCGAACAATTGGCCCCTGAGGGCGTTGCTCAGGGCATTGCGCTTCTCTGGGCGGTTCAGCGTGATCCGCTTCACGCCTTCGGCGGGATCATCGACGAGTACCAGATTCTCTGTCATAGGACACCTTCCATTTCGCACACACGCCCGCGCGCGGGCGAGTTCTCATTCAGGGATGAATCGACTGGACTGCTCGGGTTGCTGCAGGAGGTGTTTCATCACCTTGCCGGCCGCGTTATGAGGCAGGGACTCCACGAAATGGACCCTGCTCGGCACCTTGAACGCTGCCAGCACTCGCGCCACCCAGGACCGGACAGCCTCTTCGTCGATTTCGCTTCCAGGCCGGCGGACGACGAAGGCGTGAACCTCCTCTCCCAAAGTGGGGTGTGGCGCTCCGACGACTGCCGTCTCGAGGATGTCCGCGTGCTCGATCAGCCGGTTCTCTATCTCGACCGGATAGACGTTCTCGCCTGCCCGAATGATCAGGTCGGTCCTTCGCCCTCCCAGGTACACGAATCCGTCCCGGATGAAGCCGTGATCGCCCGTGTGGTACCAGCCGTCCACTTCCAGCACGGCCCGGGTGGCTTCGGGGTCCTGCCAGTAACCGAGAAAGGTCCCAGCCGAGCGCAGGCAGATCTCGCCGACGTCACCTTCGGCCAGCACCTCGTTCCTGAGCGGATCGCGGATCTGTACCTCCACGGTCGGACCCGGTTGACCGATCGAGTCGGGGTGGTCGAACGTGGCGGCACTCTTCAACGAGGTCCCGCATGACGTGGTCTCTGTCATGCCGTAGCCGACAGTCCGCTGCACATTCGGCAGCCGTTCCTCCAGGGCGCGCAGCAGTTCGGGTGGCCAGACGGAACCACCCCCGGCTACCCGCTGCAGCGACGAGAGGTCATAGCGGTCGAGTTCCGGCCATTCGAGCAGCCTCCACAGTTGGGTGGGTACGACCGACCACATCGTCGCCTTGTACTTCTGGGTCAGCTCGAGATGGACGTCCTCCTGCCATCTCCCAGGTTCGGGGAAGACCGTGGTCGTGCCGGTGAACATCCCGGCGATCAACTGCCCGCTCAATCCCGACGTATGGAACAAGGGCATGGAGGAGATCACGCAGCCCGGTCCCGATGGTGCCGCCGGCGGTTGCCCTTGGCTGGGCGCGCGGATGGCCATCTCTGCGCCTCCGAGCAGAAGGGCCTGGCCGAAGTGAATGTTGTTGCGGTGGGAGAGAACGGCCGCCTTTGACCGCCCGGTCGTTCCGCTGGTGAACAGCATCAGACACGGCTCGTCCTCCTGCACCCGAGCATCGGGCAGGCGCACGTTGGGGTCCGGGTCAAGATCGATGGCGCCGTCCTCGAACACTCCGATCGGCACCGAACCGATGTCGTAGCCCTCCAGCCGCGCCAAGCGCCGCCGATCGCCGAGAATCACATGAGGTGCGGTCAGTTCGAGTGCGTACGACATCTCTGCACCGGTCCACCAGCCATTCAGTGCGACGACAATGGCCCCGAGGGAGAACGCGGCCCACATGGCGATCACGTACTCGGCACAGCTGGCCGAGGCCAACGCCACCCGGTCACCTTTGCCCAGGCCATAGCGGTCCTCGAGTTGGCGGGCCACCGAGGCCACGGTGGGCACCACGGAGGAGTAGGTGAATTCTCGATCAGAGAAGACGACGTAGGGCCGCTTGCCGAACTGATCGGCTGCCGAAAGGAGAACCTCCCCGAGGCTGTGGTGTCGGTGGGCGAAGACGCACAACGGTGTGCCCGACACGACCTCCTCGACGAGCTCGAAGGGGGCTCCCCGACCGACGATCGCCTCGAACTGGCTCTCGGTCAGGGAACCGTCCGGCCAGCGCAGGGTCAGCCCCGACTGCTCGGTCATGCCCTCTGCCCCCTCCTTGACGGACCCTTGACGACGAGCGCCGCCGAATCCGCAGGGAGCGTAGTTCGCCCGCTGCGCGTCCGGCCAGTGGCGCGCCCGGCCGTAGTCGATGACGAAAACTCCGGCCCTCTCACCGCGTGCCCGCGCGGGGTGGTGACTGGTGTCCGGCGATTTTCGCCCTGGCTCATTGGTCTTGTTCGAAGGCGCCCAAGGGTTCGGGGGGCTGCTGACGGGTCGGTGTCATCAGGTGACAACGGACCATGAGCCGGCCGACGTCCGTGGGCGCCGGCTCCTCCACCTCGCATATCTCCATGGCGTGGCGACAGCGGGTCCGGAAGTGACAGCCACTGGGAGGGTTCATGGGAGATGGTATGTCGCCCTGCAGGACGATCCGCATTCGTCGTCGGGCCGGGTCGATGCTGGGGGAGGCCGAGAGGAGGGCCTGGGTGTAGGGATGGTGGGCCGAGTCGAAGAGCTCCTCGACTGGTCCTTCCTCGACGATGCGCCCGAGGTACATCACGGCCACTCGGTGGCTGAGGGAGCGTACGAGATTGAGATCGTGGGAGATGAATAGGTAAGCGATGCCCAAGCGCTCCTGGAGGTCACCCAAGAGGTCGACAATTTGGACCTGGGTGGCGACGTCCAGCGAGCTGAGCGGCTCGTCGAGTGCCAACAGTTCGGGTTCGGTGGCCAGGGCCCGGGCGATGGCCGCCCGCTGCAACTGACCGCCGGAGACCTCGCGGGGACGGCGCCGGGCGAAGGACGCCGGGAGGCGGACCTGGTCGAGCAGCTCGGCCGTCCGCTGCTCGCGTTCGGCCCGCTCGAGTTTCGTGTGCACCACGAGCGCCTCGCCCACGCTCGAGCCGATGGTGGCCAGCGGATCGAAGGAGGAGTACGGATCCTGGAAGACGAGCTGCATCTTCCGGCGCAACGTCCGCAGTGGGGCACCCTTGACGCGCGTTATGTCGTCGCCTCCGAGCACGACCTGACCAGCCGAGGGGCGGATCAGGCGCAACAGCAGCCGGGCCAATGTCGACTTTCCCGAGCCGCTCTCCCCGACCAGCCCGAGCGTCTTTCCGCGCATGACGGAGAGATCCACGTCGTCGACCGCGTGCACGGTTCCCTTGCCCCGGCCGGGGAGGCGGACCGTGAATTGACAGGACACGCCGATCAGCTGGGCCACCACCTGATCCTCCGGCGCGGCGGGCCGCGTCGCGTCGAGCTCGGTGGTCACTGGGCACCCACCGGGTCGGTGCCGAGCCGCATCGCCACGTCGGCCCCGACTCCGGGCAGCGTGAGCTCCTCCAGTCGCCGGCACCGGCTCTGACGATCCGGACCGGCGGGCGACAAGACGATGGGTTCGCTCCGACAGGAGTCCTCGGCATAGGCGCAGCGGGGATTGAACCGGCACCCCGACGGGAACTGGTCCGCCTGGGGAACCTGGCCAGCGATGAGCGCCTCCCGGTCCGCCGGTCCCCGGATGCCCGGGGATGCGGCCAGGAGGGCTGCCGTGTAGGGATGACGGGGGCGGGCGAAGAGATCGGCGGTGGCTGCGTGCTCGACCACCTGGCCGGCGTACATCACGGCGACCTCGTCCGAGAGCTCAGAGATCAAGGCCAGGTCGTGGGTGACGAACAGCACGGCCAGGTCCTCCTTCTCGCGTAGCTCGTTGAGCAGCTCGACGATCTGGGCTTGGACCGTCACGTCCAGCGCCGTGGTGGGCTCGTCGGCGATGAGGAGGCGCGGGTTGCAGCTGAGAGCCATAGCGATCATCACCCGCTGGCGCATCCCACCGGACAGCTGGTGGGGGTAGACGGAGAGGCGTTGCGCCGGATCGGGGATGTGCACGCTTTCGAGGAGCTTGGCCGCCCGGTCCCGGGCGGCGGCCCGCCCCACCTTCTCGTGCAGACGGATGGCCTCCTGCAGCTGGTAGCCGATGGTAAAGGAGGGATCGAGGCTGGCCAGGGGATCCTGGAAGACCATGGAGATATCGCGCCCGCGGATCCGCCGCAACTCGTCGAAGTCCATGTCGAGCAGGTCGCGGCCGTTGAAGCGGATGGACCCCCCGACGATCTGGGCCGGCGGCGAGGGAAGGAGGCGCAGGACGGCAAGCGAGCTGACGGTCTTGCCGCTGCCCGACTCGCCTACCAGCCCGACGATTTTGCCCGCCCCGACGTCGAAGGACACGTCTTCGACTACCCGGACCCGGCCGGCCTCGGTCTCGAATTCGATGCTCAGGCCGCGGACCTCCAGGAGCGCCGGCCGGCCGTTGGCCTGCGTCTCCGCCTCTGCCGTTGTGGGCTGAGCGGGGCGAGCCACGGCGGTGATGCCACGTTGGCGCTTGACACCGCGCTGGCGACGTGTCTTGGTCGTCGCTCCGCTGATCGTGTCGCGGAGGGAGTCGCCGATGGTGTTGAAGGCCAGTACCGAGAGGGCGATGGTCAGTCCGGCCGGAACCAGGGACCAGGGGTGGGTGAAGAGCGCGGTGTTGTAGGCCTCCCTGAGCATGTCGCCCCAGCTGGCTGAGGGCGGGGGCGGTCCCAGTCCCAGGAAGGCGAGCCCGGATTCGGCCAGCAGGGCGGAGCCGAGGGCGATGGCGATCCCGACGACCAGACCGGTCATGACGTTGGGGAGGATCCGCACAATGACGATGCGGATGGGGGGCGAGCCGATCGAGGTCGAGGCCTCGACGAACGACTCCTCCTTCACGGCCAGTGTCTGGCCGCGGACGAAGCGGGCGAAACCCGGTGCGAAGACGAAGGCGAGGGCCAGGGAGGTGTCGTTCACTGAAGTACCCAGGACGGCCACGACCGCCAGGGCGAGCACCAGCGGCGGGAAGGCCAGGCCGGCGTCGGTGGCCCGCATGAGGAGGTAGTCGATCCAGCCACCATTGAACCCGGCCACGAGGCCGATGACCAGCGCCAGCGCCAGGGCCAAGCCCACCGTCTCGAAGGTCACCTGCATGGAGCCCTGGGCACCGTAAATGAGGCGGGACAGCACGTCGCGTCCCAGGTCGTCGGTCCCGAGCCAGTGGCTGCCGCTGATCGGGGCCGAGGTCAGGGACAGGTTTTGGGCGTTCGGGTCGTGGGGGGCGATGGACGAGGCAAAGAGGGCAAAGACGATCATGAGCAGAACCCAGGCGAATGACAAGAGGACGCCGGCGTTGCCAAGGAACCGCGCGAGACGCCGGTGCTCGGCCCACCACTGGCGCAGCGATCGACTGTCCTTCCCTGCCACGCCGAGGTCCCCTGCCACGGTCGTCACGCCACGCGCACCTTGGGGTTCAGGTAGCCATAGCTCATGTCGACCAGAAGGCTCATGGCCATCTGGAAGAGGACGAAGATGATCGCCACCCCCTGGACCACCGGCAGGTCGTGGTCGGTGATGCCGTTCAGCATGTAGGTCCCGAGCCCCGGGAACGAAAAGATCTGTTCCACGATGACGGCCCCACCGAGCAGGTAGCCGATCTGCAGTCCGAAGATGGTCACTACCGGCATCGAGGCGTTCTTGAGGGCATGGCGGAGCAGGACCGAGCGGCGGGTCCCCCCCTTCGCCCAGGCCGTGCGGACGTAAGGGGTATCGAGGGCGTCGATGAGCGAGGCCCGCAGCTGGCGGGCCAGCGTCGCCCCCACGGCCACGCCCAGGGTGACCGCCGGCAGGGTGACGTCCTTGAGCCAGCCGGTGAACGACGCCGTGATGGCGGTGTACCCGGTCGACGGGAAGATCCTCCAATGCACGGCCAGGATCGACACCAGGACGATGGCCAACCAGAAGCTCGGCACGGCGAGACCCAGCGTGGAAAAGGACCGGGCACCGGTGTCGAGACTCCCCCCGGGCCGGACTCCGGACAGGATGCCGAGTGGTATGCCGACGACGAGGGACACGATGGCCGAAGCCACCACCAGGCCGAAGGTGACCGGGAACCGAGTGGCGATCTGCTGGCTCACCGACTGTCCGGTGGAGAGCGAAGTTCCGAGATTTCCCCGCACCGCAGCGGTGAGCCAGTGCCAGTACTGGACGAGCAATGGATCGTTGAGGTGCAACTGCGCCCGGACCCGTGCGATCTCGGCCGGCGTGGCGCTCAGGCCGCCTGCGAGAGTGACCGCCGGGTCGCCGGGAACGAGCGCAAGCAGGAGGAACACGGCGAAAGAGACGATGATCAGCACGGGAATGATGCTCAACAGACGCCGCAAGATCAACCTGCCCATTCGACCCCCCCAATGGCTGCTGTCGCTGTAGTTGTCCGGGCTGACACCCCGGTGATGGCAGCGATGCTCATCCTACGCATGGCCGAGTCACCGTGACGGAACTGGCGGTCCCGCCAGGCGACGCGCCCAAAGGTCCAGGACTGAGGGTTGCGAACATTATTTTTTCATGTCGAACACTGGACAACCGCGTGACTTCGGGTCAAGCTGACTGGCAACGAAGCTGACGCTGCCGTCACAGGACGGATCGTTGTGATTCGTGCACGGGCGAGGCTGCCGGGCGGAATGGGGGGAGTGTTGAGGCGATCGTGTCCTGAGGACCCTCGTATGGGCGCGTCGATCCGGCCGTCACAGTGCGCGCACCGCCATCCGGTGGCCAGCACAGCCTGCAACGTGTCCCAACATCACTCCATCGGGTGTTCCGCCCGCGGCCGAACAAGAAAGATGAGCTCACTCCATGAAGATCAAGGCGGGAATTATGGCCCGGCGCACCACCATGGCGGTGATGGCGGTAGGCCTGATGCTGAGTGCCCAGGTACTGGTGGTCGGCGGCGCTCCTGCCGGCGCCGCCTCGAGCGGCAAGTACGGCAACCTGACCACGGGGTACGACCTCTCCGAGACCATCAACCCCATCGAATTCGATCCCATCCAGTTCACCAGCTCGGCCTGCTGCATGGCGTACGACTGGCCAATCTATGCGGGGCTACTGCGGGAGACGTCGAGTGGGGCCCTGGTGCCTGATCTGGCCTCTGCAGCCAAGGTGGTCAACCCCACCACCATCGACATCACCGTCCGCCCGGGCATCGTGTACTCCAACGGCACCCCCCTCAACGCCGCCGCCGTCAAAGCCGGATTCGAGCGCAACCTGACCAACCCCCACCCCGGGGTGTGGGACCAGTCCATGTCGGACATCACCTCCATCGACGTGACCGGGACCGACTCGTTGGTGATGAACTTCTCGCAGGCGGTGGCCAGCACCTTCTATCCGCTCCTGGCCGACCAGGAGTCCTTCATGGCCCTCCCGACGGGCTCGAGCTCGGCGAACCCGAACGAAAACCTCGTTGGTGCCGGCCCGTTCATGCTGAAGAGCTATGCGCAGGGCCAAAGTATCGTCCTGGTGAAGAACCCCAAGTACTGGGACGCCAGCGCCATCCATGTCTCGGGTGTCAGCTTCCTCAACGTTCCCACCGGACCCCAGCAGCTCACCTCTCTCGAGTCGGGGCTGGTGAAGGTCGAAGGCATCCCCGACAGCGACATCCCGGCCCTGAACGCCCAGCCGAACCTGCAGTCGAGCTCGCTGTTCCCCGATGCCAGCTACTTCTTCGTCCCCATCTGCAAGTCCTCCGGACCGCTGGCCAACGTCAAGGTCCGACAGGCCCTCAACTTCGCCACCAACCGGACGGCCATCAACAACGCCCTCCTCTACGGAAAGGGCCAACCGGCTTGGAGCATCTTCCCGACCACCTCATCCTTCTACGACACGTCGCTGACCAACGTCTATGCCTTCAACGTCAAGAAGGCCAAGACGTTGTTGGCCCAGGCGGGATACCCCCACGGCTTCTCCACCAGCCTCATGCCCCTGCCCGAACCCCAGGATGATCAGCTGGCCACAGTGCTCCAGCAGGAGTGGAAGCAGATCGGCGTCTCGGTGCAGATCGTCCAGGCGTCGAATTACGTCACCGACCTGTACACCGACAACAAGGCCCAAATGGGACTCAACCCGGAGGGATTGCCCGGGATCCAAAAGCTCACCACCCAGTACATTCCCGGCGACGTGGGTGACCTGTGCGGCTACAACAACCCGACCCTCAACAACCTGACCAAGGAGGTCGAGGCGCTCCCGCCGAGCAGCCCCAAGCTCAAGAGCATCTGGACGAAGATCCAGGCCTTCGTCATCAACAACGCCCTCTCGATCTACGTCGACTTCGCGCCGATCGTGACAGGGGCGGCCAAGGATGTGAAGAACGTCCAGAACATCCCCTACGTGGGAGGGGTCTTGAACTACTGGGTGGTGTCACTCCCGGCCTGAGCGCGGAGCAGAAGGGTATTTGACCGCAGCGACCGGTCACATCTAGCGTGACCCGCCCACCACGACCGCCAGGGGGAGATACGGCATGGGCATGCCAACCGATGTCGGAGCCGTCGATCTGATGATCGCGTTTCCGCACGCCGACGCCAACATCGACGACTACACCTTCCGGTCGCTGCTCCGTGATGAAGGCAGTGCCGACATGGTGTTCCCGGTCGAGTACATCTTCCATGACGTCCCGAATCACCTGGAGAAGGGGAACGACCCCATTGAGGTGACCCTGATCGAGATGGACAAGTGCGGGGTCGCCATCGGCCTGCTCGGCGGGCTGGACGAGACCTCGAGAAGAGCGCTCAGGGAGTATCCCGATCGGTTCCGGGCCAGTATGCATGTGGACCCGAACGACATCACCGGATCGGTTCGTCAGATCCGTCGCGCACACGACGAGTTCGGGATCAAAGCGGTCCAGTCCTTCCCGGCAGGTTGTGTCCCGCAAGTGCCGGTCAGCGATCGGCGGTATTACCCCGTCTACCAGACGTGCATCGACCTCGACATCCCGATGATCACCAACGCGGGCGTGCCCGGGCCGCGGGTACCGATGGACTGCCAACACGTCCGACATTTCGACCAGGTGTGCTACGACTTTCCAGAGCTGCGGATCGTCATGCGCCACGGGGCGGAGCCGTGGGAGGACCTGGCTGTGAAACTGATGCTCAAATGGCCGGGGCTCTATTACATGACCAGCGCCTTCGCTCCCAAGTACTACCCCAAGGCCATCATCGACTATGCCAACACCCGGGGCGCCGACAAGGTCATGTATGCCGGGTACTACCCGATGGGAATCAGCCTCGAGCGCACATTCAACGAGATGCCCCACGTTCCCTTCCGAGACCACGTTTGGCCCAAGTTTCTCAGAGAGAACGCGATGCGGGTCTTCAAGCTCGACGAATAGGCATAACGGACCAACGACGTTCGGACCCGTTGTTTCGGGTGGACCTAGTATTTGTCGTAACCTTGTACCGTTCGACACCCTGTCGGCAACACTTCTTCCAGCCATGAAAGGGGACATTCCCTGATGTCAGCGACCCTTGGTGTTGCCGTTCGTGAAAGCACTGATGCCACGGAACACCTGACGATCATTTCCGCCGATTGCCATGCCGGTGGTAGCCACTCCCAGTATCGGGAGTACCTGGACCCCGCATACCTCGAGGACTTCGACGCCTGGCGGGGCAAGTACAAGAACCCCTTCCGTGACCTCGGTGACCAGCGTCGTCTGCGCAATTGGGACAACGACCTGCGTAACACGCAGCAGGAAGAGGACGGCATCGTGGCCGAGGTCCTCTTCCCCAACACGGTCCCCCCGTTCTTCCCGAGCTTTGTCCTCTTCGCACCACCACCGCCCCCGGACGCGTACGAGCACCGCTTGGCCGGCATCCGGGCTCACAACCGATGGCTGGTCGACTGGTGTAACGAGTACCCCGAGCGGCGGGCCGGGATCGGCCAAATCTTCCTCAACGACATCGACGATGCCATGGCCGACGTGCAGTGGATCAAGGACCACGGACTGCGTGGCGGAATCCTGCTCCCGAACATCCCTCCGGACGTATCGTGGGTAAAGCCACTGCACGATCCGTACTACGAGCCGTTGTGGACGCTCTGCGAGGATCTCGAGATTCCCGTGCACAGCCACGGCGGAATCGGGTGCCCCGACTACGGTCCGCAGCCGGTGTCCCAGCTCCTGTACATGACAGAGGTGGGCTTCTACTCTCAGCGGCCGTTCGTCCACCTGCTGTTATCGGGCGTTTTCGAACGGCACCCGGGCCTCAAGTTCGTCATGACGGAGATGGGCGCCGCCTGGCTGCCTCCGACACTCGACCGGCTTGACACACTGCTCGCCACCATCCGCAATGCTGGTGCGTCGGGAGAGATGCGATTCAACCAGGACCACGTTCTTCCCCGTACGGCCAGCGAGTACTTCGCGCAGAACTGCTGGGTCGGACTGTCCATACCGAGCGGGGGCGATCGGAGTGCCATTGCCAGGCTCGGGACCGATCGGATCATGTGGGGCTCGGACTACCCCCATGATGAAGGCACCTACCCGTTCAGTCGGGAGAACCTGCGGGCGATCTTTGCGGGCACCGAGTCCACCCAGCTACGCCGGGTACTTTCCGAGAACGCCGCCCGGCTCTTCGACTTCGATCTAGAGGCACTCAAACCACTGGCGTCTCGGGTGGGTCCGACCGTCGGCGAGATCAGCAAGCCGCTCGATCAACTGCCCGAGGCACCGAACGAAGCGTTGCGGCGGGCGATGGGAGAGCGACTCTGATCGGTCCACCGCCGAAGGGGCGCGGACCCTCACTGAGGGGTATCCCCTGGTTCGCATGATGGAACGCTTCATCCCCTGCGACCAACTCGAGCACTGATTTCTCCATGCGTGTCGGCCTCATGGTGACGCCCCAGCAGGGCGCCAGTTACGACGACCAACTTCGGGCCGCGCGAGCGGCGGAACGGGCGGGGTTCAGCGACTTCGTCCGCTCTGATCACTACCTGGCATTCGGTACCACCGGTTTGCCGGGACCAACGGATTCCTGGATCACACTCGCGGGTCTCGCCCGGGAGACCAGTCGAATCAGACTCGGGACCATGGTGAGTGCGGCCACATTCCGCCTGCCTGGACCGATGGCCGTTGCGGTCGCACAAGTCGATGCCATGAGTGGGGGGCGAATTACGCTGGCACTTGGCGCGGGCTGGGCGGAAGAGGAGCACCGCGCCTATGGGATTCCGTTCCCTTCACCCAAAGAGCGCTTTGAGCGGCTCGACGAACAGCTCGCCATCATCACTGGAATCTGGAACACGCCGATCGGGTCCACTTTCTCATTCCACGGGGAGCACTACGAGCTTGCAGACTGCCCCGGCCTTCCGAAGCCTGTGCAGCTCCCCCATCCACCCGTGATCGTCGGCGGCACCGGCCCCAAACGAACCCCCGCACTCGCCGCTCGCTACGCCAACGAATTCAACCTTCCTCCGTTTCAGGGACCAGACCTGACTCGCGAAGCGTTCGACCGCGTGCGCCGCTCATGCGAGTCGGTCGGACGGGACCCGGCATCGCTCGATCTCTCGGTGACACTCACGACGGTGTGCGGCGCCGACGGGAAAGAGGTGCAACGCCGTGGCGCGGTCTCGCCCCAGCAATTCGGGGCGGCGGACCTCGCCGGGACCCCCGATGAGATCTGCGAGAGCTTGACGACCTATCTCGAACTCGGAGCGGCGCGGGCGTACCTTCGCGTACTCGACCTCCGCGACGTCGATCAGGTCGAGCTCCTCGGTACGACGGTACTGCCGGCGTTCGCCGAATCGAGCTGACAGCAGCACCTCACTCCGAGAGCTGGCGGGCGGGTAACGGCTGAGACTGAGGCGCTTACACGTTCACGCGGAGCGCATCGTTGATGCTGGCTCGCGCATCACGCAGGCGACCTTGCCCGTAGTCGCCAACAATAGTCGTGCGCTGCATATGACGATCAGACCCGGCGGGAACGCCTCTTGCGCAATGCATCATCCGCCAGTTATCCCAGAGGACCAGGTCGGTGCCAACCCACTTGTGATAGTACGCGCGGCTCTCATCGGTGGCATGTGCGATCACATCCTCGAGGAGGACGTCGCCCTCCAGGGTCTCCATCCCTTCGATGCCCAGGGCGAACCAGGGTGACACATTGAGGACCTTGCGACCCGTTTCGGGTTGCAAGAACACCAACGGATGCACGACTTCAGGAAAACCCTCAGGGCTGGCCATGAGTTTGCTGGAACGCGGATCCATCCGCAGGAGCCTCAGGCCCGGCGTGACACCGAACCGTTGGTGAGATGCATCGATGTCAAAGCGATACACGACCTCCAGGCCTTCGATCCGCCGCTTCAGGAGATCGGGAAGCGAGTCGTAGGCCGCGATCTGGTCAATGAACCCGGTCTCACCACCATCTTCGGGAACCACTATCGGCCGCAAGATCCCACCGTGGTTGATGCGATCGACATAGACGAGGTCGAAATGCCAGGGCAGCCAACCTCCACGTCGACCGCCGTCCCCGAACTCGTAGATCTCTCCGAACACCGAGTCGTACCTGATATCCGAGAGCTCAGCGCGGCCTGGTTTGGCTGGATCCCGAAGTGGGTGGATCTCGGGGCTCCCGAAGATCGAGCTGAGTTCGATGTGTCCCGCTTCGTCGGTCTCCATACCTTCAAAGACCACCAGACCCCGGTCTATCCAAAGCGCCGTCAGCGCACGGCGAACCTGGGGGTCCGCCAGTGAGGACATGTCGAGATCAGTGACGATTGATCCGAACGCCAGATTCTCCGACAAAGGCCGGACATGAAGCTCCATTGGTTCGCCTTTATGAGTACTTGTCTCTTTGCGAACGTAGCAGAACATGACCATCGGACTGGTCTGAGCGAACTCGAAGATCAGACAGACCGGACAAGCTCTACGAACACCACGCCCCACGTTGCGAAGCAGATCATGGACCATGGCCAGATCCGACCTCGTCGATAGAGCAGCACCAGCCAGCTCAAGAGGTAGGCGTCGTCAAGGCTCCGGAATCCTACGTCACCAAGCCAGATACCGGCGGCGGCACTGAGGACCAGGAGCATGGAAACGCACCAGAGCACTCGAAACTCAAACGGGGCGGACCGCAGCGACGTCGCCGCACTCACGGCGATCCGCCCAACTGCCGGTGCGCAGCATCCAGCCACCGCAGGACCACGAACCCGGCAGCGACGACCAATGCGACGGTCATCGGGACAACGGGTGAATCGCCAGGTGAACGAAGGGTTACGCGGTCAGGCAGCTTCATGCACCGTTCGAATGGTCGGAGCAGCATTGAACTGTCGCAACGCCAATAGCTTAAGACTACTTTTCGCTCACGCCGAGACGCCCCGCGCGCGTTCCGCACCACTGAAGATCCTGGCCTACCTGTAGGCCATCACCGAGGACGCAGACACCGGTGGCGAGTTCCGTGATCTGATCAATCGGTACGTCGACCGTGACGCGCTAATGGTTGCTCAAGGTACGGCCAGATCGCACCTCCACCACGGAGGACCCCGAGATACGACCTCTCAACAAAGGGACACGCTCGAACTCGTCCCCCCCGCCAACGCCGTCAGCGCGGAGGCAAGCGTGAATAGCTCGGAAAATTCCCAAAGAGTTCCTCGTCGGAGCCTTCGGGTCCGTAGGTGAGTGCTTGCACCAACAGGTCACCACCCACGAACGCACCCTTCCAGGAGGCGCCGAGCCCTCCGAACACCTCTTCCCGGTCGCCCCGGCTGCGGGGTTTGTTGATGCCAACCTTGAAGGCCAGCAATTCCTCGGATACGCGGTCACCCATGTCGGCGTCGTCCGTAGCAATGCTGGCCACAAGGGACCCGTTTGACACGTTCATCGCTGCCACGAGCTCGGCTTGGGTGTCAACCACCACCACCGAGTCCAATGGGCCGAACGGCTCGGCGTGATGGAGTGACCAGGAAGCCGGAGGCTGGAGAACGCACGAGGGCGCGACATACGCCGAGGTGTCCTGTGCATCGAGGAACAGGCCGTCGCCGACCGATCCCCGGTACAGCGGGATACCTCCACCGCTGACTGCTTCGTCGAATTGCTTCGTAAGCTCGGCGGCTTTCGTGGCATGGATGACAGGACCAAAGTCCAACTCCGGAAGGGGGTCGTCGGGGTGCGCGACGGCGAGTGGGTTGCCGAACTTGATCGCATTCACGACAGGGAGGTACGCCTCCAAGAAAGCGGGGACAAGGCGACGCTGCACGACGTAACGGGGGTAGGCCGTGCAGCGTTGCTTCGCGTACTCGAACCCCTTTCGCATGTGCTGGGCGAGGAGGTCCCACTGCGAGAAATTCCAGATACCCCAGGCATTCAGGCCTTCTTGCTCGAGCATGTGTCGTCGACCGGTGTCCGCAAGAGAGACGGCCGCCCTACGGCCGTTTGCACGACCCCCGACGAAGACCAACGCACCGATACCCTCGGAGCGGATAAGTACTTCGCCCATGTGCGAACCCATGCCTGAGAGAAGCGTGACGGGAAGACCGGCGCGGCGCATGAGGGCATGGGCCAGAGTCAGAGCGTAAAACCCACCCTGGCTCGGAGTTTTCGCCACAACGGCGTTGCCCGTGAGAGCCTGCACCAGTTCGGCGTGGACCTGGACGCTCATCGGATAGTTCCAACTCGCGATATTGGAGACGGGCCCGGGTAACGGTAGGCGCTGCTTTCCGTCGCTGGTGGTGAGTTGGCGCTCAATCTGGCCGAGGTACCACCGGGCCCCGTCAACGCAGCGATCCACGTCTGCACATGCCAGACGCCAGGGCTTGCCGATCTCCCACACGAGCAAGAGTGCCAGCAGATCACGATGCTCAACCAACCCGTCGACCGCGTCTGACACCATGGTGCGGCGCTCATCCAACTCGACGGTCGCCCACGTCTTGTGTTCCTCGAGCGCGTGTGCCACAGCTGCGACAGCCTCTTCGTAGTTGACGAGTGGAGGCCCCGGTATCGGCGTGCCATCCACTGCATTCACATGGTCACCTGGAATGCCGATGCGTCGCCACTCTCCGCGTGTCAGATTTCGCAGGCGATCAGAATCAAAGGCTTCGGGCGCCACCTGGATACACCTGGCATAGGTCTCCCACCACGATGTCCCAGGCTTGAGGATTAAGGGCACCGGTCGTCGCTCCCTTGAACGCGCTGATCTTCAAACATCCGAATTCTACCCGCTGAGATCGATAGTCCATTCCCCATCAGCTTTCAGGTCAGGGACAGATGAGGGGACCTCTATGCGCCGTGCGGCCTTCGATTGTGTGGAGGGGCTTTCGCTACGACTGCTTCACAGCAACAATTTGAATTCGGACTTCGACCTCTGGTTCAACTCGTGCCATAAGCAACCGAGGAGGCTCCATTCCGAATTCGCGGATATCGAAACGGGATCTTCCTTCCAATTGAATGGTCTGTCCATCGACGCTCGATACGTTCATCAGGTCCTCGTGCTGACGTGAGACACCCCGAAAGGTTATGTCACCACTCACCATGTACGTCCCTTCGACGCCTGATGGCTCCATCTTCTTGAGCACTCCCAGGATGGTCGGATAGCGACGGGAGTCGATGCGTTTGTGCAATTCGCGGTCCTCCAACCGGTTCCCCGAACTAAGCCTGTCCACTGAAAGTGAGAGTTCTCCCGTCGGATTCACAGCCACATCCAATCCACCGTCTGAAGCCAGTTCCAGCTCGACGTAGCCCTCAACACCGTCCGTACTCGAATGGATCGGGTGCACGTTGGAGCGAGCATCGATCCACATATGCGAACGTTCGGGCGAAATGACGTATCGGGTCATCCCCTATGGCATCCGAATCCTGGGATACCAGGCCGATCCCACTGCGATTGTGGCCTTCTGGATGACTCGCCGATCGACACCCCAATCATTCATACGAGAGCGTACTGCTTGGATCGGCACGACTTCAGGCACTCGCACGCTTCCTCCCCCGCTGTATGCCGCGCCGCAGAGGGCGGCCTGTGCAGTACTACAAGGTATCGGCTCATCTGTAAATGAGTGTCTATTGCACGTATTCCTGATTACCCTGGTCGTCGCGGTTGACACCTCCGAATTGCCCGACGAAGATGAAATTCTCATGGCATTTAGCACCCTGCCCACGGTCGATGAAGGGGCATCACGCTTCGAATTGGCGCCCCCTCGGCGTTTTGTCCCTCCCGCCATATTGCTGCTTCTCTCAGAGCAACCTGGGTACGGCTACGGGTTGGTGCCCCGCCTCGAAGAATTCCAGTTTGGTCACGTCGACCGTCCGGCCGTGTACCGGGCGCTGGCTCAGCTGGAGACCGATGGGCTCGTCGAAGCACGATCGCAGAACCCGACCGCCGGCCAGTCCCGTCGCGTGTACTCGCTCACCCCTATGGGCGAGCGAGTCCTTGGAGTATGGATGGGCGTGATCAAGGACGACCATGACTACCTCGGACAGGTTCTTCGGCGCTACCAAGCGACCGGGACGACGGACGCCGTCCTCGCTGAAGTCGGGGGAGGACGGTCGTCTGCACTCGGCGTCGCGTGGTCCCCAGTGTCTTCTACATCCGATGGGAGAAGCCGCTTCAATCCCGCCGAACTGGAACGTGATGAGCTGCCCCCTCACGTGGAGCGGGACACATCGGTCATCACTCCCGCTGAAGCAGCGAGGTCCAAACACTTCCGACTCGATCCCGAGCGATCGGCGGTTCTCATAGACGTGCGGTCGACTGTGGGTCCCCTCAGCTTCGGAACGCTCGGCGTTTCGGGATCATTCCAAGCAGCCATTGCAGGCGGAGTGCTGCACCTCGACTTCGCTCCTTCCGGTCTCACCCGATACACCCCATTGAACTGCCGTCCGGAATCGACCGACTCCGTCATGGCCTTACGCATGCGATCGCGATCCTCGGGGTGGATCAGCTCCAGATACGACTCGAACGTGCCATCGAAATCCAATGGATCGACCGCGTGAATCCGGTGGAATTCAGCGCTCCACTGCACCACTCCCGTTCTCACATCCCACAACCAGCTGCCGATGTGCGCGAGGAGTCTCGTGACAGTCCCCGTTCAATTCGGTGGAGTGGCGGCGACACCGCATCGGGCTCCCAACTTCAACGAACACTGCGAGGAAATTCTGGGGAGCGTTGACTTCGACGCCGAGGCCGTCCTGGAACTCAAGATCGAAGGAGTCGTGGCGTAATGTCGAAAGAAGGGATCGTGCAGCGGCCACGTGACGTCATTGTGGTCACTTGCTCTCGCTGGCCAGATCGCAACGGATCACGATAGATCGCAAGAACTTGGAATTGGCCGGAACCCTGATCGCCAAAGCCCAGCGCACGAACTTTGACGGCGAGGCGATTGCTCTCGTGGAGAAGTCGTATTCACTCCTGGCGAAAGTCATCAGGACCTACGATGACACGGTCGACCCCGCAGCCTCAGGCCCACGTCGGCGCGAACGCCGGCTGCTTCGAGATAGACGCGCCACACGACGGCTTTCCGTGTTTGGCGCCTCAGATCGTGAGGCAAACCCCGCAGAGGTCTATCGTCGACTTGACCAACAACCCAAGCAATCGGACGAACCACGCATCGACTTTGAGGCGTAGCGTAGTATTGCCGGACGAAGTTACTCTCAGGCTTGATTGGCGTGGGCGGCGACTATTTCGCTCGCACCATTGAGTTTGGCCGTGTCTACTCCCAGCCCGGAGGCAACCCGCGCCCCGAGATCCTTGTCGACGAGGGACCAGTACGCCACGACCCGCCGCTGTACCTCCTCGGACAACGTGGTCGCTGGCATGTCCGACGACGTTGGTCACGAGGTGCTCCCGATCGGTTTCACTCAACACGTCGCGAACTAAGGAACCGGCCTGGCCGAAGTCATCGTCGTCCACATGCTTGTCATAGGCGTATCGTCCCAGTTCCCCTGGCTTGACCTCCCAGTTGACCTGCCCGGCTCGGTCGGCGTCTGCCGCCGGACCACCGTAAGAATTGGGGGCATAGACGGGTTGGTCACCGGCGTGGTGAAAGGTCATGGCTCCCTCCTTGTTGTAGGAGTGCACCTCAACCTTGGGCGAGTTGATGGGAAGCTGCTCGTAGTTGGTTCCCACGCGGTGCAAATGGGTGTCGTGATACGAAAAAATGCGGCCCATCAACATCCGATCTGGACTCAGGCCAATGCCCGGAACGAGATTGGCGGGAGAGAAGGCCGCCTGTTCCACCTCAGCAAAGAAGTTCTCCGGGTTGCGATTGAGCACCATTCGGCCCACCGTGACCAGCGGATAGTCGGCGTGTGGCCACACCTTGGTCAGGTCGAACGGATTGAATCGGTAGCCGCCGGCGTCGGCAAAGGGCATCACCTGCATCTCCAATCGCCACTCCGGGGCATTTCCGCCGGCGATCGCGCCGAACAGGTCCCGACGGTGGAAATCGGGATCTTCGGCGGTCATCGCCTTAGCCTCGGAGTCGGTGAAGTTCTCGACACCTTGTTGGGTGATGAAATGAAATTTGACCCAGAAGCGCTCTCCCGCATCATTCATGGTCGAGAACGTATGGCTGCCGTAGCCATTCATATTCCGCAACGTCCGAGGCGTCCCTCGATCCGACATCAGAATGGTGACCTGATGAGCGCTCTCGGGCGACAGCGTCCAGAAGTCCCACTGCATATCGTTGTCGCGCAGGCCGGTCTGGGGAAGGCGCTTCTGTGAGTGGATAAAGTCCTGGAACTTGGAGGCATCACGCACGAAGAACACCGGCGTGTTGTTGCCCACAAGGTCGTAGTTCCCCTCCTCCGTGTAGAACTTCAGCGCAAAACCTCGGGGGTCTCGCACGGTGTCTGCGTATCCCCGCTCTCCGGCAACCGTGGAGAAGCGCGCGAACATCGGCGTGCGCTTGCCCACTTCAGACAGGAATCGCGCCCTCGTAAACCACCGGACGTCTTCGGTCACCTCGAAAAACCCATGGGCGCCACTTCCTTTGGCATGGACGACACGCTCAGGTACGCGTTCCCTGTTGAAGTGCTGCATCTTCTGCACTGTGTAGTGGTCGTGCAGCACCGTCGGACCGCTCGGTCCGACGGTCAAGGATCGTTCGTCACTAGGAGCTGGGATACCGGAATCAGTCGTCGTGTAGGGCCGGGAATGGTCGCTCATCCGTCTCTCCTCTGTTGGTCGACACGCAACTCTCACCGTGGGCCGTCTGGCATCTCACGGGGAGCGTTCGCCACCTTACGGGGACTATGTGCCAACCGTGACGGTTCGATTGGCACATGACCCGTGCCGTTCTGCGCAACGCCGAACAGGAATCGGGACAAAAAGGCGCATCGACAACGGGGCACAGGGTGCCCTTCTCGCCATCGGATCGCACAGGGGGGTTCGCATGAATATTCCGCAATCCTCGCCCCGGATGCAATCTTCAGGACCTCAGACCGGGTCGAGCAGTTCGTTGCTGTCCAATCAGACACACCCGGGGTGCGGCGACCGCTACTGGCGCCGCTGCACCCCGGACATACGGCCCAAGGCGTGGGGCAATCGTCGCGGTCCGTCACGACCGCAACGACATCTTTGCCAAGGACATCGACGAGGCGCGGGACAGGATAATCCTGGGACGACGAGATGCCTCCAATGCCCTCCTTCCCGAAGAGAAGCAATCGGTCGCTGTCCACGAAGCCGGGCATGCACTCGTCGCCCTACTGTCGAAACACGCCGACCCCGTTGCCAAAATCACGATCCTTCCGGCAGGGAGGGCGCTTGGGGTCACCGAGCAGCTTCCAGTCGACGAGCGTCACCTGTACGCCGAAAGCTACCTGGAAGACTCTCTGGCCATTCGACTCGGTGGTCGCGCCTCGGAGATGCTGGTGATCGGCGAAGCGTCCACAGGCGCCTCCTCTGATCTCACAGGCGCAACCAATCTGGCCGTCAGAATGGTCAGGGACTGGGGGCTCTCACCCCTACTGGGACCGATCGGCTACGGTTCGGACGGTCTTGCTGACACGAGTACTCAGTTGCCCGGTCAGTCTCGCCCCTACGCTGAAGCGACACAGTAGCTGATTGATCAAGAAGTAAGCCGCCTCCTCGTTGAAGCGGAGAACCGAGCACACGAGTTGCTCGCGGAACATCGTGCGGCACTCGATGCAGTGATTGCGATCCTGCTTGAACGCGAGACTATTTCAGGGGAAGAACTCGCCGCTATCGTCCGTCCCTTCCGCGAGGTGGACCGCGCTCAAGATCCCGTGCCGACATTAGCCATGACGAACAACGACGCCGTTCGGGCTCGTCAAGGCCAGAGGGAGCCGTGCCCTAGCCCGCGAGTCCGCCAAACCGATCGCGAGCGGCCCGCAGAATGATTTCGACACACGTCTGGACGGAGAGAGCCGTACTGTCGAGGATGACGTGATAGAGCCGAGGATCGTCTTGGCGGGCCCCAAAGAACACACGGACGTAGGCGTCCCTCGCCTTGTCGACTTCTCGCTGCCCCTTTCGAGCACTTGCCTCATCAATTCCTTGCGCGACAACCTGTGCAATGCGGTCTTCGACCGGGCCGTCAAGACGGACACAAAGGACCCCAGGTCGTTTGCCCAGTACAACCATCCCCGCCCGGCCGAGAATGACCGCTCCGGTGGTGTCCGCCACTTCCCGAAGTGATGACTCACTTTCAGCACGGAACTGCTCCCGGGTCTTGATCTCTTCTGGGGGCAGCTGGCTAGGCCCGGTCGGTGCAGGAACGTTGACAAAGGCCATGGCCATTCGCTCCCAACGGCTCGGGACGTGCTCGTCCAGACTCTCGGCAACGTCCGTGGAAAGAGCGAGTTCATGCGCGGTGGCGGCTGGGAAAGCTCGATCGAGGAACGGAAGATCCAACCGCTCAGCGAGGATGCGACCTACCCGGTCGCCGTGTGCGCCATACGACGCCGAAAGAGTCACCACGTGTGTCATTTCCACATTCCAGCACAGACAACTCTGATCGCGCCCCCATCACCTTCACCCATGCAATCTCAGGATCGATCGTAACGTTGAATGCCTCGTACCCGCACAGTCGTGAACGTGGGCCCTAGTCGGCGTCCGCTGACCCCAACTGCTCGGCGACATGGCGCGCCGAGATGTACGAGAAGATCGCAGATGCACCAATGCTCGCCCCGGCCCCAGGGTATGTCCGACCCATCACTGAGGCAGTCGCATTGCCCGAGGCGTACAGGCCGGGAATGGGGGTGCCTGCCTCGTCCAGCACGCGTGAGTGCTCGTCGCAAACCAGACCCCCGCTCGTCCCGACATCCCCTGGGTAGAGAGCGACTGCGTAGAACGGGGGCTTTTCGATCGCACCCAAGCAAGGGTTTGGCTTGTGTGCGTCGTCTCCATACCATCGCTCATGGTCACCTTCGCCGCGGTGGAAGTCCTCGTCATTCCCGCTGAGGGCGAACCGGTTGAAGCGCTCCACCGTGGCCCGCAGACCCGACGGATCGATCCCGCAGGTCACGGCCAACTCGTCAAGACTCGACGCCTTCGTGATGAAGTCCCTGGTCTTCCACTTCTTCGGGCTTATCCCGGGGCGGCGAAAGGCCAGCGGATAACAGTGCCGGTAGCGGCTGTCCATGACGAACCAGCTAGGGATAGCCGAGACCGTCTTGTCTCGCTGGTACATGCGTTGGCCGGCCTCCATATACGACACAGCCTCGTTGAAGTACCGGTTACCTCCCGAGTCAACAATGATTGAAAACGGCTTGCATCGCTCGCCGTGGACGAAGACGGAAGCTCCATTGGGTCGGACCGCAGTCGGGATCCACCACGCTTCGTCCATCAGGTCGGTTGCCGCGCCAAGGCTCATGGCAATCTCAATCGCCTCACCGGTATCGCCCGGGCTGGTCAACGACCACTGTGCGCTATTGGGCTGCTCCCCCGAGTACTTCTCCCGCATGGATCCGTTGCGCGAGAAACCGCCCGCACTGATCAGTACGCCGCCCCGAGCCCGCACACGGATCGCCTTGCCTCGACGGTCCAGCACAGCGCCGACGACGACACCGTTTTCGAGCACGAGTTCGGCAAGCTTCGTCCCAGTCCACACGGGGACGCCGCGCGCCACTAGCTGTGCCAGCAAAGGGGCGATCAGGGCGGCGCCGTTGGTGAGACGCATCTCTCCCTTAAGGCGTCCCCCTACGGTCCTGCCAATAATACGGGCAACGACTCGGGCTCCTTCCGGCGTGCGAATGACCAGCTGGGCCCGTGATGACTCGTGTGTGAATACCACGATCCCGCCGGTGAACGAAGCGCGAAGCTTCTGCTGCCACGGGCCGAGCAGGCGGGCATCGAAATAGTCACATGCGATCGCACGGCCACGAGCCACGCCTCCGGAATATCCCCGGACACCTGCGTAGTAGTCGCTGTAGCCCTCGCAACGTAAAAACCGCAGGCCCAGCTGGCGCAGAAGCTGCACCATCTCTGACCCGCGCTCAATGTAAGCGTGTCGCCGCTCGAGCGAAGAGGCCCGCGTCGGGGGGCCTACTACGGACTCGAAATACTCAAGGCCTTGCTCGAGCGAGTCCGTGACGCCGTCTTCCACCATGAGCGGATTGTTCGGCAACCAGATCACCCCACCCGACATGGCCGTCGACCCGCCGATGAGGTCTTCCTTTTCCACCACGAGGGTGTCGAGCCCCGAGGCGGCGGCCGTGAGGGCGCCGGCCAAGCCACCCCCACTGCCAACGACCAGGAGATCCGTCAGATAGTCCCACTCGCTCATTCGACTACGAACCCCCATCCTCAAAGTCAGCCGATTCGGTCAAGCAAGATGCTCAAGTGAGCCTACCTATCTTTGCGGCTCCCGAGTGCCACGTCGTCGAGGATCCCGGACCTCACGACTGAGCGATCGACAGGCCTTCGCCACGACGATGAGGACTTCCCGACGCAGGCGCCTGGCCGATCTGGCCACCACGGAGCCCCACGTGGCGGACGACGTGGCTGCCGTGCGGTGCCGGCGTCACCTTCGATGAAGATTCCCCCATTGGATCCACCCAATCAGTAGCCAGATTGTCCGGCGTCATGGCTACGGATGTGAGTGAACACTCAGGATTGCCGAGGGCACGAAGGTGGAAGATCCTGGACGATCCGAAGCCATCCGTCTATACCGCGAGCTTGGAGAACCCAAAGCGAGCACAGACGAATCGTTCCTCGTCGACCTCGAAGATGTCACCGACGGTAGCGGAGCGAAAGTGTCCAACCTCACGATAAGTCCGGACAACATCGAGGTATTTCGGCTCGCAGTGTAAGTCCATGGGGTAAGAATTCGCGACAGCATATGCAATCTCACAGGCCGCCATCGAGCTAATGCCATCGATGCTGAACTCGATCGCCTTGACGTGCCCGGACGATGGTTCGTAGCCGTCGCCCGGGTGTGCGAAGACCTCCCCCTGATTGAGAAGGACCGTGACATGGTAGGTGCGTCTGACGAGTTCCGCTCCGTGCTGCCGCAAGGGTTCGCTGCCCTCATGAGGACGTGCATCGACAGGGATACTCGTCTGCGGGACACCGCCAACATCGCTATGGATATTCCCACCGAGGTTGGCGACATCGAATGGAGCGACGAACTTCTCGCCCGCGACGCAAGACTCCTTCCTCGTGGCGGCGATCATCGTCCTGAGATACCTGAGCACGATCGCCTCCGAGGATCGCCACTTCTGTTCCTTGACTCGCTCAGTATGCCGCGATTACTCGTCACCACCTAGGGTCAAAAGTCCTTACGGCCAGCCATCATCCGCATCATCGAGGGCTCCACCCTGCCTCGGTCCGATGGGGTGCGGCTCATCGGTCGGTAACCGCACCTGGTGCATGTGTCCGGCCATCGTCTCCCCGTCCTCTGGACGTAGTGCCTCCGACGCGACCAGGTCATCCACCGCCCGCTGCCACCGGTCCTCAAAGAGCTGACGAGACGGGTACATCGCCCTGAGCCCGTCGTCGGTAAATGGTCGAGCCGCGCCAAAAAGCGGCGGCAGTCCGGTGCCGGTCGCCACACCGCGGTATTCAGCTACGGGTGCCTCCATTTCTGGAAGTCGGACACCGCCAATGGCGTTTCCGTGAGCGTCGCGCCGTATACGCGGTGGTCGATCCCCATCGAACTCGATTCGGGGAAACGCCGGCGCACGCCGTCCTTCCGCCACCCAGCGACGGACGTGACGAAGTGCAGATTCTGCGACGGGCTTGATTCGCAGCGTGTTCGGCTTCCAGCCGTGACCATGGGGAAGGTCTCGCCTCCGTGTGACGCCGTGTGGCGCGCCCGCGACTTCCCAGTAACGGATCCACTTCGAGTCGACGGCTCCCGCGAGGTGCAGGGCAAGCGCCTCGAACTCGCTGTTCACAACCACGAATGGCACCTCGATGTCGTCCCTGATGACCGTTCTTGCGCCACCGAACGAAATCGGACCATCCCCTAGATCAGGCGCACGACCTTCCCATGCGGATAGGGCATATCCGTCGATGACCCGATGGAGATTATGGAGTGTGTTTGCGTACGCAACCAAGCGCATCGCGGACTGCGAACCACCGATGGCGATCACGTGGCGGACATCTAGTCCCGCCAACGGATCCAGACCTGTCAACCGACATGGGCCTACGACTCGGGCGGCGTCGGCAAAGATGTCGAACGATCCGGGATCGCCGGGGTGCCGCAGCATTCCGTACCGCTCGGGGTCTTCGTCCACTAATCCTTTGGCATTCACCCGAGCCCCCATGCCCACCGGCGGACCGTACAGTCCGACCTCTTGCGCACTGACACCCACCCACGCATAGCCCTCGTAGAGCTCGCCGTCACTCGGGGCGAAGCTTTCGAATCCGCCCGACACGTTCTGCCAGTTGAGCAACACCGTGTGATTGAAGCGCTCCGGGTCTGCCGGTCGCATGACCAGAAGCCGAGTGTGATACGGAGCCGTACCCATGACCTTCACCTCGACGTTGCTGCCTGCTTGATCGGCCACTACCTCATAACAGGCAGCGACGCCGCAAAGCTGGTACTCCTCGACGATGTAGCCAAGAGCCGCCGGATCCACACGAGGGACACCCCACGGCGGACGTGTCGCTTTGATGGGCCCGAGCACCTCAGGCTGCCCGTGCTCACCCATCACTACGCGGCGTGAGCCAGCGATGGACGCAGTGCGGATCAGCGTAAGACAAAGATCGGGTCAGTGCTCATGCACGATGACGCCGCGGATATTGCGGCCCGCGTGCATGTCGGCATACCCCTCGTTGATCTTGTCAAGTGGATACCGGGTTGTCACCAATTCGTCGAGGCGAAGTCGGCCCTGGCGATAGAGCTCCAGCATGAGAGGGATATCCCTCGAGGGGCTGGACGCGCCAAACAGCGAACCCTGGATACGCTTTTGAAAGAGGGTGAGCATCGTCGGCGACACCGGAATGCCAACCTCGGCCATGTTGCCGATGCCCGTGAGGACACACGTCCCGCCCTTTCGAATGGCATCGACCCCCTGGGCGACATGGTCACCCCCCGTCACGCCGACGCACACGATGCAAGAATCCGCCCCCTGGCCGTTGGTGAGGGGGGCAACCACTTCCATTGCCTCGGCCATCGTCGCCGCTGCATGTGTCGCACCCAGACGCAGCGCTGTGCTGCGCTTGAACTCGACCGGGTCGACGGCGACGATCACCGATGCGCCAGCGTGCGAGGCCCCCTGAACGGCATTGATGCCGATACCGCCGACACCCATGACGATCACGACGTCCCCTGGCCGAACGCCGGCCGAATTGACCGCCGAGCCCCAACCGGTACCCACGCCGCAGCCGGTAAGACACGCAACCTCAAGTGGAACGTCGTCAGGACAGTGAACCGCTGAGAGCACGGACACCGTGGACCATTGACTAAACGTTGCCAGCCCCGACATCTGTCCGACCCCCCGACCGTCGAGACTCATCCGGAAACTGCCATCTGCCCTGGTTCCATCGAGCGTACGTGCACCCGAGTCGCACAGGTTCTGCATGCCTGACGCGCACCAGCGACACCGGCCACAGCCAGGCAGAAACGACATCACGATCCGATCGCCAACCTTCCATTCCGGCGTGTCAGGCCCGACCTCTTCGACAATTCCCGCGCCTTCGTGCCCTCCAGCGATTGGGTAGTGGCCGAGTTGCAGGTCTCCTGTCGTCAAATGGTCATCGGAATGGCACAGTCCCGAGGCCACCATCTTGACAAGCAACTCACCCTGCCGGGGACCATCGAGGTCAACTTCAGTGACCTCCCATTTTCCAGCGGACCTCTCCACCAGCGCAGCCTTCGTCTTCACCAGAGTCCTCCCCTTCCCGAATGCAGCTTCCACTTTGACAACTCGTTGCCGAGCGCACGGACCCCGACGGCCAGGCCGAAAACAGTACCGGATTTCCTGGTCGCGGGGCGGAGGAACTCATCGTCGGTGAAGTCGTCCGGCCCAAGTGAGGTCGGCGGAACGAGCTGCGGCAACGGGAGCGACATTCCAGACGGTGAGGAGGGCAAGTCAGACAGTCCAGCTCTCGAGAGGGTCTCGACTGGGTGAACGCTGTCTCCGCAGAGGTGCGTACCGTGCAGGCGTATGTAGATCTTCGTGCTCGGATTAATTGGCGATATCGACGCAGTCCGACAGCACGACGCGGACCCCAGTTGCATCTGCCATTGCAGCTGAGAGTTGTGCCGGTGTTGGGTTGGGGTCGAGACGCGAGGTCGATACTAAGCCGGTAGTAGCTCACCTCATCGAGACG
>ODAK010000759.1_pt1 | contig 36672 bp, 29 predicted proteins | sample 1539591 | NCBI WGS metagenome assembly ODAK01 (sample SAMEA3539303, study PRJEB22396) | soil metagenome | biome: tundra; feature: field; material: soil | place: USA | collected 2010-05 | depth 0.15 m | reverse complement strand
CTTACACGACCAACTGCTGCTCCACCTTCCCGCAACCGACGCTCACCAGCACGACTTACTCCAACAGCGTCGCCCGTTTCAACTGGAACTCGCTGCCCGGACCGCATTATCAGGTGCAATACCGGACCAACCTCCTCACCGGTGCCTGGCAAAATCTCGGCGTGCCCATCCCCGGCACCAACACGACCATGGGCGTCACCGACCTCATCAGCAACGACCCGGCGCGTTTCTATCGCGTGGTCGTCTCGCCCTGAACCGAAAGACGCCGTCTGACTGGCCGGCGTTGTCAGTCCAGCAGCGCCTCGGCGTGTTTGCGCGCGGCGGCGGTCTGGCCGCCGAGCATCCGCGCCAGTTCGGTCACGCGCGATTTTTTGTCCAGCAGGGTGATCTCGGAAATCGTGCGGCCATTTTTAATCTGCTTGGTCACGACGTAATGCGCGTCCGCCGGCGCGGCGACCTGCGGCAGGTGCGTGATGCAAAACACCTGCCGTTTCATGGCGATCTGCTTCATCTTTTCACCCACCGCATTGGCCGTCTCGCCACCGACGTTCGCGTCCACTTCGTCAAAAATGAGCACGGGAATTTCATCCTCCGCCGCCAGCACGGTTTTCAAAGCCAGCATGACACGCGCCATCTCGCCAGAAGACGCGATGGCGCGCAATGGCTTGGCCGGCTCGCCGGGATTCGGCGCAAATTGAAATTCGATCTCGTCGAAGCCGTTTTGTTTGATTGTAGGAGCCGACGCGAGGAGACTCTGATTTCCTTTTGATTTGAGACTCGTCACCTCGTCTCCTGCAAAATCAGTTTTAATTGCCACGTCAAACTTGCTTTGCTTGAAACCCAGGTCGGCGAGTTGTTTGCCCACGGCCTTGGCGAGCAACGGAATGACTTTCTTGCGCGCGGCGGACAGCTTTTTGCCGGCGCTCAAAATTTCGGCGTCGAGTTTTTCCAGCGCCGCGTTGAGTCGCTCCAGTTCGGCGTCACGGCTTTCGAGCGAATGTAGTTTTTGTTTCGCCTCGTCGCCGAACGCGATGACTTCGGCCAGCGTCGCGCCGTATTTGCGCTTGAGCGTGTGGAGGAGATTCAGCCGTTCTTCGACTTCGGCGAGACGCGCGGGGTCAACGTCCACCTTGTCGGCGTAGCGCGACAGCTCGGTTTGCAACTCGCGCAAGGCCTCGCCTGCCTGCGCGTGCAGCCCGGTGAGATTCGCCGCGCCGGCATCCACGCGCTGAAGCTCCGCCAGCACGCGGCCGATGACGCCGGACTGGGTGAGCAGGGAATTCTCGTTCTCGCTCAAGGCGTCGAGCGCGGCCTGGCTTAATTGCAGCAGCTTCGCCGCGTTGCTGGCGCGGTGAAATTCATGCTCCACCGTTTCATCTTCGCCGGGCTGCAAGCGCGCGGTGGAAATTTCCTGAACTTGAAAGCGCAACAGATCGAGCTGCTGCGCGTAGGTTTTTTCATCCACGATGAGCGCGGACTTTTCGCCCTCCAAAACCGCGCGGCGGCGGACGAATTCGCCGAACGCGTCGCGCTCGCTTTCCAATCCTCCGAAGGCATCGAGAATCAAAAGCTGCTTCGCGGCGTGCAGCAGCGACTGGTGATCGTGCGGGCCGTGCATGTCCACCAGCCATTCGCCGATGGTGGCGAGCGTGGCGAGCGTGGTCGCCGAGCCGTTGATGAACTGGCGGTTCGTGCCGGCGCTGGTGAAGGTGCGCTTGAGCACAAGCTGATGTTCCTCGCACGGTTCCAGGCCGTTCGCCTCCAGAAAAATTTTCAGCGGCGCGCGAAGTTTTCGGGTGTCGAACACGGCCTCGACCGAGCAGCTTTCCTCGCCGCTGCGGATGAGCGTGCGGTCGGCGCGTTCGCCGAGGACGAGATTGAGCGCGCCAAGGATGATGGACTTGCCCGCGCCGGTCTCGCCCGTGATGACGTTGCAGCCGGGCTGGAGTTCCAGCGTGAGGTCGCTGACCAGAGCGAGGTTTTTGATGCGCAACGTCGTCAACATGGTAGATTCGTGCCCGCTGAATTTGACGGTTATGCCGCCGTTCGGCAAAAAGAAAATCACATGGCGTTTGAATTTACATTCCTCGGCAGCGGCACTTCGCAGGGCGTGCCGCTCATCGGCGTGGATTATCCCCCGGAATATCTCGCGAATCCGAAGAACTGGCGCACGCGCCCCGCGATCTATGTCGCCACGGACCAGGTGAAGCTGGCGGTGGACACGCCGCCGGATTTCCGCATTCAATGCCTGCGTGAAAAGATCAAGTGGCTCGACGCGGTGCTGGTCACGCACGCCCATGCCGACCACATCCTCGGCATGGACGACTGCCGGCGGTTCTGCGATCTGCGCGGCGGCACGACGCTGCCGATTTACGCGAGCGAGGCGACGATGGTGCATCTGCGGCGCGTGTTCATTTACGCGTTTCACCAAGGCCCGTGGCCGAGAGGTTATTTCAAGCCGGAAGAGCGTGTCATCAACGGCTCGTTTGAAATCGGCGATTTGAAGATCACGCCGCTAGATTTGCCACACGGGCGGATGACGACGACGGGTTTCTTGTTTGAGCAGGGCGGGAAAAAACGGCTGGCCTACATGAGCGACTGCAAGGAAGTTCCTGATGCGGCGCTGGAAATGGTGCGGGGCGTGGAGGTCGCTGTGCTCGACGCGCTGCGTTACAAACCGCATCCGACGCACATGTGTCTGGATGAAGCGTTGACGGCGGCGCGGCGCATCAACGCGCAGCGGACTTTTTTCACGCACCTGACGCATGATTATGACCACGACAAGGCGCAGGCGGAACTGCCGCCGGGCATCACCCTGGCATGGGACGGGCTGAAGGTGACGAGTGAAACGTGATGCGTGAATGACTTTTGAAGCTATTTCTACGGACAAGACAACCTGACCGATTCGCGTATAAAATCATCTGCCTATGAAACCTATTCTCCTCATCTCCCTGCTGCTGCCGGCGCTGCTGACGTTTTCGGCGGCGTTCGCCCAATCAAATCCCAACGACGACACTTTCAACCCGGCGAATCCGCCGGAGATGAAACCCATTGCCAAGCATGACACGCCGGCGTATCACACAATGGAGTTGTTCCAGCGCGGCGCGAACCTTGGCGATTATCTGGAGGCGAACCGGCGCTGGCGACAGATCGAGGTGTCCGCCGAGGAGTTTGCGCGGATGAAAAAAGAGGGCTTTGATCATGTGCGCGTGCCCATCGGCTGGCATCAATACGCCGGGCCGGGACCGGAGTTCGCGCTGGAGCCGGAGATTTTCGCGAAGGTGGATTTCGTGGTGACCAACGCGCTGAAGAACGATCTGGCGGTGATGATCAACATCCATCATTTCAACGCGCTGGACCAAAATCCAACGAACGCAACGGCGGAATTCTTGGTGATCTGGCGGCAAATTGCGGGGCATTACAAAGATTTTCCCAGGCAGCTCATTTTCGAACTCGACAACGAGCCGCATGAAAACGCGACGACGGCGTTGATGAATCCCATTTACGCGCAAGCCATCGCTGAAATCCGCCAGACGACTCCCCAGCGGACCATCGTGGTGGAACCGGGCGGCTGGGGCAGCATCGGCGAATTGAAAAACCTCGTGCTGCCGCCGGATGACAACGTGATCGTCTCGGTGCATTGCTACGATCCGTTTTACTTCACGCACCAGGGCGCAACGTGGACGAGCGGCCAGACGCCGGTGGTGGGCTTTGTTTTTCCCGGTCCGCCCGCGCAGCCGCTCGTGCCGGATGCAAAATTGCAGTTGAAGGATTACATGCGGGACTGGATTGAAAAATACAACACGCTGCCGGCGGACAAAAATCCGAGCAGCCCGCTCGCGTTCACCGGCAAATTGAAATACCTCCACCAGTGGTCCGATTATTATGGCCGCCCGATTCATCTCGGCGAATTTGGCGCTTACACCAAGGCGGACGACCCGTCGCGCGCGAATTTTTATGCCGCCTTCCGGCGCGCGTCGGAAAAGGAAAAGCTCGGCTGGTGCATCTGGGACTGGAACGCGGGCTTCCGTTACTGGGACAAGAAAAACAGCCGGCCCATGCCGGGAATGCGCGCCGCGCTTTTTGACAAAACAGAATGAACCCTTCCGGCTCCCGCTGGTCAAATCACCAGCTTATGAATTTTATTCGATTGTCTTATTGGCTGCTGCTGCTGGCGCCGTTGATGGTGCGCGCCGGCGGCGATGAAGTCGTCGTGATTTACAACTCACGCGTGCCGGCGTCGAAGCTCGTGGCGGAACATTACGCGGCGGCGCGGCAGGTGCCGGCGAAACAGATTTTTGGCTTTGCACTGACGACTGACGAAATCATCACCCGCGCGGATTTCACGGATTTTCTGCAAAAGCCGCTTGCGGAAAAGCTGGCGGCGACGGGGCTGTGGAAATTCGGCAAGGCGGAGATTCCTGCGAATGGCAGCCAGCCGGCGCACACGGAAGACCGCGTGGTGGCGTCCAAAATCCGCTATGCCGTGCTGTGCTACGGCGTGCCGTTGAAAATCGCGCCCGGGTCCGTCGTGGAGACGGCGGCGGAAAAAATCACGAAAACCGAGTTTCGCCGCGACGAGGCGGCGGTGGATTCGGAGTTGGCCTGGCTGCCGCTGATCAAAATGAACGTGCTGCTGGCCGGCCCGCTGCCCAATCTGTTTTATACCTGCACTAACCGTGTGCTGCTCACGCCGCTCAATGGGATCCTGCTGGTCTCGCGGCTGGACGGGCCGACGCCGGAAATCGCCAACGGACTTGTGGACAAAGCGCTGGCCGCCGAGAGCAACGGCCTGTGGGGCCGTGCGTATATTGACACGCGCAATCTACAGACCAACGACGCTTATTTTCCTGGCGACCAGTGGCTGCGGGCCAGCGCAGAAATCTGCCGTCAGCAAGGCTTCGATGTCGCGATGGACACCAATGCCGAGACCCTGCCAGAGTCCTATCCGTTGAGCCAGGTTGCGATTTACGCCGGCTGGTATGACAGCGACGTGAGCGGGCCGTTCAAGTTGCCGACGGTCGAGTTCATGCCCGGTGCGTTTGCGTATCATCTCCATTCGTTCAGTGCCGACACGCTGCGCAGCGCCACCAATTACTGGTGCGGCCCGCTGCTCGCGAAAGGCGCGACTTGCACGATGGGCTGCGTGTATGAACCCTATCTGCAATTCACGCCGAACGTCGCCTTTTTTCTGCAAGCCTTCGGCGACGGCTACACGTTCGGCGAAGCGGCGTGGGCGGCGCAACTCGCGTTGTCGTGGCAGACCACGGTCATCGGCGATCCGCTGTATCAGCCGTTCAAAAAATCCCCGTCGGAACTGCACGCGCAACTGGCACGCACGAAAAATCCGCTGATCGAATGGTCGTTTGAACGGCTGGTGAACCTCGATCTGGTTCACGGGGCGCGCGCCCCGCAGCTAGAAACATTCCTCCAGAACCTGCCCGCCACGGCCAATAGCGCCGTGCTTACCGAGAAGCTGGCGGGCCTTTACGACTCCCTCGGCAAGCCCAGTTCGGCCATTAATGCCTGGCAGAGCGCCTTGAAATTAAACCCCTCGCCACAGCAGCGCGTCCGCCTTCGCAGCCTCCTCGCGGACAAACTTCTGGCCCAGGGACGGGAAGCCGACGCGGTGGAAAATTGGCGGCAGTTCCTCGCCGAGGCGCAGGATTATCCAGGCAAATCCGCCATTGAAGAGAAACTCAAGGCGCTGGAAGATAAATTCATGGGAACGAACGCGCCGGTAAAACCCTGACCAAGATGTTTCAACCTCGGACAACCAATCTCAAGCCGCAAACCTCCAATGATGGTATTGGGCCGACCATTGGATGTCGGTTGTTGAATGTTGGATGTTGGTTGTTTCTGGTTTCACTTTGAATTATGCCCGTATTTTTCGACACGCACGCGCATCTGGATTATTCCGATTATGAAAAAGATTTTTCCGAAGTCGTCGCCCGCGCCCGCGCCGCCGGCATCACCACGATGATTTCCATTGGGACGAGTTTGGAAAGCAGCGCGCGCGCCGTCCAGCTTGCGGAACAATTTCCCGCGATTTACGCCGCCGTCGGCTGGCATCCCAGCGAGGCGTTGGCCGCGCCCGCCGATCTGCGCCCGGCGCTGGGCGAACTCGCCCGGCACCCGAAGGTCGTGGCCATCGGCGAAACCGGATTGGATTACCACCGTTTGCCGAGTTCGCAAAAGGGCAGCGCGAATGACGACGTAATTTACAAAAAACGGCAGGCGGAAATTTTCGCGCAGCAGCTCGAAGTCGCGGCGGAACTTGGTTTGAACACCATCATCCACCAGCGCGCCTCGTTCGACGACACGCTGGCGCAGTTCAAACCGTTCGCCGCGAAAGTGCGCGGGGTGTTCCACTGCTTCGGCGAATCGTTGGAACGGTTGCAGCAGATTTTGGCCGTCGGCTCGTTCGTCAGCTACACCGGCATCGTCACCTTCAAAAACGGCCAGAACATCCGCGACGCCGTGGCGGCGACACCGATGGACCGGTTCATGCTCGAAACCGACTGCCCGTATCTCGCGCCCGTGCCGTATCGCGGCCAGCGCTGCGAACCGGCCTTCGTGAAGGAGATTTCAGAAACGGTCGCGCAGGTCAAAAACTGTTCCTTGGACGAATTAAGCGCCGCGACCTGCCGGACCGCGCACCAGTTTTTTCCAAAACTGGCCTGACGCCCCAAAAACACCCAGCCTGTCCGCTTTTGCGGCAGCTTGTTCGTTGCATGGTTGCCTGGCCATGCAGGCAAAGCTTTCCGGTCGGGCACGCTTGTTCCGGCCAATTTTTCCGCGCAGGATTTACAAGGTCGTTTTCATTGGCTTTTGCGGGAAAAAATTTCCATCGTCGTCCTTAATTTTTCTGGCCTGCCGGTTGGAAAATGATATTTTCCGGCGGTCAAATATGGCACCAGAATTGCGATGGTAGAAAGTATGAGCGAAACTTTCTCAACTGAGGCCCGGCTCAAGATAATTTAAACAAGTTTTACAACATGAAAAAAACATTTTTACTTTTCGCCGCCGCGCTGCCGGTCCTGCTGACGTCGTGTGCCACTTCCCGCCCGCCACAGGCGTTTCACAATACGGACAGATCGGCGCTGATCGTCGAGTCGCTGGACAACCGTTCCTGCCAGGTCATTGCGCCGACGGCCATGGCCAAAGCGGAAAACGCCCTGGTGCTGGCCCAGGCCAGGTCCTTCGCCCAGCGCCAGACGGCCGTCGTCATCCTGGAGAATTATTCCGAACCGCGGCTCGGCCCGCAATTCCGCGATCGCACCTTTGCCTGGTTCGTCGGGTTGCGCGGCCTCGGTTACCAGCGCATCGTCTTCCTGCAAGGCAACGGAACGACCAACCCGGACGGCCTGCCCACGCTCGCGGAATACGATTGAGATTTTGGTTTGGTTTGGGTTGGACAGCCCGCCGACGCGGCACGGAAAGGCCGTTCGGCGGGCTGTTTTATTTGCGGTCGCCGCCGGACGATTTGGCGCGAGATCATGCTTTTTGCCAAACAATGCCACCACGGACGTTCAAAGCGGTGCTCAAGCGCACGCCGTCCAGACGCTCTGCGAAGGCGATGACGGTTCGGCCAATGCGCAGCGTCCGGACTGCGCGCGGTTTACCGCCGCTTTCGTCCGCCAAGGGGCTTGACCATGCAACCCACCTGGTTTGTGAAAGGCACGATCCCAGTTTTGCGCGGGTAAGACTTGAACGAACGGCTCCGGCCACGGAAGATGGCGGGCGCGTTCATGGTTGAAGAACTTCAAATTCGCATTCACGGCGCGGCTTCCTTGCCCACCCTGGTTTATCTGCCGGGACTGCACGGCGACTGGACGCTCGTCGGCGGGTTTCGCCAGCAACTCGCCGGCAAAGCCCGGTTCGTGGAGTTCACTTATCCGCGCACACTGACTTGGTCGCTGGACGATTACGCGGCGGCGGTTGAAAAGGCGCTGGCGCAAAACGGCATCACCGGCGGCTGGCTGCTGGGCGAATCCTACGGCTCGCAGGTTGTCTGGGCCTTGGTCGCCCGCAAAAAGTTTTCCGTGCAAGGCATCATTCTCGCCGGCGGATTTGTGCAACATCCTCTTCGCCGGGGCCTGCGGCTAATGCAGCCCATTTTCAATTGTATTCCGGGCCGGCTGCTGCTTGGATTCTTGTCCGTTTATGCCAAATTGCTCCGTTTCCGTTATCGCCGCTCGCCGGAAACGCTGGCCAGCATTGATGAATTCATCGCGCGGCGAACGAAGCTGGATTACGAGGCCGCGCAGCATCGCCTCATGCAAATTGCGGGTTTCGACCCGTGTGAAACCGCCCGTGCCACTCGGCTGCCGGTTTTCTATGTGAGCGGCTGGCTTGATCCCATCGTGCCGTGGCCGCTGGTGCGCCGCTGGCTGCGGAAAAACTGTCCAGGCCTGCGCGGCGACAAAATCCTCTTCTCCGCCGACCATAACATTCTCGGCACCGCACCCGCCAAGGCCGCCCGCCAGGTTTTGATCTGGATGCAACGCGAGTAATTTCCGGTTGCACGAAAAATCAGTCACTTGGCCAAATGTTGGTAGGGCGTGCCGCTCCGCGCGCGCCGTGGTGGTTGGCAAGCTGCGGCGCGCGCGGAGCGACGCGCCCTACCTCGAAATTCCATCCTCGTTTTGCCGGCGCGTATAATTTCCGGTTGCCGCCGGGCGATTTCGTTCTATCTTGCGTGCAACTGACGTTATGACCCGGCAACAAGTTCTCGACCTCTATTTTCTTGACGCGCGGCACAAGCTGGTTGAAATCGCCGCGTTCCTCGACCGCATCGAGCGTGCCGAGGGCAAGGATGATTTCCGATTGAAAAGTTTCCGCGCCGCGCTCGCCAAGCTGGACGGCAAAAAGAAAAACAAGGCCAAGGACGTTTTGCTCACGTTTAGCGATTTGACCACGAAGCCGGCTACCAAAGCCGTGAGTAAGGGAGCAGTTGGGGCATGGGATAAATTATGAACCTTCGCAACGAAAAAGCTCTGCAAGACTTTGAACAAGCCGCTCGCCATTTTTGTTCGTTGCTCGAAACTGATCCAGTGGACAAAAATGAATGGCTCAAGAAAGTGCTCGCGGCATTGGCTTCACTTTATGCCAATGCACATCAAATACCAGACTATGGCCTGCCCGAAAATGCAGTCGAACCCCCTAAAAATTACGATGTTTCCGATGAAGAATATGCTGCCGTAACAAAAAGAGTGAGCAGAATTCTTGGTGAACGAAGCAAGTATTGGACATATTTTGATCCGACAATTACAAACGACCCGGCAGAAAAACCGATCGCTGGCGCATTGTGGGACGATTTAGGAGACATATATCGTGATGTGAAGCCAGGCTTGAACGCATGGGCCACAGGTCGAGATGAATATCTTCACAGCACAGCTTTCGACTGGCGTTGGCCACTTTTTGAAGTTCATTGGGGACGCCATGCTTTAGATGCAATGCGAGCACTTCATCAGTTGGCTTTTGACCAAGGCATCTGAAGCAAAACTGAAAAATATGCGCTACATCGAACCCCACGCCCACATGGTCAGCCGCACGACGGACGATTACGAGCGCATGGCGCTCGCGGGTTGCGCAGCGGTGTGCGAACCGGCGTTCTGGGCGGGCTTTGACCGCAGTTCGCCCGCCGGATTTTTCGATTATTTCTGCCAGCTCACCGATTACGAACCCAAGCGCGCCGCGAAATTCGGCATGCAACATTTCTGCTGGCTCTGCATCAACTCCAAGGAAGCCGAGGACGTGAAGCTCGCGGAGGAAGTCATCGCGCTGATCCCCAAACTGCTCAACCGCCCGAATGTGCTCGGCATTGGTGAAATCGGTTTGAACAAGAACTCGCGGAATGAACTGCGCGTGCTGGAAATGCAGGTGGAACTCGCCGCGAAGCATGAGCAGTTGATTCTCGTTCATACGCCGCATCTGGAAGACAAGTTGAAAGGCACGCGGCTGATTCTCGACGTTTTGAAAAACAACCGCCGCATCCGGCCGGAGCGCGTCATCATTGACCACGTCGAGGAGCACACGGTTGAAATGGTTTTGGATGGCGGCATGTGGGCGGGCATGACGTTGTATCCTGAAACGAAATGCACGCCGGCGCGGGCGATTGATATTTTGGAAACCTACGGCAGCGAAAACATTTGGATGAACAGCGCGTGCGACTGGGGAGTGAGCGATCCGCTCGCGGTGCCGAAGACGGCGCTGGAAATGCGGAAGCGCGGCCACCTTGCCGCCGCAATCGAAAACATTGTTTTTGAGAACCCGAAAAAATTCCTCGGCCAGTGCGCGAAGTTCAAAGTTTAAGATGTGGGGCAGACAAGGGTCCGCCCCACATTTGCAGCCAGACTCTTAGTGACAACCTCCGCCATGTGCTGGTTTTTTTACGGTTATGTTCCATGTGTTGTCATAGGCAAACAACTGGCCAAAGGCAGGCTGGGTCGTCGCCTCCACGAGGCGCAACACATGTTTTCCTGGCGACAGGTCTGGTAAAAACGTCGCTATTCCTTGGAACCAAATAACCGCTGCATAAGGCGCCGAATTGATGAGCGGGATCGGAGGGGTGAAAGAGAATTTCTCGTAGCTTCGCAATGCCTCTTTGATGCCAAGGACCGCTTTGCCATCCAAGGTCAATTTCAGCGTCATGGTTTTGAAAACGCTGAATTCATCGAGGAACGGATCGGGCGGCGTGCCATCGGTGTAGCTGGTGCCCAGCAAGTTGAAGAGCGGGAGAAAGAATGACTGTCCCGCTTCAACCGTAACGTCAATGCTGGCAGGCGTCCCGTCACCGGGGGCATTCGGCAAAGGCATCAGCACCACGCCGCGCACCACGGCGTTCCCGTTCGCGTCGGGTGTGATGTTGTAGTCTCCATAAGCCCAATGCGAGTAAAGCGCGTCCCATTTGGCCAGGGAATTGGCCGAGCCGTCATCGCATTTGCCTTTATCATCAGCCAGCGCCAGCGATCCGGTCAGCAGCGAGGTGGCGACCAGCACGGCGGGCAGCAGGCCCCGGCTGAAGCGCGTGTTTTTGATTATGTATGTTTTTTTCATGTTTTCTCTTTCTTGCGAGGCGCAATGGCCCGCACTTGGTTGTTGAACTTTTGTTTTTTGGGTGTGGACTGCAATTTCATTCCACACCCGTTTCAACAGGACTGGCGGGGATCAGATACAAAGTATTTCCAGAATTCTTTGGACCTTGAACGGAGAGAAGTTGGACGCCGCGACCGTGTCGGAAATTAATTACAGAAAGGCGGAGGGACGCCCTTGCACCATCGTCCAACGCCAGTCTCCCCGACCCCCGCTTTTCTCCCGAGCGCTCGCCACACACCTTTTTTCAACAGAATTCGCGAGGAGGAGTTACAGGAATTCTCAAGGAGTTTTCAGCACGGCAAGATAGGAGTGCTGTCCTCAGCGCTTCGAACACGTATCATTTAAGAAAGCGGCGCGCTGGAGACAGACGCGCCCGACCTTCGGCACCCGCGACAACCTTTAGACAATTACTGGATTAACCGGTAAAAGCTCTGTGTGCCGGATAAGGGATTGGTCACCGTGTTCTGCCCGTTAATGATCACCGGCACTGGAAAAACGGCGCTCCAGACCGGTGGTGAAACCAGGTTCGTTGTGGCTTGTAATGCGAAGCCGGCGACGTTGGTTGGCCATGTCAAAATTACATTCCATCCGGAAGGAGTAATTGTCAATTGCGGTGGCGGCTGCGGCAATGCAAGACTAAAGATAGTGCCCCAACCCAGACTGCCTCCTGCGGAAGACGTCCCATACACTGTGGTGCCCGACAAAATCAATCCGCCAATCGGAAAAGCCCCATCGCTGTTGGTGAGTTGGGATGATGAATTAACCTCACCGGCCGTGAAGTTATACAAAGTGGAAAAACCTGTGCCATCGGTATTGATGGCAAACACTGTGCCTCGACCCGAATTACCTCCGCCATACGCCGTCCCATAAAGGGTATTTCCGGACAAAACCAATCCGCACCATGGATTTACACCATCGCTGTTGGTAAAATTGTTTAATGCCGTGAAATTATGAAGGGTCGCAAACCCCGCGCCATTTGTGTTGATGACAAAAATTGTGCCACTGCCCGAACCGCCGCCGCCCGACGTCGTTCCGTATAGCTTACCGCCGGATAAAAGCAATGAACCAGAGGGAGCGGCCCCGTCGTAATTCGTCGCAGGATTGGGAGAGGCGGGCAGCACGCTGAATGAATGCAGTGTTTTAAAAGCCTTGCCGTTGGTGTTGACACTGAACACGGTCCCATTACCTGAACTACCACCCCCGGAGGCCGTTCCATAGAGCGCGTCGCCAGATAAAACCAATCCGGCCACCGGGTAAATTCCGTCACCATTTTTATAAGGATAACTTGGAGTGTCCGTAAATTTATAAATGTTCGTAAAACCCGTGCTATTGGTGTGAACGGCAAACACCGTGCCATTGCCGGAAAAACCTCCGCCATACTTTGCCGTTCCATACAAGGTATTGCCTGAGAGAAACAATCCAGCGTCGGGGTTGCTAGCGTGACCTCCATCCAGATTGTATATGTTCGTAAAGTCCGTGCCATTTGTGCTGATGGCGAATACGGTTCCGTTATTCAAGCCGCCACCTCGCTCTGCCGTTCCATAAAGCGTGTTTCCCGACAATTCTAATCCGGCTTGCGGACCACTCCCATCATAGTAATTGAAACTATGCAGGTTCGTAAAACTCGTGCCATCAGTGTTAACCTTGAAAATCGTTCCATCACCTGAACTGCCCCCACTATTTGCTGTCCCATACAGTGCATTCCCTGACAAAACCAATCCGGCGCGCGGCACGGCTCCTTCGCTGACACGATCAAAATTATGTAGGTTCGTAAAGATTTGCGCTGTCGTCCAACCAGCCGGTGTTACAACCATGCTGGCTATCAGCATCGGCATGAGAAATAGATTTTTTAATTTTTTCATAGTTTTGTCCTGATGCTTTGGTTTTGTTTCATACTCCTTTCAAAAGGATTGGCCGGGACCAGATACAAAGTATTTTGAAAAAATTATGGTCGCCGACAACGTGGCTCCTCGCGCCAGATGGGTTGACCTATTTTCCTGAGGGAGGTTGATCGAATTCAGCAAGCCGCGTTTGCCACGCCGCCAGTTGATCCTTTTTGCCCCAGGCTTCATAGAGTTTCACCAGCCTCTCGACGGTCTGCTTGAGGCGTGGCCGGTTCGAAGCGGGAACTGTTTCCGCGCGCTTCAACATCCCTTCGTTGCCTATCAGGAGCAAGGGTTCAGCCCGGTCGTAATCTTTCTCCGCCGCGAGGATTCCGCCCAGGACGCTCATGGCGTCGAATTTCCGCCAGTTGTCCTTGAGGTTGGGTTCCGCCTGGCAAATGGCCATGCAATCGCGGATTTCGTGCTCTGCTTCGTTCAGCTTGCCCAAATCGCGAAGGACAACAGCGTGGCTCCGGAGACAGGTCTGGTTAAAACGTCGCGATTCCTTGGAACCAAATAACCGCTGCCTTAGCGTGATGTTCTATTGTTGGTTAAAGTCGGTCGCTTCAAAATTCCTAAAAGGAAAGCCACGCGATTCGATACCAGCGTTGGGTGTCTCCTGCTGGGGTATTGGTCATGGCGGCGGTGCTGCCAGTCGCAGTGACAAAAGGTGAAAGTGGAGTCCAATTGGCATTCGTCAAAGAGCTTTTATAATCTGCCCGATACACCGCGTTTTTCGTCGCCGGCCAACTTAAGGCATAATTCCCAGCGGAGTTGGTGATGCCGATGAAAATTGAAACCGGCGGGGGATCATTCAGGAGCAAGCGCGCAAGTCGAACTTCGGCTTGGCCGTTAAAGGTGGTGAAGGCCCCGCCTAAGATCACTTTGCCGTCACTCTGCAATGCGAGTGCCTGCACATCTCCGTTTGCGCCCGTGCCGGGGTTGAAATTGGAATCCACCGCCCCGGTGGGTAACAAGCGCGTGATGTGCGAGCACGAAACCGAGTTCATCGTGGTGAAACTTCCGCCGACCAATATTTTTCCATTCGGCTGAATCGCCAGATTTAACACCGAGCCATTTGCCCCGGTTCCCGGATTAAAAGTGGTGTCCAGCGTGCCATCCGCATTAAGCCGCGCAATCCTATTGCGGCTGACGTTGTTAAATGTGGCAAAATCTCCGCCAATAATCACCTTGCCGTCCGGCTGCGCCAGCGCGACACGGATCAAGTTGTCCACGCTAACTGTGCCGGGATTGAAAGTTGTGTCCAGCGAACCACTGGAATTGATGCGGGCAACGCCTCTTCGGCTCACGCTATTGTAGGTGGTAAAGCCGCCGGCAATAAGAACCTGACCGTTGGTCAATACACTCACAGAATCAACCGCGAAGTTGACACCGGCACCGGGATTAAAGGTGGTGTCCAGGCTGCCATTGGAGTTCACGCGCGCGATTCCGTTACGCGCAGTTCCATTGAAGGTAGTGAGGTTGCCACCAATCACCGCCTTGCCATCCGTCTGAATTGCAACCGAATTGATTTGATCGTTGACACCACTGCCGGGATTGAACGTCGTGTCCAGCAAGCCATTGGCATTGATTCGGGTGATGCCGTTTCGGCTCATGCCCTGATATTGGGTGAAACCGCCCACGAGAATTATTTTGCCATCAGCTTGGATCGCGACGGAGTTGATTCCATAATCAACACTCGTGCCCGGATTAAAACTGCCATCTACGACGCCATTGGTGTTCAAGCGCGCAATGCCAAGACTGTTGGCGGTGCCATTGATATTGTAAAAAAGCCCGGCCGCGATAATTTTACCATCACTTTGCACCGCCAGTGTTTGAACCGCATCTTCAGCTCCGGTGCCAGTGTTGAACGTGTCAAGGCTGCCTTGGGCGAAAGTTGCGAGTGACGCGTTGAGAGCTGAAACAACGACCGCCAGCGCCGTGAGTTGGATGAATTGTTTTTTGTTCATAAGATTGTTGTCTCAGCTTCTTCCGCCAATGAGACCGATTGCCCGCAGGCGAAGAAGCCAAGCTTTAAGGCAAAACGGTGATCGTCCAAGTGTTGTGATATTCCAAGGTCAAGCCGCCAAAGTTGGGCGGCAGGGCTTGCCCGGCCTTTTCGTCCAGCCGGATCGTATGTTTGCCGACCGACAGCGGCGTGTGGGCGATGTTGAACCCTTGAAACCAGATGATCGAATCAATGTTGCCAAACCCGAGCGGGACCGGTGGCGCGAAGTTGAATTGCGTGAAGTAGTCCATTTTGTTGCAGTTATCAACCACCAGCTTACCGTCAATTCGCAGCGTCACGTTGAAGCCGGTGAAATAGTTCCGGGGCAGCAATGGGTCAGGCGGCGTGCCATCGGTGTAGCTGGTGCCAGACTCCTGGAGCAGCGGCAGAAAGAATGCCTGCCCGCGGTTAAGCGTCACGTCCAGATGCCCCGCCGTGCCATCCCCCGGCGTATTGGGTATGGGCAGCAGCACGACGTGGCCAACGACCGCGTTGCCGTTCGCGTCCGGCGGGAGGGTAACGTTTCCCACCAGCCATCGGATATAAACATCCTCATATTGCGCGAGTGTGTTACCGAATGCATTGCAATGGCCGGGTGCCGGTTGGTCGCCGGCAAACGCCGGCAATGCCAGGCAGAATACCGTTGCAACAGCAGTGCCAATCGTGATGCCCACGGTGGATTTGAGTTTTTTGACTATTTGTGTTTTCATTGTTCTGTCTCCTTTTGTGGCGGCTTGAACCGCCTTTTGTTGGTTGCTGGAATTACTGCCGTGTGAGCCAATCGTTCCAAAATGCTGTGGATCGTGGTTTCACGGCTCACCTTTTCCGGCTGTAATATGATGTCCATTCACACCCATTCAAAAGGATTGGCGGGGCCCAGATACAAAGTATTTTTGGGAATTGTGGAGACATCCAATGGAGGGCCGAGGGCGGTTGAAATGATGTATTCAAGGCAGCAGGCGGTATCGATCCCGCCAATCTGTCCCCCAATTCCGCTGCTATCTGACAGGCTCCTCGGCGCTATTTTGAAGGGTCCAGTGTCCGACGGCCTTCGAATGGAATGCGCGGCAGGCGCCTCGGGAAATTGCCTGGAAATGTCTGCCGCAACTTACTTCTCTGCTATGACAATCAAGTCGGTGGTCCTTTTGACTGCGGCACTCGGACTAGGTAGGCGAATCTGCTTAAGAAGTTTAAAACCACAGTTCTTGAGTGAACAAACCACCTCATCCTCACTGTGGTAATTAATGTAAACCTGATCCCCGGTGCTGCAACGCTCGAAACCTGAGTCCTCGTTCTTGCCCAGCATCGTGCTGAGATAAAACACTCCGCCCGACACAAGTGCCTTACTTGCGGCGCTGATGAAGGCCACCGCCTCCGCGCGTGAAAGATAGGGCAGGCCAAAGGCGCAGATAATTCCGTCGAAGCGCAGTTGTAGCTCAAGCATGCGGCGGCAGTCATGCACGGCAAAATGCGCCAAAGGAACTGCCTCATGCGCAAGTTCGACCATGCGTGGCGCCAGATCAATGCCCAACAAATCCAGATCCGCCCTTTGCGCCATAAGGTAGCGCGACACATTCCCAGGACCACAGGCGGCATCCAACACGCGGGCGCGGCCTGGCTTGAGCCGCTCGCAGAACTCCCGGTATGAATCATCGTATATTGCCAGGCCCATGTATTTGTCTCGATACAGCTCTGCGAGCTTGTGAAACGTGCTGGTTGTAATGACACAATGGTCCATGGCTAAGTTAAGCCGCTTTCCTGGAATTGAAGATCCAAATTTCATTCAACGACGACTGGTTCGTCAACCAGACCTGACAATTGATCCTGCATTGCAAGCGTCAGCCGGTCAGGGCGTGAACGCAAGTCGGATACGCTCCAATTCCGCTATATCCTCACTGGTCAGCTTGAGATGTTGCGTATTCGTGCCGCCCCGATTACGATAAGAGTAAACCACGCGGATGTTTCCGTGACAGCCTTCGTTGGGGCGACCTGGCGGAGCGATTGAGTCAATCCGCAGCAGTTCCTCCACCATCTCCTTTAGATTCCTGATCTCCTTGCCGCCCACCATCCAAAACCGCTCTCCAAGGCTCAACCCGCCGATGCCAAGGCGAACATGATTGGGTCCCGGATCAAGGATCATGACACCTGTTGGCTCAGAGAGATCGTAAACGGCCTGCAGTTCCGGAGTCACGTCGGCCAGCTCCATCCCCAACATTTTGACCGGCTTGAGCGGATTCTTCAAAACCACCGGCTCCATGCGGAAGTTCAACTCGACATCCGCACCCGCCATCTGGACCGTCTTCCGGGCCGACAGGTCAAATGCCGGCGAATGCACTCGCACGCTCACTTTACCGTCCGGCAAACCATGGATAATGTATCGGCCGTCGTCATCGGTCCAGCCCGTTCGCTGGGCGGCCTGCGCGTCCGCAGGAACGGCTTCAACGACCGCGATGCTGTGTGCTTGCGTGGCGGCTGATGTGATAACCCCGCTGATATCATGACCAGACCTCAAAATGGCGTGGAGGTTTGTCCGTTCCAATTCACTTAGCGGGTAAATGTCTTTGATGATGCTTGTTAGTTTGGCCGCGTTCCGAAAAGTTAATTGGCTGCGTTCTGTTCCGGGCTCAAAGAGAGTTGGCTTGAGCGGAAAATCAAATATTTCAAACCGCCCATTTGCGTCCGTTGTGTCATAGGCCACATAGGCCGTGGAGCTTTCACCCTGAATTGTAGCCTCTACTTTTACCTCGGAACAAGGCCGGCCCAACTCATCCGTGACGATTCCCGCGACATATAATCCGGGCCGCACCCTGATGGTGAATACTTGTTCACGGTTTGTGGGGAAGTCCACATTGTCATACGTCCAGATGCCACTCATCCACTTTCCTGCGGCCTCTTCATAGCCGGGGGCAAACGCGTTAAGCGAGATTTTTGGGTTCGGTTGCACCTGGATGGTAAAGCGACCGTTTACATCCGTCCGCGCGCCGAACACACCTTGGCGCTGGTCGCGCACGCTGCGCATGTCAATCGCCGGCGAGGACACGCGGACCAGCGCATTCACAATCGGCTTGCCCGTGTCTTCAGCCAGCACAACGCCCGAAATGGAAGGCAGGGCGCTGACCGAACACACACATCCGGCGAATACGAACAGACCTACCACCACCAAAAAATGGTCTCGAGCTTTCATAATTATAATTTTCTCTGTAATTCTGTTTGATTCACATCGGCTTTGGGGTTCAACGCTCATTTGGTGCGGCGTTTGTTTCCGCTTTGCCGAATTCGGCCAGTTTCTTCTGCCAATCATCTGCTTTATCCGGCCCGCCGGTTGCATCATAGGAAACAATCACCAGTCTAATTTCATGGCCCCTAATTCTTTCCGCAGCAAACGCAAGTCCCAAAGCTGGATGTAATGCGTATGCCCCATCCCGATCACCGCCAGTTGGCTGCCGTCCGGGCTGAATTCCAGACAGGAAATATCCTGCGGAGCGCTCGATTCGAGGGTTGCCAGTTCAGACCCGCTGGCGGCATCCAAGAGGCGAACCAATTGTGCGGAAATCGCCACGGCAACCATCCGACTGTCCGATGAAAACGCGATGACGCCGGCGTGACCGCCGGTTGCTGTGCGCGGCACGGAGAAGACGCATTTCCAGGAAGCGGTGTCCCAAAATTTATATTCCTTGATGTCACCGGTTACCAGCCAGCGATCATCTGGGCTAAACGCGAGACCCTTTAATTCCCTTGCCACCGGAAGAAGTTGGGTCGGGACGGAATTGCTCAAATCAAACACCGATACCACATTGTCTCCATAACTTGAAGCGGCGCACCACCGGCCATTGTTGCTGAGGCTGGCGTATTCAAGCGGTTTGGCGGCGGTCAGCACGTTTTTTTCCCGGCGGCTCGCCAGATCAACCAGATACACTTTCCCGCCAGAAACGAGCGCCGCCGTGGTGGGTTGTTGATCAAACAGGCGGCAGCATCGGTCGAAATTACGCCGGAGGCTGATGTTTTCCGCCGGGCCAAAGACCAGTTTGTTAGTTCCATCTTCCGTTGACCATTTGATGGGCCATTCCAGGAGTCCATAGAGGCTGTCTGCGAATAAAACCTTCCCCAGCCGATCAAAAGCCACCGCGCCGCCGCCATCCATCGCTTGGAAGCCGATTGGCGCGCCGGTCCGGGCATCCCAAAGGCGCACGCCATCCGGATGGGTTGAAGCAAGCACCTGGCCATCCGCACTGTAGGTGCTACCCCAAACAACCTGATCCCCGGTGTTGATAAATCGGAGCACATCAGTCTCATCGTTGCCGGCGATCTCAAAAAGGGTGTGTTGCATTCCACCGAAGAGGCTTAACCAATGGTCGTCTGAACTGAACTCCACATGATACTGTTCTTGTTCAAACGGCCAGTTGCAAATTTCATCACCGGTCAACACATTCCACAATCGCAACCGGCCATCCCAACCCGTGCTGGCCAACAAATTGCCATGATGGTTAAAGTTGATGTGGGTAGCCGCCGATTGGTGCCGGGATAGGGTGCGGGCTAATTTGCCTGAAGCCATGTCCCACAAATAGATGCTCCCATCCGCACAGGCCGTGGCCAAAAGACTGCCTTCAGCATTCCAAGCCACTGAACGCACTTCGTTTGGGTGCGGCAACGACCAGATTACTTGCCCCGTAGTAACATCCCGCACGATCACATTCACGATCACATTAGTATCATCAGCACTGGAAATGGCTAGTTTGAGGCCGGTGGGACTCAAAACCAGTCCCCAGGGCAGCGAAGCGGTCGGGAACGATTTTATCTGGCTCCCTGATTTAAGATCGTAAAGCAGGATTGGTTCGGGAATGCCCCCAACGACTTTTGCAAATTCGGCGAGAACTAATTTGCTGCCGTCGGAAGAAAACCCCAAAGTTCGGCAGTTGGTAACCGCCGGTTCCAATGCAATGACCTGTTGGGAGGCTAAATCCCAAACTTGCAAGGCATGTTTGTTGATTCCATAGAGTCCATAGATTACCGCCAGCAACTGGTTATCCGAGCTAAAGAGAAATTCAATCACGGGCGATCCGATGCCCGGCAGAGACATCAATTCATGGCCGCTTTGAACATCGCGCACACTGACATTTCCATGTTCATCACCAATGGCGCAGCGTTCAAACGAACCGCCAAATGCGGACATGGCACTTCCCGCCAAATCGTTAGTCAACCGTTTGCTCACGCGCAGATCAGTCAGGGCCAGGCACGCGATGGCCTCATTCCGCAGTGCCGAGGACGGGCTATATTCAGCGGCCTTTTTTAACAACTGCAAACTCTCAAAGCGCCTGCCCGCGCGATGACTCCATCTCCCGGCTTCGGCTTGGGTTAGTTGAGACTTCCAAAGCTGTTCCCGGACATCTTTTTCCGCTGCGCGCGCGCGTTGGGACTGCTCGTCCGCGTGCCGATGGGCTTGTTGTTCCCGAAAGAAAGACCAGGTGGAAAAACTGAGTCCGACGACGAGCGTGGCGAGCACCGCGCTGGCAGCGGCAAAGACAAGCTTGTGGCGCCGAACCAGTTTTTGAAACCGATACAGCGCACTCGGTGGCCGAGCGACAACGGGTTCATTTTTCAGATGACGTTGGATGTCCACCGCCAAGCCATTGGCGGTTTCGTAACGTCGCTTACGGTCTTTCTCCAGCGTCTTCATCACAATCCAGTCAAGGTCGCCGCGCAACAGATTGGAAAACTTGGCCGGCTCGCTCTGGTGCCGCTGCGCCACCAGGGTGAGTTCCTGCTCGGTGAGAGTCGTCAGGCAGGCCGAAGGGCGCGGCGGTTCCTGCTCGCGAATGATGCGCAGGATTTCATCAATGGCGGAACGCCGAAGTGCGGCTGAATCGAAGGGCTGACTGCCCGTGAGCAGTTCGTAAAGCAAAACGCCCAGCGAATAAACGTCGCTTCTTGTATCAATATCCAGCCCGCCCAAGCCCGCCTGTTCGGGACTCATGTAGGCGGGGGTGCCGATGAATTGATCAAAGGCAGTGAACAGCGTTTTGTCCGTCAACGGTGCGGAGGTCGTGGCCTTGGCGATGCCAAAGTCAATCACCTTGGGCACCGCCTTCCCGTCCTGTTCGGTGACCAGAATGTTTGAGGGTTTGAGGTCGCGATGGATGATGCCTTTTTGGTGCGCGTGCTGGACGGCCTGGCAAACTTGAACGAACAGTTCGAGGCGCTGGCGGGTGGAAAGTCTTTGCTGGTCGCAGTAGTCCGTGATTTTGATGCCACGCACCAATTCCATGACGAAATAAGGCCGGCCAGCGTCAGTGGCTCCCGCGTCCAGCACCTTGGCAATATTTGGATGATCCATCATCGCCAATGCCTGCCGCTCGGCTTCAAAGCGGGCAATCACCTGCCTGGTATCCATGCCCAGCTTGATGACCTTGAGCGCCACGCGGCGGCGCACCGGTTCTTCCTGCTCGGCCATATAAACCACGCCGCAGCCGCCTTCGCCAATTTGTTGAAGCAATTTGTAGCGGCCTATCCGGTCGCCGGGTTTTTCGGTGGCCATCTGGCTGGGCGGATCAATTCGAATTGTGGCCGGTGGCACGGCGTCGGGTGCGGCTGGTCCATCTGCGGCCAGACCCAGTTGCAGCAGACACGAGATACAATGTCCGCCGGGAACATCGGCTGGCAGTTCGGCTCCGCAACGCGGACATTTATGCGATTCAATCATACGCTATCCCGTTCTAAAGCAAATGGCGGAGCGAGATACAGAAAATCACGACAGTGCTGTGATTTGCCGATGGGGCGCGGGCTTTAGCCCGCTTCGACGCTCCAAATGCATTGAACGGTGAAGCGGCATAAATGCCGCGCTCCGAAATCAAGTCACTGACAAAATCACAACGCACAGTTCACCCGGCCATGGCCGCGCACAAATGCCGGATTTCCTCATCCAATTCTTCCGGCGTGGACACAGTGAGCGCGATTTCCTCGCGCAGCAATTCACCGTAGCGCCGCCGCAACCGGTGCAACGCCATTTTCACCGCGCCTTCGCTTGTCTCCAATGCCACCGCCCATTCGGCGCAAACGGCCTGCGTGACTTCGCAGGTCAGGCCGTGCTCCAATTTTCCAAAGAGTTGCAATTTATCCGCCGTGGCATATTCCTCTTTGAGCCGGGCAAACACCCGTTCCACCACCGCAAACGCCCAGCGCCGCTCGAACAGCTTTTCGGGCGTCAACGAGTCAACCGGTTCGTGAGAATAAAGTTCTTCCGCCCGGGTTTCGTCCAACGAGATGATTTGAATTTTGCCGCCGCGTTTTAGGGTTTGCCGCTTGTCCCACTCGTTGTTCAAAAAGTTCGTCAACGCGGCGAGCATGAAAGATCGAAATTTGCCTTTCTGCCGGTCCAGTTTCTTGAATGATTCCTTTTCGAGCAGATGCGCGAAGAATCCTTGAGTTGAATCCTCGGCGTCATGCGGACTGGAACCGCGCCGCCGAATGAACGCATAGATAGGAAACCAGTAAATGCGGCAAAGCCGTTCCAAAGCGACGGCGGCGAGGGCAGGATTGTCCTGTCCCGCACCCAGCACAATGCTCCAATGGGTGGTGGAGAAAACGCTGATTGGCTGGATAGCTTCTGCCATTGGCTAATAGTTTCCATGAAAATTCCTGTGATGGCAAATTGAAATCCCGCAAACAAGCGTTCACAACGTGGAAAAACACCTGCGAAAAATCCCGGGAAAACCGCTGCCGCAGTGATTGCAAAGGCCGTTTTCGCGAACCCCGAAAAAGTTTTTGAGCCAGTCCACCAAGTTCAAACTTCACGGATGGCTCAAACGGGAATGTAGATTCCCCGCTGGCGGCGCAGTGGTCACGGTTTTGATCGTGCCGTTGCCGCCCACCGGGCTGCCATAATTAACCCAAGCAAACGCGGAGAGATGCCAGCAGACAAATTGAAAGCGCCCAGTCCTATTGCCGCTCGCGGCACTGCCGCCTGCGCGCTGCCCCACCAAGTCATTGCGAAATCCTCAACACCGATTTTCGGCCAAACGCAAGCAGAAGATCCTGATATTCCTCGGTCAGTTCGGCGCGCAAGCGCGGCAGCCAGCGCGCGGTGGGACTGGAATCTTCCAAGGCAGCGAAAAAAAGCGCTGCGGTCCGATCATCCAAATTACTGTCCACCAACTCCACGTCTTCGACACGGCCATCGGACAGGAGGCGGTAGGACAGAATAATCTCCAGGTCTTCCGGGTTTGTCAGTCCCGGACTGAAACCTTTCTGGGCAAGGTCGGCCCAACGTTGTCTGACCAACTGCCAGACTTGATTCTGGAGGTCATCCAAGTAGGGCTTGATCAGTCCGGCTTCAAGATCGTTTCGGCGGGCAATTGGCGCCGTGTTGGTTTCCGCGTTGCCCTTCAATCGCGCTTCGGACAGGCGACGCGGTCTGGCTTGTGGATTTGTTTCCGTTGGCTTCAATAGGTCGTTGCGCCTGGAGGCAAGACTTTCTGGCAGCAAGTTTTCGCCGGGGCGACCTGCCACGACGTTTTCGCGAATCGTGGACTTGATCACCACGACGCGGGCCTCCACTTCTGCACGCTGCGCGGCGGAAAGATTCCGTTCCAAGTTTTCTGCCTTGATGCGAGCCAGCCGATTACCACAGGTTGCGGCGGTTCGATACCAGGCGAGTGCTTCCACCGGATTCGCGCCTTGGTTGAGCCAGTCTTTCTCATGATAAAGGGCCACTTTGGTCTGGGCGATTGAAAGGCCGTTGGTCGCCGCTTGTAAAAACCGACGATATGCCTCCTGACGATTTTTCATATCCGAACCATTCGCATTTTCCAGGAGACCCAGTCGGTAGGAGGCCGCAGCAATTCCCAGTTCAGCGGCGCGCACATAAAGCAATCGAGCGCTCTGGGCATCCACCGCCACGCCCTGGCCGTGCTCCAGCAAAAGCCCCAATCGGTATGTGGCGTCCGGCCAGCCGTTTTCCGCCGCCCGCCAATAAAGCGCGGCGGCAGCGGCATAATTTTGAGCGGTGCCGAATCCGTTCTCCGAAAGGTAGCCCAGCAGAAAACAAACCTGCGGCGTCTGGCGGACGAACGACTCTTCCCCGGCCGCGTCAAAAAGGTGGCGGTAAGCCGCGTCCAGATTCTTCAGCCCGCCGTAGCCGTAAAATGCCCAGATTCCAGCTTGGAACTTGGTTGCCGGATCGCCCCGCTCGGCCATGCGTTCCAACCAAGGCCAGGCTTCCCGATAGTAACTGGCCGGGTCGCCCGGGCGCAGCTCGCTTACGAAGCGCCTTTGACTGATCGGATCGCTCCGGCGACCGGCGAGCAAAGCCCATCTCAGCCCTTCGGCCCGCGAGGCCTCGTCCCCGCGTTGCAGCAGAAGTTCCATCAAGCTCCCTTGGGCCCGTAACAATCCATTCGTCGCCGCGCGGCGCATCCAGTCGAGCCCTTCCTCAGCGCGACCTGATTGAATCAGTTCTCTCCCCCGCACAAAAGCCGCCTGCGGATCGTTCTCCGTTTCTTGACCCAAGACAGGGTGCGCGACCCACGTCAGGCAGACGACCACGCCAATCCTGATGAACAACAAAATGTCTCGAGATGCTTTTGGCATATAATGGTTGGCAACAGTATTGCCAAGGCCGCCTGGTTGCAAGCCGGGCTGCGCTTCTATGTTTCCATAAAGCAAGTGAGTCAATTGGTCGCGTGTGCCCGTATGCGCTCGGCTTGCACTCCGCCCACGCTCACGGCGGCTGTGGCATTTCCGCGTGGCCGAAAAGCGGCGTGGCGCTTCGCTTCCCGCCGCAATCCAAAACATTTGCCCGCCTTGCTTTGCGGGCTGGCCTCGTTGTCCTCCGCACTGATTAGTAACCATGCCCACTGCCTGGAAAACGGCACCGCTGCTGCGATTGAGAAGATGATTTTCGCGATCCCGAAAAAGTTTTTGAGCCAGTCGCCGAATTTTAATTGGCAGGGCGCGTCGCTCCGCGCTCGCCGGGCACGGTTCGCGAAAAAACGGCGCGCGCGGAGCGACACGCCCTACCATCGGAATGCCGAACTGACGCTTACGCCGGCTTCCACGGCGCGCGGTATTCACGGGTGAGCCAACTGGCGTCGCCAGTGCCGTCGGTGAACTGTTCCGTCTTCGGATCCCACTTGCAGCCTTTGCGGTTGAAATAAACCTGGTTGACGAGATTGCAAATGGTCGCCGTGCGCTGGCCGATTTCCACGTCGCAAATCGGCAGCTTGCGGGATTTCATGCACTTCAACCAATCGGAAATTTGGTCGTTGCTGTGATACAAGCGCACGGCGTCGGTCGGCAAGAGTTCCTTCAAGAGCGCGGCGTAGCTGTCCATTGTCTCGGCCTTGAGTTTGCCGTCCAACGTCAGTTCGAATTTGCCGCGGTTGACATACAGCTTGCCCTTGTCGCCGTAAAACGTGATGCCGTTGCCGTCCAGGTGCGTGACTTCCGTGCCGTTGTCGTAGCGCCAGCGGACGCCGAAATTTGCGTCGGCCTTTTCCGGCAGAAAAAATTCCACCGGCCCGCCTTCATCGTAGCCCAATGCCCACTGCACGATATCAAAATGATGCGCGCCCCAGTCGCCCACACCGCCGCTGCCGTATTCACGGTAATTCCGCCAGTCGGGAAAATGGTCGCACTTGCCGCGCGGACTCAGCACGGAATTGTAAGGCCGCAGCGGGGCCGGCCCCAGCCACATATCCCAGTTCAATCCCGGCTCGTCGGTTTCGGCGGGCAGATCGCACGGTTTCGGCGGGCCACTGACACGCGCTTCCACTCTCGCCACTTTGCCGAGCACGCTGTTGCGCACCAGTTCGCAGGCGGCGCGGAATTCGCCCGACGAACGCTGCATGGAACCGGTCTGAAAAATGCGCTGGTTTGCGCGCACGGCGTTCACCATCGCACGGCCTTCGAGCACCGTGTGCGCCATCGGCTTCTCGCAGTAAATATCCTTGCCCGCTTTGGCCGCCGCAATGGAAGTGCCCGCGTGCCAGTGATCCGGCGTGGCGATGACCACGGCGTCAATATCTTTGCGCGCCAGCATTTCCCGGAAATCTTCGTAAGTCTCGCAGCCCTTGTATTCGCCGCTCTTGGTATCCTTCGCGTAGCGTTCTTCCACGGACTTTTTTCCCAGATTGCGGCGCGTGGTGTCCACGTCGCACACCGCCAGCACGCGAAAATCATTTCGCCCCAGGCAATTGCCGAGCAGTCCGTAACCCTGCGCGCCAATGCCGATGAACCCCAGCGTGATTTGCTTGCTCGGCGCGGCGTCCGCCGCGAACAAGCTGGAACGCAGGACCAGCGGCGCGGTGCCGGCGACGATGGCGGTTTTGAGGAAATTACGACGCGTGAAGGATCGGGTGGGTTTCATAATGTGGGCTGAGGCTTATTGTCGCCAAAACAGACTGCGATGTCCATCCGCCGGTTACGACTTTTTTTTACTCGCCGTGTTGCCAGTCACGCCGCGCCGCCCACCAGGACCACGAACTCGCCTTTCAGGCTGCGCTTCTGCGCGATTGCTAGCAGCGCCGCCGGCTTGCCGCGCAGAAATTCCTCAAATTTTTTCGTCAGTTCGCGCGCCAGCACCACGTCGCGCTCGGGATAAACCTCGTTCAACTCGCCCAGCAGCTTCTCGATGCGATACGGCGATTCGTAAAAAACCAAAGTGCCGGGCACCGCGTTCAAAGACTCCAGCTTGTTGCGCCGCTGGCCGGATTTGTGCGGAAGGAAGCCGACGAAATGAAACTCGTCCGTCGGCAATCCGCTCGCCGTGAGACCGGCGACAAGCGCGCACGGACCGGCCACGGCTTCCACGCGGAAGCCGGCGGCGACGGCAGCTTTCACCACGCGCTCGCCGGGATCACTGATGCCGGGACTGCCGGCGTCGGTGACCAGCGCGACTTTTTCGCCGCGCCGGAGCCGCTCGATGATTTCCTCGCTGCGCCTGGCCTCGTTGAACTGGAAATAGCTCACGAGCGGTTTGCTGATGCCGAAATGTTTCAACAACTGCCCGGAATGCCGCGTGTCCTCGGCGGCGACCACGTCGCACTCGCGCAGCACGCGCTGGGCGCGGAGCGTGATGTCCTCCAGGTTGCCAATCGGCGTGGCGACGAGGTAAAGCGTGCTGGCGGTGAGCGGCGGCAGGGCGGCGTCCATGCGTTGAATAAAACAAATTATTCGGCGGAATGAAATGTTGAACTTGTTTCCTCTCGACATGATTATTAACAAAGCCGTATCAATAACACATGGAATCTTTAGCTCCATGGACTCAAAATTGGATTATAATTAACCCACTTAGCGGCGGTGGACAGGGCGATACTCTCCTCGTTAAATCAAAATCCGGCGAATTTGACCAAGCGGTTCTGAAACTTCTCAAACCGCAAAAAGCCCGCGATAACAAAGCACGCGGAAGGATGGCTCAAGAAGTCACAAATCTAAAAGTTCTTCGCAACGCTGGCGGCAAAGTGCCTCAAATACTGGATAGCAATACTGAAAAATTCGAGGATTTGACTGAACCTTTGTTTTTTGTAATGGAATATATTGTTGGGAAAACATTGGCTGAAACCATACAGCCATCCGGCGGCTTGTCTCTCGGTGCTTCTGTTGGAATCGCACTTGACCTTGCTTCAACCATGCAAGCTGCAACCAAAGAAGGAATCATCCACCGCGACATAAAGCCTGAAAACATAATTGTCAAAAGCATCGAGCCACCAAACGTCGTAATCGTGGATTTTGGCCTTTCTTTTAACGAAGACGAATCCCTCAACTGGACTGAACCTGACGAAACTCTCGATAATAAGTTCATCAGCCTCCCCGAACGGCGCGGCCCTGGTGAAAACAAACGCGATCCCCGATCTGACCTGACGGGGATTTGTGCGATTTTATTTTATTGCCTCACCGGATGCGCTCCAAGAAATCTACGCGACTCCCAAGGTCGTCCGCCACACCAGTGGCCTGCCTATTCGCTTTCAGAAAAAGTCAAAGATGAGTCCCAAAGAAATGCCTTAAACCTTTTTTTGAGCAAAGGCCTCAACTATGAAATTGATTTCCGTTTTCAAACAATTGGCGAACTATTGACACGACTGGGCGAAATTCTAAAGCCGCCTACAACCGAAATCGTTGAAGATCTTGATACCGTAATCGCCCGAGAATCCGCAGCTTTGCGAAAAAGCGATAGGAAGACGCAGCTTGCTGAATATATTTCAATGGTGCAGCCGTTGCAGCAATCCTACAACCAGTGCTGGAATCAGATTCAGTCAAAAATGTCCAAACATAGAAGTTTCTCATTTGGGTGGTCAGGAATGTCAACGTCGCTTACTGAAAATGGAAAGGAAGGAGATATATTCGCTCGGATTGTTTGTTTTGTCTCAGTGCAAAACCATCCCATAATGATTCAGGTTCACCACATATTCGTTGCGCATGGAATTGAATGCACAGTTTACCGGGAAATCCGAGAAGGCCAACTGCAAACTCAAACCAAAATTATTGATCCACCTAGTGTGACATTGCGATACCAAGGCGAATCTAATCCAAACGGCGCAATCTTGATTGCTGATATGAATGCAGCGGTAACAAAGGCGATAACAATTATCAGCCGAAAAGTTCAGGGGAATTATTGAAGTTTGAAATGAAACCCGCCAGCACCTTTTCTGTTGTCCACGTCGCCATCATGGCTAAGACCATAGCTTTTTGAGGATTCACACGGTTTTATCCTTTCAGGACGCCGTTCCCGAAGGTCTGGACGCGCGCGAGAACGGGAGCGCCGACATCCGGCCAGCCAGATCACCCGCGCGCGACATTCTCCTTTTGCGCCGGGAGAAATTTTGCCACGCTGCGCGCCATGCCGGTTCCGGTCATCAGCCTTGCCCAGATGCGCGAGTGGGAGAAAGCCACTTGGGCGACCGGTCAGACCGAGGCCGAAGTCATCCGCCGCGTGGGCAAACGCCTCGCGCGCCGCGCCCGCAAGCTCACCCGCGCCGACGACTTCATCCTCATCCTCGCCGGCAAAGGCCACAACGGCGACGACGCCCGCGCGGCCAAGGAATTTCTCGACGACCGCAAAGTCAAGATCCTCGAACTGCTCCTGCCGGACACCGACCTGCTCAAGTTGGAAATGACGCTGCGGGAAAAGCCGGCGCTGGTCATTGACGGCATCTTCGGCATCGGCCTCAACCGTCCGCTCGCCGGGCCGTGGCAGCAGATCATCGCCGCCGTCAACGCAGCAAAAATTCCCGTGCTCGCCGTGGATGTTCCCTCCGGCCTCAACGCGGACACCGGCGAAATTTTCGGCGCGGCCATCGAAGCCGCCGTCACGCTCACCATCGGCGCGCCCAAAACCGGAATGCTCGCGGCACCGGCGTGGCCGTTTGTCGGCCGGCTGGAAGTGGCGGATGATGTGGGCTTGATTCCCTGCCCGCACAAGACGGAATTGAACTGGACGCTGCCGGCGGATTTTGAAAACTTCCCGCCGCCGCGAAACGTTGCCGCGCACAAAGGTTCGTTCGGGCATGTGGCAGTTGTCGCGGGCAGCCTGGGCTTCCACGGCGCGGCGGTGCTGGCAACACGCGGGGCGCTGCGCGCGCAGCCCGGACTCGTGACATTGTCCACGCTGGAGAATGTTTATCCCGTCATCGCGTCGCAATTGCAATCCGCGATGGTGAACGTGTGGCAGCCGGACGTGAAATTTCCCGACGGCACCGGCGCGGCGCTGGTCGGGCCGGGGCTGGCATCGCGCGACGTGCCGGAAAAACTGCGCCTCGCGCTGCATCACTGGTGGCGCGATCTGGAATGTCCGCTCGTCGTGGATGCGAGCGCGTTTGGTTTTCTGGCCGCCGGGCCGTTTGTGAAAAAATTCATCCGCGTGCTGACGCCGCATCCCGGCGAGGCCGCGCACCTGCTGAACTGGACGACGCAAAAAATCCAGTCCAGCCGCGTGGCGGCGTTGCGCGAAATCTCAAAAAAATTCGGCGGCTGCTGGGTGGTGCTGAAAGGCCATCAGACTTTGATCGGTCGCAGCGAGGGCGAAATCTTTGTGAACCCGTCCGGCAATCCGCATCTCGCGCAAGGCGGCAGCGGCGATTTGCTGGCGGGTTTCATCGCCGGCCTCCTTGCGCAACCGGCGCTGCAAACGGACGTGGTGAAGACTTTGTGCTATGCCGTCTGGCAGCACGGCGCGGCGGCGGACCAATTGCAGGCAGAACGCGCGAATTGGACGATTGAAGAACTCACGAAAGAAATCGGCAACGCGCGTTAAAAGCGCTTGCGGAACACCACTGATCAAAATGAAACTGAAGTTTTTAGTCCTTCCCATTCTTTGCGTCGCCAGCGTCTGCGCCACCCGCGATGCCCTTGCGCAGGAAGGATCCCCAAAGCCAGACCAAGCCATGAAAGTGCGTGGCGGATTTGCGATTCCAAACTCTTGGACGCGTCGCGGATTGGTTTTGGAACGGCAAAAGGACGCGAATGGATCGGGTGTCAGCGGTGATCCGTGCATTGTCTGGGACGAGGCGATAAAGGGCTGGCGCATGGTCTTCTTCCATGATCCGCCGGGACACGCGCAGGCCATTTGTTTGAACCGCGATGACATTGGGCCGGGACAATGGAAGTTCGAGGGGCCTCTGAAGGTTGCCAATCCGCAGGCGGTGGGCGGGTTCCACAAGCCATTTATTGTGATGGACCCGGACCATCCGAACCATGCGGCGAGGATTGACGGTCGTTATTGCCTGCTCGTGGTGAGCTTCAAGGACGGCCATAAACAAGTCCAGCGCGCCTGGTCCGAACACCTCGCCGGACCGTGGACTTTCGATCCTTACGCCATCATTCCTGTGGGCGCGGAAAACGATTTTGACGCGAAGCACACGGACGCGGTGACTGGCTACTATTTTCCCGAACGGAAGGAATTCCTTTATTTCTACATGGGTTATCCGGCCAAAGCGCAACCGAGGAAGATCAGTCCGTTCGGTTCAGCGCAGGCGGTCGCGACGCAAAAACCAGGTGAGAAGTTGGCGACCAAGCGCGGCGTGATCCTTGAACCATGCCAGCAGGCTGGTCATTGGGCTTCGGGCTGGGTCGGTGGGCTGCAACTCCTGCGCGGTGCCAAACACCGTTGGGTCGCCGTGCTGAACGCTTTCCCCTCCGCGCCTGATCCCGGAAAGAAAGCGGTTTGGACCGAGGAGCCTCCGCCGAGCCTCGGCGGCTTTGCCTGGTGCGACGAGGAATGGCCGGTGCAGGGCTGGCATTTTGCGCCCGAGCCGATTGAGTGGGTCAAAAATATTCCGCAGACCGCGCTTGATACCGGCGAAGGCTTTAACCTCTGGCGGCAGTTCATCCACCTTTTGCCGGACGGTCGCGCCGCGCTTTTTTACAACAGCGGCTATTACGGGCGGGAGCAATTGTATTTGAAAGTGAGTGACCAGCCGTGAACGCAAAGCAGTTCGGGGAACCGCCATCCTATTCGAGCTGGACAATTGGATCGGCTGCAATTTTTCCAGCGCCGTTCACCCAATTGGACCTCAAAGTTTTCTCAATTCATTTCCCGCCAGTTGAATCAGCGGCTTGATGGTCGCGGCATCGAATTGAAATTTACAGCCCGCCGCAGAAAATAATTCCGGCAATGGCCGTGAGCCGCCGAGCGCCAAAGATTTTTTGTAATCGTTCAATGCCTTGACCTTGTCGCGCCGCGAATTCGCCCACACCTGCAACGCGCCGAGCTGCGCGATGCCGTATTCGACGTAATAAAACGGATGCGTGAAAATGTGCAGTTGCCGGTGCCACGAATGCGCGCGGATTTCCTCATAGCCGGAATAATCCACGTCGCCGCCGAAGCGGTCCAGCAATTGCAGATAAGCCGCCTTGCGCCCGGCGCGCAGGTGGCCGGGATGCGTGTAAATCCAGTGCTGAAACGCGTCCACCACCGCCATCCACGGGAAGAAGCCGATGATGCCTTCGAGATGCGTCTTGCGCGCGCGATTCGCTTCCGGCGTCGCGTAGAATTCCTCCAAAAATTCGCCGCCCAGAAGTTCCATCGCCATCGAAGCGACTTCGCAAAACTCAATCGTCGTGAGGCGATAGGCGAACAAATCCTCGTGCCGCATCGCCTGCGCGTGGAACGCGTGGCCAGCCTCGTGCAACAGCGTCTCCACGTCCCGCTGCACGCCGACGGCGTTCATGAAAATAAACGGCACGCGCGCCTCCGAAAGATTTTGCTGATAACCGCCCGGCGCCTTGCCTTTGTGATTATCCAAATCGAGCAGTTTCAAATCCTGCATCTGCTGGAAGCCCGCCGCGAGTTCCGCGTCGAGGTGGTTGAAAATGTTCTGCGTGCGTGAAACCAGTTCGCCGACTTGTGCGAACGGTTTTAACGGCGGGCGGTTGTGCGGGTCCACCGCCAGATCCCACGGACGCAATTTTTCCAAGTTCAATTGCCGTTTGCGTTCCGCCTGAATTTTTCGCACGGCGGGCATGATCTCGCTTTCAATGGCGTCGTGAAATTTCACGCAGTCCGCCGGCGTGTAATCGAACCGGCATTTTTGGCGGTGCGCATAGTCGCGGTAATTTTCAAAACCCGCGTTCTTGGCGATCTGTGCGCGAAGCTGAATAAGCTGCTCAAAAATCTCCTCGCATTTGTCCGCGTCCACGAGGCGGCGTTTGGCGACGAGTTCCCACGCCTCCTGCCGCAGCGCGCGATCCGGCTCTTCGAGATAACGGCCCATCTGCACCAGCGTTTTTTCCTCGCCGCGAAAATTCACGGTCTGCGCGCCGATCAATTTCTGATACTGCTGGCACAGCTTTGCGTCCTCGGTTTCCAGCGCCACGTTTTCCGGGCGGAACAGTCCGACGTGATTCTTTAAGTCGCGGTCGAAGACGGCGTAGTGGCATGGGCGTCCCGCCCGTGAGTTTGTGTTGGCCGCTGCTGTGTTTGAATTGAGACTCACGGGCGGGACGCCCGTGCCACCAAGCAATTCCACGCGCTGAGGATGCGCGACGTAGATTTTCTCCAGCGCGAACTGGCGCGGCTTGAGCTGCGGCTCGACGTGTTCGACGAAATGCAGATACGCCTTCTCCGCATCCGGGTTGTCCGTGTGGCACGTCATGGCGATGTAACGCCGCGACGCCTCCTCATCGAGCGCGGAGTTGAGTTCGCTCCAGTCGAGCAGCCAGCGTTCCAGCGCGGCAGCGGACTTGGCCTGCGCGGCGCGCGCTTCCAACTGATCGAACAGCGGCGCAATCTGCGGCCAGTCGCCCAGATCAGGGTTTTGCGGAACGAACGTGCGCGGCCGGTGCGCGGCCAATTTTCCAAACGGCAATAAATTCATGCGCAAAGGATAAGGAAAGTTCGCGCAAAGAAAAATGTTTTGTAGGAAATCCAGAAACTGGAACCTCTGTCCCATCACCGCACCCTCGGCGAGACTGAACCCATGAGCGAAATCGTGTTTCAAATCACCGAGGACGACGCGGATGGCGGCTTCACCGACCGCGCCCCCGGCCATTCCATTGTCACCGAAGCCGACACTTGAGAACAACTTCCCACCAACGTCCACGGAGCCGTCCTCTGCCACTTTGACGAAGGCAAAGCTCCCGCCGTCATCCGCCTCGCCTGATTTCCAAGCGCTAAAGTTTCTGGCGGTTTTGCGGAACGAACGTGCGCGGCCGATGCGCGGCCAATTTTCCAAATGGCAATAAATTCATGGGCGAAGGTGAGGAGCAAGGAATTGATTTAGGGGATGCAAGAAATCCGTTTTCAAATTCCAAATTTGAGAATTTACGTGGTTTCGTTTTACGTCGCTTCTTTCTTCCTTTTTTACCCCCAGAGCTTCTACATACGCATAAATTTTTGCACCCTCAAGGTCGCGCTTCGACCGGCACCGTCGCCGAGCGCAGCGTCAGGCGACGGAACTTTCGCCACGCCCCAAGCGCTCGCTGCGCGTGCAAACAGGGTCGCAGCGCGACCACTGCCACGCCAACCACTCCCGCCACTGCGGCTGCCGACGCTTCCCCCGAATTGGCGATGGCGTTTCGGCGGGCAACCGGATTTAATTTCGTCATGCACAAATCCTTTTTGCCTGCAGCCGCCATTGTTCTCAGCGCAATCCTTTTTGCCGGCTGTGCTTCAACCCCAAACCGCTCTGCAACCAATATTTTCCAGAGCCTGCCCGCGAACTGCGATCCCAAAGCCGTCGGCGAAAAAGTCTGCGCCAATTTTCTGCCGCGCAAAATCTATTACAACGGCGATGGCAAAATCGTTTATCCCGAAGTCTGCGCGGCGTTCGGCGCGCTGCGGTTTGCAGACGTGGTGGGCGATGCGGCGCTGGAACAAAAGCTCATTGCGCGCTACGAATCCATTTTGACACCGGCCGGCAGCAAGGTGGTTTCGACCAACCGCCATGTGGATTTTCACGTCTTCGGCGTGCTGCCGCTGGAAATTTATCTGCTCATCGGCGACGAGCGTTACCGTGATTTTGGCATCCACATGGCGGACGACCAGTGGGTGAATCCGCGCCCCGACGGTCTGGCGAAGGAAACGCGCTGGTGGGTGGATGATTGTTTCATGATCGGCAGCCTGCAAATCCAGGCATTCCGCGCGACACACGACGCAAAATACGCCGACCGCGTCGCCACTGAACTCGCCGCGTATCTCGACAAGCTCCAGCAGCCGAACGGGCTGTTTTATCACGCCGATGTCAGCCCGCATTTTTGGGGGCGTGGCAACGGCTGGTTCGCCGCCGCGCTCGCGGAGGTGTTGCGTTCGCTCCCGCCGGAACATCCGAAATATGCGCGGCTCATGGCCGGCTACAAAACCATGATGGCGTCGCTGAAAAAATATCAGGCCCCATCCGGCTTGTGGCGGCAACTGGTGGACAACGACCAGGCGTGGGACGAAACAAGCTGCACGGGCATGTTCACCTATGCGCTGGTCGTGGGCGTGAAACACGGCTGGCTCGACGCGAGCTACGGCGACGTGGCGCGGCGCGGCTGGATCGGGCTGTGTGGAAAAATTGACGAGACCGGACAAGTTCACGATGTTTGCATTGGCACGAACCAGAAGGACGACACGCAGTATTATTTGGACCGCCCGCGCGCCACCGGCGATTTGCACGGCCAGGCGCCGATCTTGTGGTGCGCGTGGGCGCTGTTGGAAAAATGAAAAAGTCCGGTGCGTTTTTCAGCAATGAGATATGTGAAGCGACCAGGCGTTGGACAGGCCGGACGATCAATCGAGAAAGCGAAAAATACGCGCGGGCAGTTCCCTCTCCCGGGGTAGAGGGTCAGGGTGAGGGCGGGCGATCAACGAACTTTTCCTGCGCGTTGCCAAGTGGCCACCGAAAATTGCCCGCCGATTCAACTGCGAGGACTCACCGTTTTGAAGCCGGTAATTGTTTGAGCGTGCTGTTGTTGGTCAGGGCGAAAGTGAGCCGCCACATCGAATTTTCCGCATGAATTTTAGCTGATTGCTTCTTGGCTTTGGGCGGGTGGGCGGCCAAATAACTGCCGTAACCGACCACCAGCGTTCCCATCAGCGCCAGAGTCATCACCAGAGTGGATTTTTTGCTCATACCCAATAAGACACCAAGACCGTTGGTTTCGTATAATTTTTTTTCAAAAATGTCGGCCGATGATTTGAAGTCTTGAACGGAGCGCGGGTGTCCTCACCCGCAGCGGCTTCGCCAGACATGGCAGCATGGAATTTTTGCGGGCTGACCGGACTGGCCAAGTGCTGCCGCTGGGACAGCCGCGCTCCGTGAGCGCAAGCCACGCCACCACCTTTTCCGCTGACAATTTTCCCGGATGCTTTACCCTTCGTGCATGGGCAGGCCACCGTTGATTTTAGTTTCACCGAGCATCGAGAAGCGCGGCGTGGAATTTCATGATTTGTCCGCCAGCCTTTCGGTGCGATACAATAACGCCATTTTGCAGGCGGGTGGCATCCCCGTCACCGCGCCAACCACCACTGACCGCGCCACGCTCGCCGAATGTGTCCGCCGCACCGACGGCGTGCTGCTCACCGGCGGTGATGACATCAACCCCGCGCTTTACGAAAAAAAACTGTCACGTAAAATCCTCAAAACCGTCGAGCAGACGCCGGACGGCGGGGCGCGCGACTTGCGGGAACTCGTGCTAATCGAGGAAATTTTCCGGCAGCACAAGCCGGTTTTGGCGATTTGTCGCGGGCATCAGATGTTGAACGTGGCGTTCGGCGGCAGGCTGCTGGCGGACATTGGACAGCAGCTGCCGGGGGCGTTGAACCACCGGCGGATGGATCAGCCGCTGGATTTGGTGCATGAAGCGGCGTTGACACCCGGCTCATTAGTGTCCAAAATCTGTATGACGCGTGTCTTGGGCGTGAACAGCACGCATCATCAGGCGGTATTGGAACCGGCAGAGCCGTTCACGGCCACAGGTCGCAGTTGCGACGGGATTGTGGAGGCAATGGAACTGAAGCCGGAGTTGACGGGGACGCTGCCGTTCTTATTGAGCGTGCAGTTTCATCCGGAACGGCTGGTGCAGAAACATGCGCGTTACCGGGCAATTTTTGAAAAATTTGTGGCAGCCTGTGCAAAACCTATAATACAATGAAAGGCAAAATTCTAATCGTGGACGACGAGGCGGAACTGCGCGCCATGCTCAAGTCCATTCTGGAGGACGATTACATCGTGACGCAGGCCGAAGACGGCGCGGCGTTGAGAAAATGTTTTT
>ODAK010000758.1_pt1 | contig 36718 bp, 25 predicted proteins | sample 1539591 | NCBI WGS metagenome assembly ODAK01 (sample SAMEA3539303, study PRJEB22396) | soil metagenome | biome: tundra; feature: field; material: soil | place: USA | collected 2010-05 | depth 0.15 m | reverse complement strand
ACTCGATCTCCATGCGCACCGCGTCTCCCCTGCGCCGGTTGTGCAATTCGGCGCGCACCGATTCCAGCAGACTGCGCGATTCTTCTTCCTGGAGGTAGAGGTTGCTGTTACGGGTAACGCGGAAGGCGGCGGAAGAAACGATGTCGTAGCCCTGATACATCCGCACGGCATGGTGGACGACCAGGTCGGCAAGAAAGATGAAATCGATGGTCCCCTGGGACGGCAGACGGACCAATCGCGGCAGCGCCCGGGGAACGGTTACGACTCCGGTATAAGTGAGCGAAGAACGGCGGCGGCGGCGCAGCAACAACGCCACGCACAGCGCTTTGTTGATGACACGAGGAAAGGGATGCGCCGGGTCCACCGTGACCGGAGTGAGCAACGGATCGAGCTCCCGATCGCAGTAGCCGTCCACGAATGCCAATGCCGCTTCATCCAGTTCGTCGATGCCGAGGACGCGAATTCCCTGCTCCGCCAGTTCCGGCCGCAGGCGCTCGTTCCAGCATGAATATTGTTCTTCGACGAACTCGTGCGTTGCGTCTTTGATCAGTTCCCGCTCCTCCACCATGGTGAGCCCGTCGGCGGTGGTGGAGTTGTGGCCGTCTTCGAGTTGTTGCAACAGGCCGCCGACCCGGACCTCGAAGAATTCATCCAAATTGTTGGCGGAGATGGCCAGAAATTTAACGCGTTCGAGCAGCGGATTACGGAGATCTCCCGCTTCTTCGAGCACGCGCCAATTAAATTTCAGCCACGATGCTTCGCGGTTAAAAAGGGGCGCGCGATGGCTTGGAGTTTGTCCAACCATGTCGTCAAAGTGGAACGTCGATTGCCGTTCGGGAGGTAACTTGGTGGGGCAACCCGACCTGATAGTATACCAAGATCGCTGCGAGCTGCGGGCTTCGAGCTGCGAGCAGGCAGAGGTTGGGGTTGCTCGCAGTTCGTAGGGCGAAGGTAATGGGAAAAGGGCGCCGGTTTGCATCAGGCGCCCTGTGATTGAGACCCCGAACCGCATGGAGAGTGCGATTCGAAGGTGTAGCTGATTCGCCGTCTTACGGCAAGTAGTAGCGGAACGAGGTGAAGACCATGTTGTCGAGTCCTTCCGGCGAGAGCGCTCCTGGCGCGCCGGCGGAGTTGGCGCCGGACCAGGTCTGACGAGTCACGTAGGAGTACTGCGTACCGAACTGGAACCTGCCCTTGGGGCCGTTGTAGAAGCGGTACCAGAAGCCGGCCGTGCCCTCAATCACCGCCCGCGTGTCGCTGGTGCAATTGGCGGGAGCAATGGGAGTGAAGCCGGTGTTCGCGGTGGGAGGCAATTCGGTGTTGCAGCCGTAATTGTTGAAGAAGGGCGAGCCGTAGCCGACGTGCACCGTTTTGCCAGCGCTCGAGACATAAGAGTCATCGGTGCGGGCGGCGTACTCCGCTCCGACGTAGGAGTAGAGGTCGAGTTTCTTACCGCGCCACTCCAGCGTGGTCAAACCCTGATAGCCCTTGATCAGATGAACGGTTCCGTTCGCGTTAATCGAAAGATCGGAAAGTTGAGCTGCACCATAACGGCCGACACCGCTGCCTCCGAAGCCATGCAAACCGAAAACGACTCGGTTGTTGGCAAATCTCCAGCGAGCGTTGGCGCCAAAGCCGCCGCCTTCTTTGGAGGCGTTGTAGGCGTTGATGGCGGTGGTGGGAGGTCCGCTCAGACCTCCGCAGGCCGCGGTCCCGTAGTTCAACACGCAGGGGAAGATGCGGTCTGTGAAGCGGTCGACCACGCCGAAGATCTCGTAGTGCCCAAAGCCGGGATCAAAGGCGGCCTTGGCGATGAAGTCGGGTGCGGGATTGGCGGTGTAAGTCCCCAACGTGTTGTAGCTCTTGCTGTCGCCCGCCTCGCCGAGCAGGAAATTGTTGGCGTTGCCGTGCGTGGTGAGCGTGCCTTGCGCGTTTTCCATGGCGACCGCGACGGAAAATTTATCACCGAAGTCTTTAGTTAGGCGAATCCCGTACTGCCGCGCGAAAGTGAAGCCGACGTTGTAACTCGGATCGATGGTACTGGGCCGGGCATCGTTGACTCTGCCGATGTCGTCGCTGGGCGCGATTCCCACTTTGTTCTCGGTCACCAGACTCCACATCTGGCCGCCAAGGAATTTCCAGCCATTGTCAAACTTGACTTGGCCCCAGGCCTGGCGAAGACGAGGAGTGTAGCCATTGGTCTGGGTAGAGGTGGAGGTCACACCAGCAGCGAGAAAGTCGACCGACATGTAGCTGGAAAGTTCCACATTTTTCAAGCGGCCCGCAATAAAGATCGTAGGCCGGGACTGGCGGGCGGAGCCGAAGAAGTCGGAGAGATGGTTCTGCGAAGCGCCGGGCATGGTGAGCGAATTGAAGGGAGTGGGAAGGTCCGCTCCCAGTTCCCGTGAGCGACGCACAAACGCGGCTTCCGCAAAACCACCGGGGGTAATGCTGATGCCCTTGATATGGAGCGTGGTAGGGCTCTGAAAGGCGGAGAAATTCTTCTCGGTCTCTTGCAGCGTCAAGGCCGCGTTGGTGGCGGACGTCTTGAGGCCGGCCACGTCGCTCTTCAGCTCAACCACCGTCTGCTGCTGTTGGCTGGCCTGGGTTTGCGCGGCAGCGGCCTTGTTGGCAGCGTCGCTTGCGGCGGCCTGCGCCTGCTGCCAGTTCTGCTGCGCCTGCTGCAATTGCTGCGTGAGTTGCTGGATTTGCTGCTGCTGGGCGGCCAGGCCGTCTTTCAACGCCTGAATGTCGGCAGCGGTTATCGCAGGCGGCGCTGGCGCCGCGGCTACGGGCTTGTGCTTCTTCCTTGGAGCGGGTGCGGTAGAGTCCGAGGCTTGTGGCCAAGCGCCGCTTGCCAGTGCAGCCAGCGTCAGGATAGCGAGAAATAGGTGCTTGATTGCCTTCATGAATGCAGTCCTCTTCTTCTTAGTTTCAGTTTCTTCTTAGTTTCAGTCGCGCAGCACATTGGGGAAAAAACTGTTCGCAATCGGAGGCCGCAACGTGGCAACCCCCGGTCAGTAATTATTCCATAAAGTCTATTGTATTAATAGACTTTATCAATATTACCGAGATAGCATCTGCCGTTCCATTCCGCCAGGCGGCGGAAGCATCGGCTACACCTCGTGCTTTTAGCAACTTACGGACAGGCTGCCAATTCACAGCAAGGGAGAGTGTGCATCCAATTGCAGTTCGAAGAACCAAAGATTCTCAGGTTCGAGAGCGAATGGAGGGCCGTTCCCGGCTTTGAAAACGGTCCCTCGCCCCCAGAGCAAAGGAGAGAAATTCCGGGGGCGAGGGTTGCGCACGCGCTACGGCAAATAGTAGCGGAAAGAGGTATAGAACACGTTGTCGATTCCGTGTGGCGCTACGAAGGTGCCCGCCGTAGCGCCGGCGCCCGTCCACGCGTTTCGGCTTATGTAGGAATACTGCGGGCCGAACTGAAGTCTGCCCTTGGGCCCGTTGTAGGGTTTGATCCAGAACCCGAACGTGCCTTCGATTACGCTTTGAGTCTGGCCACTGCAACTGCCGAGGCTTCCAAAATTGTAACCACCAGGGCTCGACGACGAAGGCAAGGTTTCGGTGTAGCAGCCCCCGTCAGCGTAGCTTGGGGCGCCATACCCCACCACCTTTTTGGTACCAAGGGTGTCAGTTTGATAGCGGCGTCCCGAATAGTCCTCGCCGCCATTGAAGTACACATCGAGCTTGGGATAGTGAAATTCCAGTGTGGCCAGACCCTGATAGCTGCGTAGCGGAACCAGCTTGCCAAAGGGATCGACGGTGGCATCCGGCAGACCGGACGCGCTGTAGCGGCCTATGCCGTTCCCATAAAGGGCGTGAAGGCCGAAGTCCACGTGCTTGTGGGCCACGCTGAAGCGGGCATTCCCTCCCACTCCACCCGCGTTCCTGGAGTAGTTGTAAGCTCCTGTCACCGAATTGGTGGCACCGCACAATGTCGGGTCCTGCGACGCTACCTCGCAGGGATAAACGCGGTCGCGGAACCTACTGAAGATACCGAACACTTCATAATGGCCGAAACCGGGTTCAGCGGCCGCCTTGACGATAATGTCGGGCATGGCGTTGAAGGAATAGTTGGATGCGTTGGTACAGGTGGTGGTGGAGATGGGGTTGCCGCCGGGGGTGGGGTTGTTGACGGTGGTGGTGCTGCAAGCAGTGATGCCGGGATTGTAGAGTCCGGCGCCCACACCGTCACTGCCCAAGGCGAAATTGCTATTAGCATTGGTTGCCGTGAAGGTAGTCTGAGGATTTTCCAACGACGCTGCCAGCCAGAAACGATCATTGAAGTTTTTGACCACGCGGGCGCCGTACTGCCGCGCAAAACTGAAGCCGACATTATAATTCGGGTCGATGGTCATCGGTCTGGCGGTGCTTAGGTTGTCGATGCCCTTCCTGTTTTCCGTCAGCAAAGTCCACATCTGACCGGCAACGAAGGACCAGCCGTTGTCAAACGCAACCTGGCCCCATGCCTGGCGTTGACGCAGGGCGTAACTGTTCGTCTGGTTATTGTTTGAAGTAGTGCCAGCCGCAAGAAAGTCAGCTTCATAATAGCCGGTGAGCTTCATGTCGCCGACCTTGCCATCAGCTCGCATCGTGATTTGCGACTGGCGGCCGGAACCAAAGAATTCAGAAACCCTGTTCGCGCCGCTGCCAGGCATGAAAATACTGTTAAAGGGAGTAGCATCCCCACCTGTCGCCCGACTGCGATACACGGATTCACCCGCCAGGAATCCGCCGGGAGTGATGGTGATTCCTTTGTAACGGATGGCGAGCGGGCTCTCCAGATCCCCCATACGCTTCTGAGTTTCCTGCAAAGTCAACGCGGAGTTCGTGGCGGTGGTCTTCAAGTCGGTGACGTCGCTCCTGAGCGCCATCACCGTCTGCTGTTGGTCGGTCGTTTGAGCCACGGCAGTATCCGCCTTGGTCTGCGCCTGCACAGCTGCAGTTTGGCTCTGATCGAGGCGCTGTTCCAGTTGCTGAATCTTTTGATCGCGGCTCTGAACCAAATCGCTCAACTGCTTGATCTGCTGCTGCTGAGCATCGATCGCCTGCTTCATCTCACTGAGCTGCTCGGAAACCGTTGGCCCAGATTTCTTGGCGGCCATTTTCTTTCGCGGGCTCTTCGTCGCCGTTGAAGCGGCCGTATCTTGCTGAGCTTGTGCCGCGATCACGCTCCCCGCGACGAACATCGACAGCACCACAACCATGATTCGTTTCATTTGTTTTCATCTCCTGAAAAAATAAATGTGCCGGATAGGAAGGCTAAACGCCCCAGAACTTCCATCGCCGCTTTAGTGGATCTGCTTGATGGCCGCCTTCACTTTCTCCACCACGTTTTGCGGTAGCGGCGCGTAACTGAGCTGGCTTGTCATCTTTTGACCGTCGCTAACCATCCAGTCCAGAAAATCGGCGATGATCTTCCCTTTCTTCGGGTCCTTGGCCTGTACAGGAATTAGGAGCCAGGTAAAACTGGAAATGGGGTATGCCGTTTTGCCGGGTGCATTCGTGATCGAGACGCGAAAATCGGCGGGCATTTTTGGCGACGAGGCCGCCGCTTCGGTCACTCCATCCAGCGAAGCTTTCACGAAATTGCCGGCGGCGTTCTTGATCGATCCGTACGTAATCTTGTTTTCTACTGCATAGACCAGTTCGACGTAGCCGATCGACCCCTGCAACTGCCGAATTTGTCCGGCCACACCTTCGTTGCCTTTGCCGCCCATCCCAATCTGCCACTTGACTGATGTTCCCTTCCCGACGGTATTGCTCCAATCTTTACTGATCTTGGAGAGATAGTCGGTGAAGATGAACGTAGTTCCGCTGCCGTCGGAGCGATAGATCACGATGATCGGCTTGTCCGGAAAATTGACGCCGGGATTGGCCTGCGTAATGGCAGCGTCGTTCCACTTCTGGACCTTTCCGAGAAAAATACCGGCCAGAGCTTCGGGAGTGAACTTGATTTCTCCGCTGATTCCCGGGACGTTGTAGGCGGGCACGACCGCACCCAGCACGGTGGGGATGTGCAGGATCTTGGTCTTGGCCTGCGCCAGTTGTTCGTCGGACATGGGGCCATCGCTGGCTCCGAAGTCGACCGTGCCGTTCAAAACCTGGCGAATGCCGCCGCCGCTGCCAATTGACTGGTAGTTGATCTGCACGTCTGAGTGCAGCTTGTTGTATTCGCTGAACCACTTGGAATACATGGGATACGGGAAGGTGGCGCCCGCTCCATTCAGCGTGGTCTGCCCCATGACTGGCAGCGCCAGGGCAAAACCTGCCAACAGCAGCGCGATGCGACTTATCACTCGATGAGTCCTCCTCGTGCCTGATTTAGGTTTGCAGTTTTGTTTTATGGGCGAAGCAACAGTTTTATGGGCGGAGTATTAAAGGAAGGTTACAGCGGGGTGAATTTCTGATGAACGTACTCGATCTCCAATACTTAGCGGCTGCCGTTCTGGTCGAGCCGTGTGAGTTCCCGGCCGAAGAGAGTGTTGTTGGGGAAGTCTCGTTGCAACGCCAGCAGGAGCTCACGCGCGCGCGGCAACTCCTTCTCGCGGACGTAGGCGATGGCCAGCAGGATGCGCGCGAATGGGGCGAGGAGATGGCCTTGGGCTGCGGTCGTCTGGAGTTCGGCGATGCCGCCAGCCTTATCCCCCGCAACGCCCCCGAGGCGCAGCACCCAACGCACCGGAGCGGCCATCGATCCTATGATGTAACGGCTGACGCCGCCAGCCAGGTGAGCGTCGTAGCAACTGGGATCGGCCGCGAGCAGTTGGCCGGCCCAGGCCGTTGCCTGCTTGGTGTAACGAAGCGAGGCCAAATTGCGCTTTTCGATGAGCGCGGCAAAGTCGGAGCGCAAGCCATTGGCAAACGTCATCGCCAGCAGCGCGTCGCGGTCCCGAGCGTCGCGGCTCAGCTTGGACCTTGCCAAGTCTTCAGCGCGGCCGAGTTGCCGCTCGAAACGTGCGCGTTGTCCCGGGTCGGCTTCATACTTCTTCCGCGCGTTGAAGATCGAGTCGCTCTCGTAGAACTGTGCTTCCAGCACGCCGAGCCGGTTGAATTCGGAAAACAAGATGCCAGCCGCCTCGCTCGCCGGCCCCATGGGATTCTCGGGGTTCAGTTTTTCCCACGACTCGAATTCTTTTTGGGCGCCGGTAAAATCCAGATCGTAGAGCCGGAAGAATCCGCGATCGAGCCTCGCCGAGGGCAGATCGGCAAAGGGAAGACCGTCCGAAGAAAGTTCGGCAGCCGCCCCGGGAGCGGCCATCAGCAGCACGAGTGTGGCAGCGGCTAAGACCGTGACCAGGGTCCCCTTCGCACACGAGCCAAGCCGGGGTCGAACACGGATAAGGGGGCATCCAAACATGTGTGTATTAGATGCGCCTTTCCTTGTTTTCGTGGCAAACGAGCACAAATCCGCATCTTCTGGCAAACTGCTTGACGGTGGAGATCCACTGTGAGCGATGTTCATCGTGAGGCACCCAGTTATGCGCCGGGCTGGCCCGGAATCGAACCCCGCTGGACTTCGAGCGCCAAGACCGGAGTAGGCACGGCGCTGAACCTCCACAGCAGGGTTTGGTTCACGCTGAGTCACGGCATTCTCAATGAGATTTATTTTCCCCGGGTGGATCAAGCCTGCACCCGCGACTTCGGCCTGATCGTCAGCGACGGTCGGGGCTTCTTCTCCGAAGAAAAGAGGCATTGTACCTTCCAGAACCTTCCGATCGAACCGGGAGTGCCGATCTATGAACTGGCCAATACGAGCATGCAGGGCCGGTACCGGATCGAAAAGGAAGTGCTGACCGATCCGTGGCGAAACGTGCTGTTGCAGAAAATTCGATTCGTACCGCTCCAGGGAAATCTGCGCGACTACCGCCTCTACGCACTGTTGGCTTCGCACCTAGCTAATTTCGGATACGGCAATACGGGCTGGACAGGCGATTACAAGGGAAAGCCCATGCTTTTTGCCCAGCGCGAATCCAGCGCGCTTGCCCTGGGCTGTTCCGCGCCATGGTTAAAACGTTCCGTCGGATTTGTCGGCGTATCGGACGGCTGGCAGGACCTCTCGCAACACTTCCAGATGACATGGGAATATGAGCGTGCGGAAAACGGAAACATCGCGCTGACCGCCGAAATCGACCTGGCCGCCTGTAACGGCGAGTTCATCCTCGCCCTCGGCTTTGGCGGAATCTGGGCGGAAGCCGGTCAGCAAACCCTCTCTTCCCTGCTCACGTCTTACGAAAAGACCCGCAAAGACTACGTCTTTCACTGGCAGAACTGGCAGCGGACACTGAAGCAGCTCGATGAGAAGCCGCGAGAAAAAGATTTGTACCGGGCCAGCGTGGTGGTTCTGCGCACGCACGAATCCAAAGACTTCCTGGGAGGCATCATCGCCAGCCTCTCTATTCCGTGGGGCTTCAACAAGGGCGACGAAGACCTCGGTGGTTACCACCTTATCTGGCCGCGCGATCTGGTCGAGAGTGCCGGCGGATTGCTGGCGGCGGGCGCTCACGACGATGCGCTGCGTGTGTTGCATTATCTTGAGGCCACTCAGGAAGCCGACGGGCATTGGGCGCAGAACATGTGGTTGGATGGGCGTCCGTATTGGAGCGGCTCGCAAATGGACGAGACCGCCTTTCCGATTTTGCTGGTCGATCTGCTGCGCCGCGAATCGCCCCGCTGCTTCGGTGAGAGCCGTCGCTGGTGGCCGATGGTGCGCAAAGCGGCGGCATTCATTGTGGTCAATGGCCCCGTGACGCAGCAAGATCGCTGGGAAGAAGACGGCGGCTATTCGCCGTTCACGCTGGCCGCCGAAATCTCCGCCTTGCTGATTGCCGCCGATCTCGAGCAGTCGATGGGCGAGGCCGAGTCCGCGGAATTTCTGCGCCAGAATGCCGACACCTGGAACGACAACATCGAACGCTGGACGTATGCCGTGAACAGCGATTTGGCGCGCCAGGCCGGAGTCGACGGTTACTACGTACGCATCGCACCACCAGACGAAGACGGAGCCGCCTCGCCGCTGCAGGGATTCGTTCCTATCAAGAATCGTGCCATCGACCGGTCGAATGCGCCGGCGGTCGAGATCGTCAGTCCGGATGCGCTGGCTCTGGTGCGCTTCGGCTTGCGGGCACCCGACGATCCGCGAATGGTGAACACGATCAAAGTCGTCGATGAACTGTTGCGCGCAAGGCTTCCGCAGGGTCCGGGGTGGTACCGCTACAACGGCGACGGCTACGGGGAGCACCAGGATGGATCTCCGTTCGACGGCACGGGGATCGGTCGCCCATGGCCGCTGCTGGCGGGTGAACGCGCCCACTATGAACTGGCCGCTGGACGCGCCGCTTCCGCCGAGGCCTTGCTAGGCGTGATGGAAAGTTCGACGGGAGCAAGCCGCCTGATTCCCGAACAAGTGTGGGACACAACCGACATCCCGGAGCGCGAGTTGTTTATCGGAAAAGGGACGGGGTCGGCGTGCCCGCTGGTGTGGGCTCACTCCGAATACATCAAGCTGCGGCGGTCGCTCGTCGACGGCAAGATTTTCGATCAGCCTCCGCAAACGGTGGAACGCTATCTAACGAAGAAAGTATCGGCGCAGTACTTCAACTGGCGTTTCAACAACAAGCCGCGTACGATGCCGTGCGGAAAGAAGCTTCGGATTCTCCTGATGGAACCGGCCATGGTGCACTGGAGCTTTGACAACTGGCAAACCAGTGAAGACAGCAACTCCGAGGAAAGTGGATGGAACCTTCAGTTCGTCGATCTGCCGACGGAAACTCTTGCCACGAGCCGCCAAGTAATTTTCACGTTCTACTGGAAGAATATGGCGCTCTGGGGAGGGCGCGACTATCAGGTGACGGTCGAGTAGCATTGCTCTGGAGCCTGTTGACGATGCTAAACTTTCCACACTCACGAATTAATTTCGAGGCGCCATGCGCATTCTTAGCCTGTTTGTTATGGTCGTACCGATGATGACGAGCATCCTGGCAACATCTCAGACTCTGCTTGCACCTCAGGCTATCACTGACCCGAAACAGATCGCTTCCAAACCCGATGCCCGCGTCGAGAAGAGTCTTTCGATCGAGAAGCTTTACACGACGCGCCAGGTGGGCGGTTCGACCTGGGCGCCGGATGGGAAGACGGTTGCCTTTGTCAGTAACCTGAGCGGCCGCAATAATCTCTGGCTCGTGCCTTCCGACGGCGGATGGCCGATGCAACTTACGGTGAGCGATCAGCGCCAGACCAGCCCGACTTGGTCTCCAGACGGCAAGTGGATTGCCTATATGTCCGATTACGACGGCGACGAGCAATGGGATATTTTTCTCGTGTCGCCCAAAACCGGACAGGTCGTGAACCTGACTAACACCCGCGAGGTCGCGGAGGAAAGTCCCACATGGTCGTACGATGGGCGCTATCTCGCCTACATGGTCAAGCCTAAGACGTCGTCAGTGTTCGAGATAGGCGTTTATGACACGCTCATGCGCGAAGTGAAGCACCTGACCACCGGAACCGCCAAAGATCGCATGAACGTCGCGCCCATCTGGTCGGCGGACGGTGAGTTCATCGTCTACACGCAGGAGCAGTCGAAAGGGACGGACTCGAATATTTTTCTGGTCGATGTTGCAAGCGCGCAAAGCACGCTGCTGACGCCGCACGATGGCGAATATACTTACTCGGCTAATGACGTTTCGCCCGATGGCAAGAACGTTCTGATCACCTCCAATGCCGGCGACGGTTACGACAACGTCGGCTTGCTTGAAATCGCGAGCAAGAAAATCCGCTGGCTCACGAACGATAAGTGGGAAGTTTCTGGCGAGAGCTTTTCTCCCGATGGCAAGTTTCTGACTTACACCGCGAATGTAGATGGCAACACCGATATCTACCTGTATGACATCGCATCGGGAAAGGCACGCGCCCTGCTCCTGCCTAAAGGAGTGAACCATGCTGCTGGCAGGCCTTCGCCCTTCACTCGCGACGGTTTGCGGATGCTCTACTCGCACACTGGCGCAAACGCTCCCGGCGATTTGTGGGTCTATACCATTTCCGATGAAGCGGCAAAGATCAAGAGCACGCGGGCGGGAGCGCCCGCGCCACACGACCGATCGCATCAACTTACACATTCGCTGGTGGGCGGCGTGCGGTCCGAGGACATGGTCGAACCTTACCTTGTTCACTATCCGAGCAAAGATGGTAAGTGGACGATCTCCGCGTTCGTTTATGTGCCCTATAACCTGCCGCGCAACGGCGAGCATCCCGCGATTGTGTACGTTCACGGCGGTCCCACTGCGCAGACGATGAACACTTTCAATCGCTTCGTCCAGTACATGGCCAACCAGGGATACATTGTGATCGCGCCGAACTATCGCGGATCGACCGGGTACGGAAAAGAATTTCAGCAGGCGAATCTTTTCGATATGGGCGGCGGCGATTTGCAGGATGTGCTCGCGGCCGCCGATTGGATCAAGCAGACTGGCTACGTCGATCCCAAGAAGCTGATTCTGATGGGCGGCAGCTATGGCGGTTACATGACGATGATGGGCGTCACCAAAGCTCCCGCGGTGTGGGCGGCGGGCGTTCCGATTGTTCCCTTTGTGAACTGGTTCACCGAGATTCAGAACGAAGACCCGGTGCTGCAGCAGTCGGACCTTGCGACCATGGGCGATCTGGAGAAGAACAAAGCGCTGTACGAAGATCGTTCGCCCATCAACTTCGTGAACCAGATCAAGGCGCCGCTGTATTTGTTGGCGGGCGGGAACGATCCTCGCTGTCCCAAGGAAGAAGCGCAGCAGGTGGTGGATGCGGTCAAGAAGCGCGGCGGGGTGGTCGAATACAAAGTCTATGAGAATGAGGGCCACGGCTTCGCTCGCGTTGAAAATCAAATCGACGCTTACAAGCGCGTGGCCGATTTTCTGAAAGCGCAAGTTCCACCGGCGGATTGCAGCTGCTCGCTGAACGAGTAAACGCTATGCAGGAATGGCCGGCCTGGCAAGATCACACCGTGAGATGGGTGTCTCGATGCCTATCGATCACTAGTTCTGGGTGCACACGCCGGAAGGTCTCGGCAATGTGACAGTTCCAGCAGACGGGCTTGAACGTGGAAAGGATCTCCGGGAGCTGCTCGGGCCGGAACTGGTTCCACTCAGCCGTGATCCGATCAGGTCCCATCAAGGCCGGTGGATGATCAAGGTGCTGGAGCCGCTCGAAACGTTTGTGGCAATAAACGCAGTGTTGCCGTTCGTACCAGTTCGACACGATATTCCACAGCAAACAGTTATCCGGATCTGTTTCAACCTGCTGCAGGCACTCCTGCCCGCAGTCCTGGCGCTCGGGCCATCGTGAGCAACGGTCCAAACGAAGTGTTGGCTCGCCGAACAGCGCCGTTAGGGCTGCTTCTTTCGCAGCCACATCAATAGCTTCTGTGTTGTGCGTTTCCGGACAGGTTATGAGCCGCTTGCCGCGAAAGGTGAAATATGCGCGCACGGCTGGAATGGACCGGAAAAAAAGGATTCCGGCTACTACCACAACGATAGCGATTCCGAGAATGGTTAAGGCAGTCATAAATCACCTCCGGAAGCCCTCCGACTGTGTTTTGCGTTAGAAGGCGCCTTGCACCCCGGTGTCTCATACACATAGTCTGCTGCCTCGTCATACCACACAGTGCGTTGCATCACCGATGGCTGTGATTTGAGTCGCTCCGCTATGGTTTTCCCGGTAGGAGAAGTTCGATCTTAATGAGTCGCGAAAGTCGAAAATCATATTGACGCGTACAAGCGCGTGGCCGATTTTCTGAAAGCGCCCGTTCCGCCGGCGGATTGCAGCTGCTCGCTGAATGAGTAAAGTAGTTCTCAGTTCTCAGTGAGGACTGGCCGGAGCCGATCGCCGCAATTTTTTCCTCAGCCTCTGAAGCGCCGTCGATTTAGTCACTTACGACGCGGCTGAAGCCGTGCCCTTCCCGAAAGCCTACGCGAGCCAGAGTTTTTCCGCAGGCGGAGACGGGGCGAGCCCCGTCTCTACACGTACGATTTATCCTGATTCCGCCGCGTGCTGCGCTGCGTGGCGCTTTTTTGCAGCTTCCAGGCGCAGCATCAGCATGTAGAGGACGATCCCTACGTTGACTACTATTATCAGCAAGCGAAACCAGTCGGGACGGCGCAACAGGTCGGCTGCTTCGAAGGGGATGTAGATGGCTCCGGAGGCGAACGCCAGCCATTCCGCCCAGGGGCGGACGTGCCACAATCCGTATGCCTCTATGAATCGAAGGGTCACGTAGATGGTTGCCAGTGTGGCGATCTTCCACAGGCGCACGTCGCTGATCCGGTGCATTAGGGCGACGAAGACGCCGAGGAAGTGGAGGTGATGAGGACTAACGTGAAGAAATTCCAGGAGGCTGTCGGTCACTCCCCAGATATTTTTGTGGCGCATGGAGAAGACGCCGAGGCCCGCGAGCACGACGATAATGCCTTTGGCAAATTCAACGGTGGCGACGGTGCGCACGCCTTTGATGTGTCCGGGATCGTGGATGGTGGGATGCATATGGTGAAAATTGATTTCCGGTGTCCAGCGCCTGATCTCGGATTCATTCTAAAGCGTGGCCCCTAAAGAGTGTTGGTGAGGACTTGGTCGCCCCTCCGGGACTTGAAGATTTCCTCCGCTTTCCCCAGCGCTGAACAGCTTGCGGAAGAAGTCAGGCGCTAAAGCGCGGACACATTTTCAACGACTTAATGGCTCGACTGAAGTCGTGCCCTTCCCAAAACCCGTCCGAGTCCGAGTTTTTCCGCAAGCTGTGAAGCGCTGGGCTATGTTAGTTCGCCCCTCCGGGGCTGCATTCTCGAACTCTTCGTTCCACCGGATCGCCAAAACGTCAGTTCTCACGCGCACACTGAAGCGCTGGGCTAAGGTCGAACGCCCCTACGGGGCTGGATTCCTGAGTTTGAGGAACTTGCGGTATCGCTAAAGCGATACCCTGATACGGAGCTTCTCTTCTCAACTTTGCTGGCGGACGCTGGCGCGCAACTCCTCTACTATCTCGAGCGCGGCTTTGTGGGCGGCTTCGCTTTGGTTGACTTCGAAGGAGATCGCTCCTACGCGGGCGTGGCCTCCGCCACCATAGCGCTCGCAGACCCTGGCTAGATTGACGGTGGGCTCGCGTTTGGACCAGGGGTTCGACCCGACCGAAACTTTTACGCGGAATGAACTCTTGCTGAGGCCGATGCTGTAGACGGAATCGGGATGCAGATAGTAGGGGATGAACTTGTTGTAGCCTTCCTGGTCGAGGTCGGTGATGTCGAAAAAAATCGTGCCGTCTTTTTCTTCCGTGCGCTGGCGCAAAATCTCGATGGAAAGCTGGTGGCGCTCGAGCAGCGGCGGCAGGACGGCGGCCACGAATGGCTGCTCCAGAATGCCGGCGAGCGGATGGAACGCGAGCAGTGGAATCACGTTCTTGACGAAGTTCCGATCACTGGACGCTTCGATGGCCATGGTCAGCTTCATGGCCGGCGCTTGCATTTCGACCGCCGACTTCGCGTCTTCGTACATGGCGCCATCGACGATATCGGTCCAGCGGATCAGTTCCGCTACTGGACGGGGATCGAAGCCGAAGCGCTCTTTGGCGATCATGGCAATAAAACTGGTGCAGGACTTGAAATCCGGATCGTAGAACTTGCGGTTGCTCTGATCCTGCTCGAAGTGGGCGGCATCGGCGGGGGAAAGAAAAGCGCTTTCGTGGTGATCGAACCACCAGGTGATTTTGGGCGAGCTGGAATACTTGAAATCGACGATGGCATTCTCGTCGCCGTCGAACTGCTTCTCGTCGAAAAGAGCGCCGGCACGATGCAGCAGGCCGGAGTAGACGAAGTCGACATCGCCGCTAATTCGCTCCCGGTAGAATCGGGAGAACAGGGCGGCCGAGCATGCCCCGTCAAAACACTTGTCGTGATAAAAGACGCGCACTCGCAAGTTAGCTTCCCTTACCCGTTTCTCCGGGCGCGAGGTGAAAAACAATTAGAGTTGCTGGTTTGGAGAATTATGTCAAGGCGGATATCCATTTTGTAATTTTGTAATCGGGTAATTTGGTAATTTGAAGGCAGGGCTTCTGGTGTTCTTAAATTACAAAATTACCCGATTATCAGATTGCAAAATCCTATTGCTTTGATCACTTCATCCGCCGCCGTATTTTAAAGTCGAAGCTGACTACTCCGTTCCAATCACGCAGGGCTACGATCGAAATCGTGCGGGTCAGGTTGTACTCCACCTGGATGATTTGCTGGTTCGAAACGGAGACATTGGTGCTGTAGGTCAGGGTGAGATTGCTGACCACCTCCTGCTCGACGGTGACCTGCGGCCCTCGAACTACGGCGGTTTCACTGGCCAGGCCCTGAGGATCGATCTTGACGCGGCTGGCTCCGAACAAACGCTGCAGGCGGCTATTGACGGTGCTGTTGAGGGCCTGATTGATGAGCAGGTTGGAGGCTTCTCCGCCAAATCCAAAGGATCCGTTGGAGGCTACGGCAGCCGACTCTTCCTGGGTGCGGCCCAAGGCCAATAAGGCGATAACGTCGGCTTGGGGAAGCGGAGGCTCGGACTGCCAGGTGACTTTCAAGCCGTTGGGCGCGCTGGCGTCGCCGCGGAATTGGACGGTGATGTCGTAATCGCGCACTCGCGTGGTCGCCTGCAGATCGATGATGGGCTGAGTCTTGGCCGGATTGGCGAAGGTAACATCGCCGCGTTCGAGTTTGTACTTGGTGCCGTTGAAAGTGAACTCGCCTTCCAGAACCTCCACTCTTCCGAGAATTGCGGGACGCTCGGCGGTGCCGCGCACCCTGAGGTCGGCGTTGCCCGAGAGCCTGGCGATGGCGGTTTGCATCTGCAGTTCGGGAGTTGTCACCACGTGAACATCGAGCTTAAGGCGGCTCTGCAGACTATCGCTCTGGGTGAGGACGATCGTCTGTCTGCTCCGCACGATATAGGCGCCGAAGTCAAAGCCTGGAGTGACGGCGAGCTTGGTGACCATGACATCGCCGCTGAGCAGAGCGGAATTGGTAGTGCCGGTCAGGCGGACGTCGGCGTTGGCGGTGGAACTTACTCCCGGAGGATAACGCAGGCGAACATCATGCGCCGTGGCGCCGAAATCGAGGAGGAAGACGCCGCTCTGGTAGGTGGCGGAGCCGGTCAGCGCCACCGTGCCGCCGCCGGTGGTGCCGCTGAGGCGCTCGATCTGGATGCGGTTGCGATCGAACAGCAAAACACCGTTGAGGCCGCTGAGGCCGCTGGGAAAGTCGTTGTGGCTGACGTAGGTGTCCTTGACGTCGAGACGCCCTTGCAGGACGGGCTGCGCCAGCGTACCGCTGGCGTTGAGGTTTACGCCCAGAGTGCCGCGTGCCAGGATTTTGGGGTTGAGCGACTGGAAGAGCGTCATATTGACCGAACCGTCCAAGCGGAGGTCGAGCTCTTTCGTGCCGGTCAAGTGCGCGCGGCCGTGGGCGGTGAAATCGGTTCCACTGCCTGCGAGGTGGAGATTTTCGAGCAGCAGGAATTGATCCGCAACCTGGAAGCGAATGACATCGACACTTTGTATCTGCACGTGCGCGAACTCGGCGCTGAAAGACTGGATCTCGGCGGCTGCCTTCAAATCGCGTGGAGTGCGCAGAGGACCGCGAAGGTGGAGCGTCCCGTCCATGGAAGAGTGTCCCGTGATCTTTCCCGGCAAGTAAGTGCGAAGAAGCGCATCGGCATTCAGATGATGGAAGTCGAGTTTCAGATCGGCGGGAAAGTCATGCTCTAATCCGACGGTGCCGGTAATGGTTAAGTCGGCTTTAACTTTTTTATCTTTATTTTTATCTTTATCAGAATCAAAATCGAAGTCCGAGTGCGCCTTGAGGTCGAGCTGGCGTCCATTGGTGACCGCGTCGAGGTAGAAATCTCCGGCGCGCTCCTTGTCCAGGGCGAGGTCCTTGAGATGAAGGTGCGCTTCGATCGAGGGCTGTGCGGTCGTACCGCTGATTCGCAGCGTGAAATCGGCGACGCCATCGGCGGTGAAGCGGCCGGTCTGCACGCGCGGCAAACGGGCAAGATCGAGGTTACTCCCGGAAAGATTCAGGCGAAACTCGCGATTCGACAGGTCATTGTTTGACGGGCCGTTCTTCGACAACTCGTGGCTCGACGTGCTGACGGCGGCGTTCCCGGAAAGTGGAGCACCGAAGACACTGGCTTTGATGTTGTTGAACTGAAGCTCGCCGCCAGCGAGGCGGAGATCGGTCTGCAACAAAGGAACGGCGACACCGTAGGCTGTTCCGTTGTGAAGCTCGATGTGGCCATCGCCGTGGGGATTGGCGTGCGTGCCTGAAACGGTGGCGGACATATTCAACGTGCCCGCGAATGGGTGTTGAACTCCGACCAATTGCACAAGCTCGGCGACTTCGGCGTTGCGTAGGTCAAAGTGCAGAGCAAAAGGATCGCTCTCCTGAAGTGCGCCTGCCGTAAGCGCAGTGCTGGCGTCGAAGTGCGCCGTGGTGTGGCCGTGAATGAGCGACCCATTGCGAGCAGCGAAGTGATTGCTGGAGTATTGGACGGCGGTGGAGAGCGCGTCCCAGTGAACAACTCGAGAAGAAGCTCGTTGGGTTGCCGGCAAGGTAGTGTCGAAGTCGTAGACTTCGAGATTTCCGCTGACGGAAAGCGCAGAGAGTCGGCCGCTGGCGTTGCCGGTAAGGCTGGCCCAGCCGTGAACGGTGAAGGGCAAAGCCCGCGGTCCAGAATTCGACGATCCAGAGCCCGACCTATAAGCCGCTTCGAGCAGAGGCGTCCACTCCTTGAGGTTGTGGCTGGTGAACGCGAAGCGCAACGACGAAGTCGCGGCCAAATTGCCGCTGGCTGTGATTTCAGAGCTGGGCGTGGTCAGGTGAAACTGGGACATCTCCAATTCATCGCGCGATCCGCGGTAGATACCATCAATCTGGCCGCGCACGGGGATCCCGTCCGGGATCGGCTTTAGCGGGGGCGCAATGGCAAGGTTCAGGCGAGTCTCCGCGTCACGGATCGAGCCAACCCAGAGCATCTCAACCTTGCCGCTGGCGCTTCCGGACAGGTCGAGGCGGTCCAGTGGAAGGTTGGTTGAGCTCAGCAATTCGAGGGCGGGGAGCAGCGGGAAGCCCGTCAGTTGGAGCCGCACCGAGCCGCGCTGAAGACTTCCCGGCGGGACTCGTCCGATCACATGGCGCCGGCCCGGGGCCGGCGACGGTTCGATAGAAGTCTGCCAGTTGGTGACGTCGGCATCGCCTGCGAGGTCGCCACCGAGCAGGTTCGCCTTGATCGAGGAAAGGCGGAAGCGGTCGGGGGTAATGGAATAGCTTGCAGTGATGCGGCCATTCCGCATCGACAGCTTACCGTTCGACCATTCGATGTCTTTGGCCTGCACGGTTCCCTGAGTAGAAAAATCGCGGAGGTTCCAGGAAGCTTTGCCCTCGAACTGGGCCAGGCCTTTCTGAACCATGCTTTTCTGGAGCGACCCTGTGCGAACTTGCGGCTGCCGCGCCAGGGACGCGAGTTCGCCGAGATCCGCGACGCCATGATAATCACCGCTCACCTGGGGGTTGTGAAAGTCCTGTAAGCGGCCCGCGAAGTGAATTTCAGATTTTCCGGAAGTCACCGTTAAACTGCTGACGTCGGCGCGTCCGCGGGACAGAACCAGGGAAGCATCAGCCCGCCACACAAACGCGGGGTAGTCCTGAAAGCGCGTGGCGACGCTTCCCGCGACGATGTGAGCTTCGTATTGACGGCGCAGCAAAGAGTGGTTCAAAAGCAGCGCCACGTCGCGGGCGTCAAAATCGAACGGCACTTTCTTGTCTTCCCACAGAAGCTCGCCGCGCTGCACCTCGATGTGCGAAACCGAGAGCGAGATGAGTTGCTCCACCGGCCCCTGATCGTAGGAGGGCTTCACAGGCGGCACGGGAACGTTAGTGGCGCCATCGGGATAGACAATGACGTGGGCGACAGGGTGCTCGAGCACCAGAGAATGCAATCCGATGGTGGTGCTGAGGAGCGAAATGATTTTCATTTCCGCTTGCAGGCGGTCGACGTGCAGAAATGGGGCCTGATCCTTAGCTTCGCGGCCGTGAATGGTCAGGTTGCGAGCGTCCACGCGCAGGCGGAATGGGATGGTGTGCAGTTCTCCCAGCTCGACGCGTCCGCCGGTGAGTTTCTCGGCCGACGCGATCACTCGGCGGCGAACCCTCTGCTGAAAAGAATCGGTGGTGACGTACCAGCCGAGGAGGCCGAATGCGATCAGACTGAAAACGCAGAACGCGAGAAAGAGTTTCCACAGAATGCGCCGGCGCTCGGGGGGAACAGGATCGGTCGAGATTTCATCCGGGGATTCGACGGGCGGTTCGGTCGAGGGTTCGGTCAACGGTTCCGCTCTCCGGCACTGGATTCAGGAGTCAGGATGTGGCTTCCAGAGCGCAGACTGGCCAGCCACCCGGAGAGCAGTTCGTTCATTTTTTGCTCGGAAAGCAAATCTTTGATTCGGCCAGAGAGTTCGGGCAAGGGCGTTGCGCGACTGCCGGCCCGTTTCATTGTGGGCAGTAACTGATCGTTGTAGTAGGTCTCCACCGCTTGCTGATCAATCTGGATGGAAGGCCGTAGACGGTCTTCCACGAGCCGCATGAGTTGGATCTCGTCGCTCAGACGTTTCTCGAGCGCGCTTTGGGTCAGCCCATAGCGCAGTAGCTTGGCGTGCCATCCATCGTCGGTGACGCAATCGGGATGGAGTTTGCGGATTTCAGCGAGGCGGGCGGTGACCTGCTCGGCGGGAGCGGGTTGAGACGGTCGAACCTGTTCCCGCAGCAGTTCCTGATCGATCAGGCGATCGAGGGCTGCTTTGCGCTCGGCCGTGGTGAACGAATCGGGATCGCGGCCATTGGCCAGGGCCTCGAAGGCGATTTCCTGCTCCCAATCGCTCTGCAAAACCACGTGGCCGTTCACGTTGGTGACCACACGATCCACGATCTGACCGCCGAGGGATGGGATCGCCAGCGCCATGCTCAGCGCCAGCAGAAGCGCGCAATGCTTTGCGAGTTTGATGCCTGGCGGCGGAGAGCCGGGCTTCTGCGCCCGGCTTGGCCCTTCGGCTTCGCTCAGGGCAGGCCCTTCGACTTTGCTCAGGGACGGGCGAGGGCGCCCGTCACTCCACCAGATTTCGCGTTTGAATAGCCGGAGTTTCATTAGAAAGACTGCCCTACGCTGAACGAGAAATTGAAATGGCCGGCGCGTTGGTAGCCAAACTGCCCGTTCTGTTGCCCATTCGCCCTATTGGTCACAATGTTGGTGTAGCTGGGAAAGTAGGGCGGATTTAAATTGTATCCGAAATCAAAGCGCAATGGGCCGATCGGCGTCTGATAGCGCACCCCCAGGCCAACGGCGTGCGAAGCGTAATTGTATTTGCACTGCGAGTACTGCGGGGGCGGCGCCGCCTGAAAACACAGTTGTTGGTTAGGCTGGTGAAAACGCCCGAGGCTGGAGAGCATTTCCTGTGGCCGCGCGAAAACGTTACCCATATCTTCGAAAATAGTAAAGCCGATGTTGTCATGAAGGTACGGCAGCATAACGTTTGGAAAACGCATCTCGAGGCTGTTGAGGAACACGGCGCTGCCCCCGACGGGAAACCCGGTGAAGGGATCGCGCGGTCCTGCCTGATTTAACCCAAACCCGCGATTGGAGTTGCCCCCGCCGCTGAAGAAACGCTCGGGCAGAGGAACAAGAGTGCGGCCAGCGGGCACGGATTGCGCCGGGTCGAGCAAAACCGTGTTTCCGAATGGGTTTTCAATGCCGACGGTGGTGGAACGGGCGAAGACGTATCCTTGTCCCGTGCTGCGCTTGCGGAAAAAGGTGTGATAGGTAGAGTTCTTAGCCGAAAAGCGGCTAAAGTCGGCCTCGGAGCCAAAATAACCAGAGGCAACGCCGCCTTCGGCGGTGGTGTAGCTGCCGCGCGTGCTTTCCAGATCGTTGTCGCGGCGGTTGCGCACGTAGAGAAAATTAGGCATTCCCACCCGGGTTGGCGTGGAGAGAAGCGGAATGAGGGTGGAGGAGACCTCAATATTGCTGGCCTCCACGCGGCGGTAGCTGAAACGGTAGGCGAGCGTCGTCCTTTCCTCGTCCCGCAGACGGTAGAGGACTTGCAGGACCTGCAAAGTGCCCTCCAGACGTTTCGAGGTAAAGGTGGAGACGTCTACGGTGTTGTCGTAAAGCGCCGTGGCGGTGAAACGAAAATCTTCCAGGTTCAGGAGTTTGGGGACGTCGTAACTGAAGAGCGCTCTCTGTTGCAGGCGGCCGAGGTTACCCTTCAGGGAGAGGGTCTGATGGCGACCGCCCACGTTGATGCGGCTGACGCCACCCGACACCATGGGGCTGACGCCGGTCTGGCCGAGTGGTTGGTTGACTCCGAATGTTGGTTGACCGGTCTGGAACTCGAAACCGCCGCCGTAATCGAAGGTGTAGCGTTCGGTCTCGCTGGCCGTGACGAGCACGTTCTTTCGCGACTCGGTGCCGTCCGGGTTTTGGATGGCCGTGTCCACCTGCTTAAATAGGCCGAGATCGTATAGGCGGCGCTGGCTCTCCAGCATATCTTTCTGGCTCAGAGGCCCGCCCGGTTGCACCCGGATTGCGCGGCGGGCGACTCCGGGACGGGTATGGTGCAGCCCTTCGACAAAGACTCGATTGACGAAAAATTGTTCGCCCTCATGAATCGAGAAGGTCACGCCAACGCTCGGCAAGTTGTCAGACGACGGAACGGAAACATAGGCGACGTCAACGGTGGCATTGGGAAAGCCATTATCGAAATACTTTCCCAGAATCGTGTCGCGGTCATCGGCCAGACTCGATTCGTCGAAGGCCTGTCCTTCCTCGGTCTGAATTTCGGGAAGCTGTTCCTGCGGTAGCGTATAACTGCCCTCGACGCGGACCCACGCCACGCGCGTCTGCGGGCCCTCTTTGACGACGATTTCGATGGCCAACTGCGATGGCTCACCCTGATACTTGTCGACCAGTTTGCTGGTCACTTCGGCCTGCCGGAAGCCGCTGGCGCGATAGAGACTTTCAATACTCCGCACATCCTCTTCGAGCAGGACTTCGCTGTAGCGTCCGTGACTGAAGAGGCGTCCGGCGGATTGATCCTGCATGCGGGAGCGAATCAGGTCGTCGGGAAAGAACCGATTGCCAGAGATGCGAATGGCAGCGAGTTTGTGGCGGTCCCCGGGAGTGACGGCATAAACCACCTGCAAATTCTTGCCGCCCTCGGTGCTGTGCTGGCTCACGCCAACCGAGGCATCGAAGTAACCAAGAGTCTGAAGATGGTTCTGAATGTTGCGGCGGCCTTCGTTGAGCAGATCGTCGTCGACCGCGCCTTCTTCGTAGATTGGCACTAGCCGGTGCAGGACTCGCTGGCTGAGTTTGAAACCTTCCGCCGCAATCTCTACCACGGGACCGCGGTCCACTTTGAAGACGAAGTCCACAGTGTTGCGCTTGGACTGGTAGGTGCGGCTGGCCACCGAGACCTGGGCGAGCAGACGGTTCTGCTTCTGATAGCGCCGGCGAATTCGCTGCAGAGCGCGCGTAATGCGATTCGAGCGGACCAGATCGCCGGAATGAAGCTTGGCGATATCCTTGATCGCTTCGACGGAATAGCCGGCATTGCCTTCTAGGGTGATCTCTCCGACTGCGGCATGCGGCCCGGGGACGACACGGAAGGTCATACTTACTTCGTGCTGCTGTTCGTCGCGCTGTTCCAAGGTCGTGACCTTCGACTGGTGGAAGCCGTTTTCTTCCATTACTCGTTGGATGCCGGTTAGAGCGCGGTCGATTTTCTCCGGAGCGTAGAGTTCGCCGAGTTGCAGGCGGGTGGCGCTGGCTAGTTGATTCGCGGAGGGATTGGTCGAGACTCCCCGAATCACCACCATGCCGACGAAAAAATTGGCGGTGGTCAGAAAGCGCAGCCTGACGCCGCCGGTGTCGGTGCGATCCGCTTCGGCCTGAATATCGGAGAACCGGCCGGTGGCAAAAAGGGCCTGCATGGCGTCGTGCAGCGCTTCGCGCGTTAGCGGTTCGCCAACCTTGAGCGGCGTGGCCACCAGCAGCGTCGCCGCGTCTTCGGGCGGAACGTCCGGCAATTCGATCTGGTCGATGGCTAAGCCGAGATAGGGCGAGATGGTTCCTAAATTTGCTCCGGCCTGGGTTCCGAATTGTGCGGGCGATTCGGCAGGCTGCTGCTGGGTTGGAGGCGAACCAGTTGCCCAACTTGGGATGTGCCCCAGCGCCAACATCAACATGAGTGCAAGCACAAACCGGGCGCCGCTTATACCGAGTCCAGAGTTGCTGTGGCCGCAGCGAGCTGCCGAGTTGCGCTCGGCTTGGGCGGGCGAGGGCGCCCGTCCCCACACCAGCAAATTCCGCAATTCAGGATGGTCAACCATGAAACCCTTCGGGTTCGATGAATCGCTCAAGGGCACACGTTGCTCGCAAGAACAAAGTTTGACGACCGGCACCTATAATACTGGTTGGAAAGCTCCGGGAAGGTAATCGCTAAGGTTATTGCTTTGGAAATGGGCGCTTTGGAGATCGACGAGCGGTACTCGCGGCAGGTGTTGTTTAAGGAGATCGGAGCGGAAGGGCAGAAAAAGCTGGCGCAGTCCCGCTTGGTCATCGTGGGATGCGGCGCCACCGGTTCTGCCCTGGCCTCGTTGCTGGCGCGTTCGGGCGTCGGGACGCTGCGGATTCTCGACCGCGACTATGTCGAGGCCAGCAATCTGCAGCGGCAGTCGTTATTTGATGAGGAAGACGCGCGCGAATCTGTGCCTAAGGCGATCGCGGCGGCGCGGCAAATTGCGCGCTTCAACTCGCAGATTGTCGTCGAGCCCCAGGTTGCCGACCTCATTCCGGCGAATGTCGATTCCCTGCTGGGCGGCTCGGATCTGATTTTGGATGGTACCGACAATTTCGAAACTCGATATCTGATCAACGACTATGCGGTGAAAAACTCCGTGGCTTGGATTTACTCGGCAGCGGTCGGGAGTTATGCCGTGACCATGAACATCCTGCCCGGCGAAACGGCGTGCCTGGCCTGCATCTTTCCCGAATCTCCCCGTGGGACGGTGGAGACGTGCGAGACGGCCGGCATTTTGAATTCTGCCGTGAACCTGGTGTCGTCAATTGCGGCTACTGAGACGTTGAAGTTTCTCGTTGGTGCGCGTTCGAAAATGCGGCGGACGCTTCTTTCCTGGGATGTGTGGACGAACGAACGGGCGGAGATGGCAGCCATTCATCCTCGGGTGGGATGCCGCACCTGTTTGCGAGATTTTGTTCATCTGGCTGGTGTAGGGCGGCCTCACATCACTTTGTGCGGCAGGAATTCGGTGCAGATTCATGAACGTCAGCGGCCGGTGGACTTTGTGGAGCTGAGCACTCGCCTTCAACCTCACGGCAATGTTCGTCACAATGAGTTTGTGCTGAAGTTCTGGCGTGAGCCGTACGAAATGACGCTGTTTCCGGACGGCCGGGCGATCATCAAGGGGACGACGGACACGGCTGTTGCGCGCAGTCTGTATGCGCGATTCGTTGGTAGTTAAGAAACTGATGGAGTGACGGGCGTCCCTTCAGCAGGCTCAGGGCAGGCTCTCGGCCGTCTTCCGGATGACTCAGCCGGGCGGGGCGCCCGGCGTTCCACTGCACTAATCCATTGCAGGTTGTGCGCACCTGTTTTCACCTGCACTGCGAACGGGCCTCGCCTGAATTTCAGTTGTTTGGCCGAGAGCGCCGCTTATCTCCTAATATCCTGCCGGTTTTCGTCCCTGGGGGACTGGCCCGCAAACTGCACTCAAACCTTGGATGTATTAGTACCTTGTGGAGGCAGTATGCGACCCTATTTGATTCTGACGGCGGTAGTTTTGATGGCAGTAGCGGCTTTTGGGCAGCAGCCCTTTCACCCCGGTTACGGCCCATGCTTTTATGGATGCGGGCCGTTTATCCCGCTTCTGACCACACCCGAGATTTCCCTGCAGCAGTTTTCGCCGAATCCGGTGGGAGCGAGCAACGCCACCACGGGATTGATTGCCGGCGCAACCAACTCAACACTTTCGCAGATTGAGGGATCGACCAGCTCGGTTTATACCGTGGCCGTGTGGTACCAGGGCGGCGCTCCGCTGATAACGCCGCAGGTGCACCTGTGGCCGGAGACGATTGGACGTGAAGGTCACCCTGTGCACGAGGCGATGCGCGAAGAACGTGGGTATGAAGGACGTCTGCCGGAAGGACGGTTGCGGGAAGAGCGTACACGCGAAGAACGTATGCACAAGGAACGTTTGCCTGAAGGCCATGGTGCACGCGCGGAAGCGCAGGGCGACTGGACTTTCTTCACCGGACGGGAGCACACCACGGATACGACGAGCGTCGTGAAGGGCTTCAAGAAGGCTGCGCGCGTCTATAACAACGGCGACGTCACGCGGCAGAATGACAAAAACGGCATGGTGAAATACGACGACAAGAGGGAGAAGATGTAGGAGGGCGGCTCTCAGCTGTCAGTTTTCGGCCCTTGGTCGCCACGTCTTGTGGAGGTCGAGGGCCTTTTATTTGTTAGCGGATTTCAACCGAGCTGGCTGACAAGAAGCAATTTTCCCTGTTCGAGGGCAGAGATGGCGGCATCGCGGGTTACGGTGGGGAAGTCATCCAGAAACTCGCCTAGCGTTTGTCCCCCTTCCAGGTAATCGAGCAGCGCCTGGAATGGGACGCGCGTGCCACGAAAGACGGGTGTCCCACCGAGCACTTCCGGATCTCTCGCGATAACTTCGTTCACGGTTAGCATGGCCTGATTTTCTTGGACTTCCTTGGACTTCCAATGAGATTCTACTCCGCGTTACCGGACGACACAAAGCTGCAAGTCCGTAATCACGTTTAGGCAGCCCCCTCCTTTGGTGAGCCATTCCGTTGCCCAATCTGCTATCTTCTTGCGGTTGCTCTTCTTCACAGATGAAGGGCAGGCGGCGCTGCGCGCCGCGGGTGGAGTGTCTTCATGCCTGAGATTGCACGTAATGAGCCGTCCCGTTTGTACCGCTGGATGGTACTGATCGTTGTCAGCCTCGCGATGTTTGGAAATTACTACGTCTATGACTGCATCGCGCCCATTGCCGACCTGCTCTCGAAGCAACTCGGGTTTACCGATTCCAACATCGGGCTGCTGCAGGCGATCTACAGCATTCCGAATGTCATCATGGTGCTGATCGGCGGTTACATCGTCGACCGCATTGGCGCGCGCAAGGCGATCTTCATCTTTGGAACCATCTGCCTGATCGGGGCGGTGATTACGGCTTACCCCGACAATTCGTGGCTACGCGCCGGCGTCATCGGGATGGTAAATCTGGCTGTCCCGGTGGTTCGATTGCTGGGGCACATTCCCTTGCTTTCTCGAATCGACTTCGTGCGGGACCTGGGCTCGGTCGAGAAGATCTCGACGGCTAGAGGCGCTTTGGTCGCGGGCATGTCAGCTGGGCGCCTGGTGTTTGGGATGGGCGCCGAATCGCTGATCGTCGCCGTGACTACGGGCATTGCCAAATGGTTCCGCGGGAAAGAACTGAGCTTCGCCTTCGGCATCAACCTTATGATGTCGCGGGCGGGCTCGTTGTTGGCGCAATGGTCTCCCTCGTGGGCTGGTTTCGCGTATAGCCAGTGGCGGGGTCCGTTGCTGATCTCGGTTGTATTCGCGACTTTTTGTGTGACCGGAGCGCTGCTCTACTGGGGCATGGAGATCCATGCGGAGAAGCGCTACCAGGTCGGCCCAGCCGGTTCGACCGACAAGGTGGTGTTCCGGGATCTTACGTCGTTTGGACTTTCCTACTGGTATATCGTCGCGCTTTGCATTGTCTTCTATTCGGCGATCTTCCCTTTTGAGACCTTCGCTTACAAGTTCTTCATGGATGCGCACCACACGACTCGCGAAGCGGGCGGGGATTTGGTAGGCATGTTGACTATCTTCACTATGTTTGGAACGCCGTTCTTTGGAAGGTTTGCCGATCGGATCGGCAAGCGCGCGCTCCTGATGATGATTGGTTCGGTGCTGTTGATTCCCGTCTATCTGATGATGGCATACATGCACTCTGCGACGTACATCACGGTTTACTTCCCTTCCACGTCCTCTGATGGACACTTCGCATTCATAGCGCACCACCTCCCTCCTATCCTTCTATTGACCATGGCGATGATGGGCATCGCCTTTTCTTTGATCCCGGCGGTGATGTGGCCTTCCGTCGCCTACATCGTCGACCAGTCCAAGCTGGGCACAGCCTATGGGCTGATGACGATGATCCAGAACATCGGGCTGGCAGGGTTCAACTTGTTGATAGGGTGGGCAAACGACCACGGCCAGGCCAGCGCGGAAAATCCAGCGGGATACCGGATGGGGATGTGGATCTTTTCGATTCTGGGATTCTTGGGGGTGTTGTTTGCTTTCCTGCTGCGGCAGCGAGAGCTTGGTCCCCGCGGTCACGGGCTGGAGACGATCACGGCCAAGGGGTAGTGCCCAGCCCCTAAAGGGGCATCCGATTTCCAGACACCTTCGGTATCGCTAAAGCGATACCCTGATACGAAGCGGAGGTCTTCTTCCGGATGCGGGCCCGGGACTCAGCGGATGCTGAACCTCAGGTTACGGAAGTGATCTATGAGCGATCTAGGGGCCATCTTAGCCGACACTTTGGTCGGATAGATCATTCCGCGGGCTACGGTTTTTGGTATTCTGACTACTCAGGAACGGTCGAGAGCACTTCCGGGACTGCCTCGGCAAATTCGTACAACGAAAAGAGTTTGAAGCCGCATCAGAGCGAGTAGCGGCCGGAAAAAGGCGACTTGACCGACCCGAAGCAAAGCCTCACCGAAGCAGAAGCTATTGAGCAGGCGAAACAGGGCTACGAAGCTGCGTTCGAAGTCTTGTATCACCTGCACAAACGCCGCGTGTACTCGCTATGTTTGCGCATGGTCTCCAATCCCGCGCAGGCCGAAGATCTGGCCCAGGAAGCATTTCTTCAGCTCTTTCGCAAGATCGGGACCTTTCGCGGCGAGTCTGCGTTCTCCACCTGGCTGCACCGCATGACGGTCAACGTCGTGCTGATGCAACTGCGCAAGAAGGGCTTGCCAGTGGTGTCGCTGGAAGAGACGCTGGAAGCCGAAGACGAAGCTCCCAGGAAGGAATTCGGTACCAAGGACGTGAAGCTGACGGGCGCCGTCGATCGCCTGCAATTGCAGCGGGCAATTGACCGGCTGCCGCCGGGATATAGAACGGTCTTTGTGTTGCACGACGTGCAAGGGTTCGAGCATAACGAAATTGCCCAAATCGTGGGATGCTCGATCGGCAACAGCAAATCGCAGCTCCATAAGGCGCGATTGAAGTTGCGGGAGTATCTGAAGTTCATGAGAGCCGAAAAGGCCAAGACTGGGTAAAGGGTAGTTGCGGTATTGGGGAGAGGTTGGCTATGACGTGTGCAGATGTACGGCGAGTTCTGCCGGAATTCCTCGACGGCGCTCCGGAGGGTGTGTTTCCGGCTGACTTTGAAGCTCATGTGAAGTCCTGTCCAGATTGCTCGGATCTGATTTCGGACTTGAAGTTGATCTCGAGCGAAGCCCGGCAACTGGCAGCAAGCGAAGAACCTGCGCCGCGGGTGTGGGTGCGAATTGCGGCGGAACTGCGGGCCGAAGGGCTGATCCATGAGCCGTCGAGCCGTGAGCCGGATTCCGCGCCTCACAGGGCCGTCCTTTTTCCACCTTCTCCACGACGGCGATGGAGCGCGTGGTGGCTGGCGCCTGTCGCGGTTGCGCTGCTGGCGGCGGGCTCTTACGTGATAAGCCATCGGCAAGCCCCGCAAATGGCGAGGCAGCAAGCTCCCGCAACTCCATTGACGACCCCGGTGACGACCCCGGCTCCGGTGACTCCTGCGGCTACCTCGGCTTCGGCTCCCGCTTCGGCTCTTTCTTCGGTCCCCGCTTCGGCTCCTGCTTTGGCCCCCCAGCAACTGGCTCGGAAGTCTGCTAAGCCGACCGACGTGGTGGCATCCGCTGCAAAACCCGCTGTAGAAGCCGAGCCGAGCGCGGAAGATCAACGGTTTCTGAGTGTCGTTTCCACGCGTGCTCCTTCGATGCGGGCGACGTATGAAAGTCAACTGAGAGCGGTGAATGCCCACATACGGGAAGTGCAGGCCTACCTGGATCGGAATCCGGGGGATGCAGAGGCCCGGCAGCACCTGATGGATGCTTATCAACAAAAAGCACTTCTTTACCAGATCGCGTTGGATCGCATTCAATAGCGGAAGGGCGGGCCGGCGTTCCCGGGCCGCAGGGGCGGCGTTTTTTATGGCGAGGCTTCAGAAGGCGATTCTTCATCAAACGAGCATTCACCGGGCGAGCATTCAACACACTGCGGTCGTAACCATGGTTCTGGCGACCTATCTGTCGGCGGCGGCCTTTGCCGAGACGAAGAAGGAATACCGTTATACGGTCGGCCCCAACGCCAACATTTCCGTGGATACGCAGTACGGAGCGATTTCGGTAAAGCCTGGGAGCAGCGATGAGGTGCTGGTGACGGCCACGCTCAAATCGGACAACGTGGAAGTCGACGAGCAGCAAAATGGCAACCGGATTGAAATCGCGTCGCACCTGCTGCGGGGCCTGGACCAGCCAGCGGGCCAAGTCGACTACGAACTGCTGATTCCGCCCGACGCTACTCTTACTCTCCGTTCTTCGACCGGTCCGCTGTCGGTGGAGCGCTTGCAGGGCGATCTGACGTTGGAAGGCGCGGATGCGGTGGTGAATGTGCGCAACGTCGGGAACGGTCATGTACACGTGCGGACGATGCGCGGACCAATCACGCTGACCGATGTTCGCAACGGCCACGTTGAGATCGCTTCTATCAGCGGCGACGTCCATTTGAAGTCGGTGGATGGGCCGCTGGTGCAGGTGAATCTGGGCAGCGGGAAGATTTTCTACGATGGTGACTTCGGCTCCGGCGGCAACTATCGGTTCACCACCCACACCGGTGATATAGAGGCACTGGCGCCCGCGGATGTCTCGGCCGGTTTCAGAGCGCACTCGGTGCTGGGCCGGGTGCAGCACGATTTTCCTCTCCAACCCAGGCATTCCCGGTATACGGTGGAGGCGGGCCGTTCCTTCGTGGGTACTGCCGGCGAGGCAGCATCGGAAGTGGTGCTGCGCTCTTTCAGTGGTAGAATCCGCCTCAAGCAACGCTGAACCACCAAGAAAACTAAAGGGAGCCGGTGGGCGCGGACTCTGGATGGCGGGCTTGTGTGGCGGCGGGGCTTTGCCCCGCCGGGACAGGGCAAAGCCCCATCCCCACACATTACAACATCGCCCTTTTCGTGCCAGGGAGGGCCATGGGAATGCGATTAGTGTTTCTTGTGGGATTCATGGCATCCGGCAAGAGCCGCGTGGGGCTGGAACTGGCGCGGCGGTTGGACTGGGATTTTGTGGATCTGGATGCCCGCATAGAGTCTCGTGAGCAGCAAACGATTCCCGAGATATTTCGGGACCGAGGGGAGCTTGGGTTTCGGCTTGCCGAAACGAGCGCGCTTGGCGATCTGCTGACTGCGTCGCTCGAACGCAACAGTGTGGTCGCGCTCGGCGGCGGGGCTTTCGCACAGGAAAGGAACCAGGAATTGCTGCGACAGTGGCCATCGGTTTTCTTGGAAGCGCCCGTATCCGAACTTTGGCAACGGAGCCTGACGGATGGCGTGGAACGGCCGCTGCGAGGAGATTTCGAGCAGTTCGTTCGACTGTATGCGGAACGCCTTCCCTTTTATCGCCAGGCGAGCGTGGTGGTCGCGACCACGGGCAAGCAGTTGGCTTCCATTTGCGCCGAGATCGAAGGTGCATTGCAACTTAGAGGAACTCCGGAAGACGCGGGGCCGGGCTTGACCCGGATTGATCGCACCAGTTTCGGAAGAGGAGAATCACATTGAAGCGGTCTTATCGGCGACGGTTGGCTTTCATGATGGCACTGGTCTGGTGCATGGCAGCGCCGGGCGGCTTGGCAAGCCCCACTCCCATGCCAAAGGAGAAGGAGAAGGAACACGAGGGGAAGAACATCGACTCCGGGTCTTTCGGCGTGTTCCAGAATGGCCATCGAGTGGGAACCGAGACGTTCTCGATCTATCAGACGAGCAACGGCAGCGTGATCAATTCCGAGTTCAAGACGGAGAATGCTCCCGCCGCGGCCGTGCAAACTTCGGTTATGCAGCTTACCGCGAGCGGGGATATCCGGCGTTACGAGTGGAAGGAGTTGAGCCCGGAGCAAGCGGAATCGGTGGTACTTCCGAATGACGATTTTCTGACGCAGAAGTGGAGCACTGGACCGCAGGAGAAAGAACATGAACAGCCCTACCTGCTGCCCCTGTCGACCATCATCATGGACGACTATTTTTTCATCCACCGCGAACTGTTGGCGTGGAGATATCTAGGCGCAGCCTGCAAACAGGACAAAGGGCAACTGCAGTGCCCGGTGAAGCAGCGCGCCCAGTTTGGAACCATGAACCCGCACGAACATTCTTCGGCGGCGCTGAGCGCGGAGTTCCTGGGCCGGGAAAAGGTGACTCTGAAGAGCGGGCAGCAGCAGGATCTGCTCAAACTGGAACTCAAGAGCGACGCGGGAACGTGGCAACTCTGGCTCGACGATCAATTCAAGGTGATGAAGATATCCGTTGTAGGAGAGAACACCGAAGTCGAGCGCGATTAGCCGGGGCGAACGAAACCCTCGCGGGCTGAAGGTCACCCCCTTTCGGAATTGGATTGCTCTCGATCTCAGGCGATACGATAGGGGTAGGCGCTGGAGAACTCGTTCGTCATGCGGGACCGGGCCGATTGGGATAACTCTTGACGATTCTTGATTCACGCACGTCGCGCGTGCTGTTCACGGCTTTGCTGTTCGCCGTGGGGCTGGGCTTCCTCTATGCGGCGCGACGAACGCTAATTCTGTTCCTTTTCGCCATTTTTTTTGCCTACCTCATTAATCCCGCAGTGGCGCGAATGGAGAAACTGGTCCGCAGCCGCGTCTGGGGGATCGCGATCATTTACCTTCTGCTTCTGGTTGCTCTGGGGGTATGCGGCTTTCTTGTCGGCCCGAGGATTGCCCGGCAAAGCACGCGCCTGGGATCGTCGCTGCCCGGACTGATGGATCAGGCCGGCACCGGGCAGCTCTCCGGCCAGATCGGCCATCTTGCCGAACAGATCGGAAGCGAACACGGCTGGAGCGCTGCGACCCAGAAGCGTATTCAGGGTTTTTTGATAAGTCGACGGGAAGACTTATCCAGCCTGGCGCAGCACATCGGCATTCGCGCGGCCGAAGCGGCGCAGCAAGTGTGGGTGATGTTTCTAGTGCCGATCCTTGCCATTTTCTTTCTGCGCGATGGTGGGAACTTCCATGAAGTGCTGCTGGCGCTGGTGCAGTCGCGCACGCAGCGCGAGTTTCTGCAGGATGTGTTCCAGGATCTGAACCAGATGCTCGCCCAATTCATTCGCGCCCAGTTGACCCTGGCGGCGTTGTCGCTGCTGGCCTACACCTCATTTTTGAGTGCGATGCGCGTGCCCTACGCGCTGATGCTCGGTACCGTCGGAGGCGCGCTGGAATTCATACCCATGGCAGGACCGCTGCTGGCGGGCGCAGCCATGATGACGGTCGCCGTTTTGGCCGGGTATCCGCACTGGGCCTTTCTGCTGTTGTTCTTGCTGGTCTGGCGAATGGTGCAAGACTACGTAATCTCTCCCCGAGTCATGGGCGTCAGCGTGGAGTTGCATCCGCTGGCGGCTTTGTTCGGCATTCTCGCGGGGGGGGAAATCGCGGGAATACTTGGGGTCTATCTTTCCATCCCGGTGATGGCCAGTCTGCGCATTGTCTGGCGGCGCTGGCGCATCTACGTGGAAAAGCGCAGATTCGGGCCGCTCAACGAGTACTCGTTTCCGCAAGAGTTGGGAAAGGGCGGTCGCGGGCCAATCTGAATTCTTGACCCGATGTAAACGGCGCGATCTCCTGCCGCTGCGCTTTTCGTTGACGCCCTCGCTCGCCGTGGCTATACTCGGGCACAATTGTGGGGTACAACCATGTACATCCAGATAGTGAATTTTAATTTGAGCAACACGACGCCGGCGGAATTCGAAAAGCTCTGCCGGGCATTGGCCCCGCAATTTGCCGCACTGCCGGGGCTGATCTCCAAGGTCTGGCTCGCCGACCCGGCGAGCAACACGTTCGGTGGCGTGTACACCTGGCAGGACCGTGCCGCATATGAGGCATACACGAGGAGCGACTTGTTCAGAGGGGTGGCGTCCCATCCGAACCTGTCTAACGTCGCCTCGCATGGCTTCGACATTCTGGAAGAGCCGACGCGCCAAACTCGCGGTCTTCCTGCTCGGACCGCTGCCGCCTGACGCGCCTGCGCTGGCGTGCTGGATCCAGAACTTCTACGACGTGGCCGCCGCAGCTGCGTTTTTCACGCTTTCCACATCGACTTTGCGAAGAAACTCGGCCGCTGCTTCCGGCAGCACTGAGTTGATGAACATTCCCGAGCCCAGCTCAAATCCGGCCACTCGCGTCAGCCGCGGGATCACACTCAGATACCAGTGAAAGTACTTCACGCCGACGCTCTCGGCGGGAGCGCTTCGAATCGTAAAGTTGAAATCCGGGTCCGCCAGCCCGTGGTAGAGCTTGGCCAGCATGGAGCGCAACATGCGCGCCAGATCGTTCATCTCCGCAGCGCTCACATCTCCGAAGCTGGCCATGTGCCGCCGCGGATAAATGTGGGTGCAGAACGGGGCCGGCGAGGCATACATTTCGAGCGCGACGAAGTGCTCGGAAACGGCGACGATGCGGGTTTGGTCATGTAATTCCTCTTCCAGCATCTGACAGAACATGCAATCGCCATAGTCGTCAAAGTGACGCAAAGCTTGTTGAAAGCGCTCGCGCACCTGGAGCGAGGTCACGGGGGTCGCGATGATCTGGGAGTGCGGGTGTTCCAGGCTGGTGCCGGCGTCGAGCCCGTGATTCTTGAAAATGGTGATGAGCGCGATGCGCGGGTCGAGGCTGAGTTCATCGTAGCGAGTCTTATAGATATGGAGGATTTCTGCCACGTAGGAATCGGGCATCAGGGCCAGAACCTGAGAGTGGTCGGGCGTCTCCACAATCACATCGTGAATCCCAAAGCCGTTTACCGATCGGCGCAAACGGTGTACCGTGCGTGTCGGGGATGCTTCGCGGGAAAGAGCCGCAAATTTATTGGGTATTACTCGCGCGTGCCACGGAACATCCATGGCGGCCGGTACGCGGAGAACTTCCGGCGGAGTCAGCTTCTCGTTGCCCGGACAAAAAGGGCAGTTCGCGACAAACGATGCCACCGGCTTCCGCTCGCGGTGGTGCGCCATTTCTTCCGGACGGCGGGCGCGCTCGGTTGCGATCACAACCCATTCCTTAGTAGCAAAATTCTGACGCAGTTCTGACATAGTCACTCCTGGAGCTGGTTTCATAAATGCCTTGCAGCGCGCAAGGCACGTGCCTCCGGGCTAAAGCCCGCAACCGTCCAGACCCTGAATGACATGGTTGAACAGGCTGCGGAACAACTCGTCGAGGGCGCAAACAGCACCCCTCGGGCGCTAAAGCGCGGACACATTTTCAACGAGCTAACGGCACGGGTAAACTCGTGCCCTTCCCAAACCCCGCTTTCGATCAGGGTTTTTCCGCAACCTGTGAAGCCGTGCCCAACCCGGAACCGATTTATGAAACCAGCTCTAGGCAGAGCCTACATCAGGGCTCGAGAGTCGAACAGGCACCGAGGGTCGTATTGCTGACTCGCGTGAGAAAAAGGCGGCCACGCGCAGCGAATTTCGCCGCTGGAACGGCGGCGACATTCCCCTAAAAAAAGTCACTAGTATAAAATTACAGTTCATCATGTCGACCAAACTTCCTGTAGGAATTCTCGGTGCCACGGGCATCGTTGGGCAGAGATTTATCCAGATGCTCGAACAGCACCCGTGGTTTGAAGTGTCGTGGCTGGCAGCGTCCGACCGATCGGAAGGCCGGACGTATGCCGAAGCTGCGCGCTGGCGTTTGAAGACTGCCATTCCGGCGCGGATCGCAAACATGACAGTTTCGCCGGCCAAACCTGAAGGCGCGCCGAAGATCATTTTCGCCGCGCTGGATGCAGCCATCGCCCGCGAACTGGAACCACAATTTGCCGCCGCCGGCTGCGCGGTCGTCTCCAACTCGAGCGCCTTGCGCATGCAAGCAGACGTTCCCCTGGTGATTCCGGAAGTCAACGGCGACCACATTCGGTTGATCGATAAACAATCCTGGCGTAGCCAATCGGGAGGGTTTGTCGTCACCAATCCCAACTGCTCCGCGATTGGCTTGGTGCTGGCGCTGGCTCCGTTGCATCGCGCTTTCACGCTTGAGACCGTGATGGCGGTTACGATGCAAGCGGTCAGCGGCGCGGGATATCCTGGTGTTGCTTCTCTCGACATCCTGGGCAACGTGATTCCCTACATCGCGAAAGAAGAAGAGAAGATGGAAGAGGAGACGCAAAAATTGCTGGGGACGCTGAACGGTTCGCGGGTCGACCCTGCTCCCTTTGCGATGAGCGCGCAATGCAACCGCGTGGCGGTGGAAGATGGCCACACGGAATCGGTCGCCGTCCGATTGAAGAAAAAGGCCGCGCCGGAGGAGATCATCTCCGCCTGGAATAATTTTCGCGCCGAGGCGCAGAAGTTGCGCCTGCCGAGCGCACCCGAACAACCGATCGTGTACATGACTGCCCCGGACCGTCCGCAACCGCGCTTCGATTGTGACCTCGGCGCAGGCATGACCACGGCGGTCGGGCGCTTGCGCAAGTGCAACGTTCTCGACTGGAAGTTTACCGTCCTATCGCACAATACAATTCGTGGCGCCGCCGGCGCAGCCCTGCTCAATGCTGAACTTCTCAAAGCGAAGGGGTATCTCGGGTGAAAACAGTTGCCAGTTGCCAGTTGCCTGCCAGTAGAAGCCGTGCCGACACAGGTTTGTCTGGCAACTGGCTTCTGGCTACTGGCAACTGCTTTGAGGAGCACCCCCGCCCATGATCGTCATGAAGTTTGGCGGGACTTCCGTGCAGGACGCCAAGGCGATCGACCGCGTAGCCCACATCGTCCAGGGGCGGTTGGCGGACCGTCCCGTGGTGGTGGTCAGTGCCATGGCCAAAGTCACCGATTCCCTGCTCGCCATGGGAAAGGCTGCGGGTGGAGGCGATCGCAAGACGGCTCTCAAAATGGCGCGCGCCTTGCGCGAACGCCACTATGACACTGCGGGAGAACTGCTCGGGACCGCCCTGTTCACTGAATTTCACGGCGACCTGGGCGCCGATTTCGAAGATCTGGACGAATTGCTGCGCGGCATTGGCGCGGTCGGTGAAATCACTCCGCGCACCTACGATTACGTTGCCTCTTTCGGCGAAGTGCTTTCGAGCAAGATCATCGCTGCCGCTTTTGTTGCCCGCGGATTGCCGGGTGCGCACGTGGATTCGCGCCAATGTCTGCTCACCGACAGCGCCTATACCCGCGCGGTTCCTCAGTTCGATGAAACCAACGAGCGCTTGCGCAAGAAGGTCAAGCCTTTACTCGACGGCGGCAAGGTTCCGGTGATGGGCGGGTTCATTGGTTC
>ODAK010000757.1_pt1 | contig 36757 bp, 33 predicted proteins | sample 1539591 | NCBI WGS metagenome assembly ODAK01 (sample SAMEA3539303, study PRJEB22396) | soil metagenome | biome: tundra; feature: field; material: soil | place: USA | collected 2010-05 | depth 0.15 m | reverse complement strand
ATCAGCCCTTTCGCCCCGGCGGCATTAGGAACAACTCGTCTAGCAAATATTCGGCGATCTGCTTGGACCCGCCGTGCCGGACTCGGTCCGGGCCCGGTGGTTCGGCCACACGGTGGCGGTCAACACCGGCACCTACACGCACGCATCGGCCGCCGACCTCGGCGTGATCAGTGACGCGCTCGGCGAGCTTTTCAGGGCCGACGTGTCAAGAGTGTGACAAAACCGGGTCCTGAAGCCTGAACAGAGGACCCGCGACAACTACATAGATAGCCCTGGCCTGCGGGAAGTGTGGCGCGCTCGGAGGGACTCGAACCCCCAACCTTCTGATCCGTAGTCAGATGCTCTATCCGTTGAGCTACGAGCGCAAGTCCTAGCAGTATACGGCGCTCCGCACGGTCACGGTGCGACGTTGAGATCACCGTCCATGAGCACAGCGGTGATAGAGCTTCTGATTCTCTCGGCTCTACCTGGAGCTGCACAGGCGGTCAGGCAACGCTGAACTTCGCGGCGACCCGACCGGTGCAGATACCTCACGATTCCTGGCCGTTGCTGAATGCGCGAACCCCTGACGGTCGCTCTAGTTTTCGAGGACCGTTCCCGCTTGGCCGGTTCTCGCCTCAGTATCTCGGCGTGCTACTGTACTGCCGATGAAGCACTACCTGACCGAATTAAGCGCTGTCAGCCCTGCTGATCCGGCCGCTGGACGCGCGACAGCCCACGCTCGATCATGAACTGCACCGCCGGGTTCATGTTGGCGGGGATGACAGTCTTGTCAGGATGGGCCGCGGGCCAGACTCGCAGCAATTCGTCCACAAACCCCTGACCAACATCGGTAACCCCGGCGAAGTCCACTTCCACGGTTTCAAAGTCGGCTTCCAGCCCGTCCAGGAGCCGTCTCGCCTCGCTTCGCGATACGAAGGTGGTGCCTATCGCGAAGAGTTTTACCACCGGCCGTGTCTTAACGAAGGCGTGGTCACGGCTGAACTCATGGAAGATGCCCGCCAGCGAGCGGTCGGTCTGCGGATCGATCTGGCACACCACAGACGTCCCACCGCTTGCCGGTACGACACCCAGCGCCGTGTCATGGCGGAGGTTGTCGACAGTCCACCGCACGCCTGACGATGTCAGGCGGAAAATATCTACAGCCTTTGAGGTGAAGAAGATCCCCTCACCCGTGTGCCGCTTCCGGTCGGTGGTTCGCTTCCCTTTGGAGAGTTCCTGGACGGCCTCGAAGTCGCTGGCCAAGTGCAGCCCCTCGCGAAGCTTCGGGTACGCACCTACTCCGTAGTCCCTCACCTCAAAGCTCCACTGGTCTGTGCCAGTCCACCAGGTGATCGTGGCGGTCTCGCTACCCGAGTGATCAATGGCATTGTTCAGCATCTCAGTGAATGCATAGCCCATGATCTTTCCGGCTGGGCTCTCTCTATCCAGGTGCAAGTCTTCAGCCACCCGACGCCACACTACGTCCTCGGACAGGCCAAGCAACGTGAGCTCGTGCCGCCACGAGGGCGCTGCCTCTGTAGCAACGGTTAGAGGATCCTGAGGCAGCGTTCGGCGTGCTATCGCTGCTCGCACCGCCCCCAAGTCGAACAGCCGGTGGCCGCCCGGAGTCCTAGTCGAGGGGATGACTTCAGCATCTGCCAGTTGCCGGATTCTAGAGGGCGATAGTCCCAGCTCTCGGGCTACGTCAGCGATTCGAACCAAGTTCTCGGATGACTGGGTCATGCCATCCCTCCAGGAGTAAACCTACACCTACACTGTAGCTTTTTGCAAGAACTTGCAGTGTAAGTTTAAGTTATACGCCGCCATGCTTGCTGAGGATATACGCTCGCAGCGTTCCGGGAGGGAAGTTCCCCGGGAGGTACAGAGCCACGTGGGTGCCTAGGCCATAGCGGCCACCGCCGGAAAGTCGTGACCGCGCCTTATTTCACTCCTCAAGCGCCTCCCGATCGGCCGCGTCCCCGATCAGCAGCCACCTCACCCGGTTTACCATCGCGTGCACGAAGACGGCGTGGCTCTCCCCCGGCAGCGGGGCCTCCTGGTCCGGTGTCCAGCCCTCACCGAGCAGGCACATGTCCTCACTGGCCAGGAATTGATCGCGCTGGTCGACGCGCATCTCGTCATCGTCCAATACTTCCATGACCGCATCTACAGTGTCCTCAGGGTCACCGTCGATCATGATGTCAGGGCGGCCTCTAGGGATGCGGTCGTAGGTGGTCAGCAGCTCCGCGGCGACGACCAGGTCAGGGTCATCGTCGGGCAGGTCACGGATGTACTCGCAGACCTCCGCGTAGTACTCGAAGTGCGTGGGGCTGCGCCGCTCTGTAAGGGCCAGGTTCTCGGTCAGCCACTCCCTCGCGTCTCCGGCGTCGGGCGGCCCCGGTGCGGACCTCGGCGAGCGCCTCACCACTTGCGGCACGACCAGCCTGGGATCGCCTGGCTTCAGAGTCGTGTAAAGCCTCGGATCGGGTCCTTGGGGCTGGCGTGGCGGCGGCAGATCGGGCGCGCTCGGCGGTGGCGTGGCCACGCTGCGCGCCCTGTTGACTTTCTTGTTCTTGATCTTCCGCCTGTTGGTCATGCGCGTCTCCATGTCGGGGTTCCGTACCCATCGTCACATGGGCCGCCGACGCTCTGGCGGAACCATAGCAATGTGTCTCTGTGGGATCAGACCGCCATGGTGAACTGGGGAGCGCTGGCGGCTAGCGCGACGGCGCCAAATCTGCGTCAGACCATACGCGGGCCGTTCTCCGGAGAACTCGCAGTTCAGGCTCCTGTGGCAGAGAATCGCCGGGCTACCGCCTGGTACTCGTCCTCCGTGAGGCCTGGCTTGCCGTTGACGATGAAGTCGCGTTGCCGCGACGCCCACTCGTGCCAGCGCTGGTACGCCTCATCGACGCTGTTCCCGAGCGCCCCCGCTACAGCTTCCGGCTTCGCGCTTGCGAGTATCGCTCCGTGAATCGCGATGGGCTGCCAGCGCTGGAGCCACTTCGCCAGCGCGGACATGCACGCCAGCTCGGCGTACGCGGTCCGCTCGTTCATGGGCCAGGCGGTGCGGTCGGCCCAAAGCTCGGCCAGCCCGAAGGCACCGAGGTCTTCCGCGGCATTGAACGTGATAGGTCGCTCGGGAGCCTCCGAGCGCTTGTGAGACCGGATCATGGCTGTGTCCTCTCGCCGAAGCCGAGGACAAGCCCAAGACGCGCCCGCAAGATCAATTTTAAAGCATCTGATCCGACGCACACCGGTCGGTCGTTACTTGCGTTTTCCCTGGTAGCTACAGCGGGGGTCGAGAAACGATCCGTAGTCAGATGCTCTATCCGTTGAGCTACGAGCGCTGGTGCCTGGTTAGTTTACGACACTCCGGGTGCCTCGTGCGCCAGCCGGCCAGAGCCCGCTCCGGATCCCTGCCGCCGCGAGCTCAGCGGTAGTAACCGAAGCCGCCGAACGGGGCTCCGGTGACCGCCAGGCCGCCAGCACGCCGAGCAACCGGAGCCAAGCTCAATACGCCTAAGGCGTTATTTAATAACCAATCAGCCATATCGGTTGGTGCCGGTCAGATCCTGTGCTCTGCTGGCGCGCAGGAGGGCAGCGGCGTGCTGCGGCTGGGGGGTGGCCAGTGGGTGAGAACAGCCGCGAACCTGCGCTGCCCGGAAGCATTCTGCTGACCGCCGACCCATTGACCGTACCGGTGGCGGCGATGATCCCGCCTGATTCCCTCGAGGAAGACGGGAAGGGCCATGAGGAGCCAGCCGACCCTCGCGTGGAACCCGCGCTTAGCCTCGGCAAGCTCGCGGTAAAGAGAGCGGCTCCAGCCCGGGCGGAGCCATCGTGGGGCCGGGTCCTGGCGAACACCATCAAGCTATCGGTGTGGTGGCGGCTACGCCGGCTGGCCCCCCGGCGCCGGCGCCTAGCCGTCATCTTCCTGGTGCTGACGGTCGTCGCGGCGGTGGCGTTTGCGGTTACCGGCATCTTTACCGGGACTTTGTCCCGAACTGGGCCGCCTGCTTCCGCAGGGTCCGCCCGAGCTCACGCCGCCTCCGCTCAGACGGCCGCGGCAAAGATACAAGCCGAGGCCGCGGCCTGGATGGCCAGCCAGGTGAGCACCGGCGCGATGGTCGCGTGCGACCCCGTGATGTGCGCCGCGCTGCAGGCGCACGGGGTTATCGCCGGCCGGCTGGTGCTGCTGAGGCCCGGATCGGCGGATCCGGGCAGCGCCAACGTGATGGTGACGTCCCGCCCGGCCGACCGTCAGCTGACGGATGAATACGCACCCGCGGTGATCGCGAGCTTTGGGGCCGGCCGCACCCGGATCGAGGTCCGCCTGATCGCACTCGGCGGAGTGGCCGCCTACGCGTCCGCGCTGCGGGCCGATCTCGCGGCCCGCATGGACGCAGGCTCCCAGCTGCTCAGAAACCCGCATATCCAGTTCACGGCGCAGGACGCGGCGCAGCTCCGGGCAGGTGAGGTGGATTCCCGCCTGCTGGCCACGATCGCGGCGCTGTCGTCCCAGTACTCCTTCCGGGTGACGGCGTTCGGCGACGCCTCCCCCGGCGCTCAGGTGCTGTTCCGGGACGTGACTATCACCAGTCATGGCCAAGGGAGCGGAAGATCCGAGCTGGCGGCGGCCCGTGCCCTGGTGAGCGCGCAGGAACCGCCGTATCTGCCCGCTCACGCCACGATCATCGAAGTGGCCGTCGGCCAGCCTGCGCTGAGCATCGAGTTCGCCGCGCCGAGCCCGCTGGGCCTGCTGTCACCGGTCCTGACCGCGTACTCCAGCGCGTAACGGCTACGCAAAACCGTAACCCTTTGGCGAGTCCTTGATCCTATGAGAGGCAGGTAACTATGAAGCTGCTCCGGCTTTTGGCCCGGCTGGCTGCGATCACGACGCTGCTTGGAAGCACCGCTGTCCTCGTCGCGGCCGCAGCACCCGCCGCATCCGCGGCCACGGTGGCCGGACAGGACGGGTGGGTCCGGATTGCCCACCTGTCCCCCGCCGCGCCCGCTATGGACATTTATCTGTACCCGTTCGGTAACCCCGGCCATCCGGTTGTGCTGCGAGACGTCAGCTACGGCCACGTCTCGGCCTACATGGCGGTCAGCCCGGGCCAGTACACGGTCGCGATGCGGGGTTTCGGTGCGCCGGCTTCAAGCCACCCCGCGCTGCAAACGAGCTTCACGGTGGGCGCAGGGACGGCCTACACCGTGGCCGCACTGGGGCCTGACCCGGGCCTGCGGGTGGAGATCTTGCAGGACCAGATGACCGCGGCGACAGGCCGGGCGCTTGTCCGGGTCGTCCAGGCGTCCCTGAAGGAACACCAGGTGACGGTCAGCCTCGGATCCGGCGTTCTGGCCCGGCAGCTGGACTTCGGCGCGGCCACCACGTACGCGGCGGTCGCGTCGGGCGAGCAGACGGTGCAGCTCACGGCGCCGGGCGCGGATACCACGATGTCGGTCACGCTCACCGCGGGCACCATTCACACGATCGTGGTGCTTGACGGTTCCGCCGGGCTGAAGGTTGATGACCTGACCGACGCAGTGGGCAGCCAGCTCACGCCGAAGGGCGGAGCTGCGGCCGGCTTCGGCGGCACCGCGGCTCATGGGCCCGCAAATGCTGCTCCATGGCTGCTGACGATCGCCGTCGGGGCGCTGCTGACCATAGCGGGCTTCGCCCGCCTCCGCCGGCCACGCCGGGTGACCGGCCAGCCGTGCTGAGATCGCAGCTAGGACGTCACATGCTCAGGTGAGGGATCCGAAGAAGTCACGCAGGTCGGCGGTAAGGGTATCGGGGGCCTCGAGCGCGGCGAAGTGACCGCCGCGACTGAACTCGGACCAGCGGACTCAGCACGGGCTCTCATTTCCCTGGAGGAACTGGCGCTTTACGTCGCCCTCAAGGGGCTTCAGCTTCCAGGTCCTGCAACCGCCCGAGCTCATTCCCGTCCTCCGCGCCCTGTCAGACCGGCTGGCCCAGGCGGCCAGCGCGTCCTGACGGCTGATGACGGCGTTCTTTTCCGCCGAACGGCCGCCCGTGTCACATCCACGGAGTCCAGTCAGCCGCGGGCCGTCCCGCTGATGGGGTTGGAAGTCCGATCTGCGGGCATTGTCGGACGATGAATCCTCGCAGCGTGGGCGTCGAAGAAGAACTCTTGCTTGTCGAACCGGTAACAGGACAGCCTTGCGCGGTGGCAGGGACGGTGCTGCAGGAGGCCAGACGCGCAGCCGCGGATCAGGCCAGCGATGCCGCGGCCAGCTTGGAACTTGAGCTCCAGCAGCAGCAGCTGGAGACCAATTCACAGCCGTGTCACTCGCTCAGCGATCTGCACCGCGAGCTGCGCAGGTGCCGGTACCAGCGCATGTCCGAGGCCTTCGGGCTGACCGCCCACGAACAGCTCACCTGCGGCTGCCACGTCCATGTCGAGATCTCCTCCGACGATGAGGGAGTGGCCGTCCTGGACCGGGCCGCCCCGTGGCTCGCCACCTTGCTCGCGCTGAGCGCCAACTCGCCGTTCTGGCAGGGGCGGGACAGTTCCTACGCGAGCTTCCGCTACCAGGCCTGGGGCCGCTGGCCGAGCTCGGGACCGACCGAACCGTTCGGCACGGCGCAGCGCTATCACCAGACACTGCAGCAGATGGAGCGGACCAGCACGCTGCTCGACACGGGCATGGTCTACTTCGACGCGCGCCTGTCCGAGCACTACCCGACCGTCGAGATCCGGATCGCCGATGTCTGCTTGCAGGCCGATGACGCGGTGCTGGTCGCCGCGCTGGTCCGCGCCCTGGTGGAAACCGAGGCGCGAGCCGCGCGCGATGGTAAGCCCGTCCTGCCCACGCGAACCGAGCTGCTGCGGCTGGCCGCCTGGCGCGCTAGCCGGTCCGGCCTGGATGGCGCCCTGCTGGACCCCGTGACCGGCCTGCCCGAGGAGGCGGCGACCGTGGCCGGACTGCTCTTGGACCACTGCCGGGACGCGCTGGCCGACGCCGGGGACACCGATGTCGTCAGCCAGCTGCTGACCGCGCTGCTGGCGCGGGGCAACGGCGCGACTTTCCAGCGCGCCGCCTACCGCCGGTCCGGCCGCCTGGCCGACGTGGTGGGCAGCGCCGTCGCTGCCACCGGCCGTGACGGCTGGGTTGGCTGACGCCCGCGGCGTGACTCCCGGCATCGACGGCACGGCCAGTTCCGCGTCATCATATTCGAAATAATGGCATCTACATGTGGCTGGGCACGACGCTCGGCGCGCTATTCGGCACGGTGGCCATGCACCTCGGCGGCTTCAGCGCCGTCTGGGCGCTATGTACCGCGGCGGCCGCGGCCGACTTCCTGTCCGTGGTATCGGCCCCGGCGCCGGCCTGCCCCGCAGGTGGTCACGACATAGCCCCGGCCCCACCTTGCGTCCCGATCCGGGGTTAGCCGGGGGCCATGTCGACGAAGCGGCTGTAGTGACCCTGGAACGCAACGGTCACGGTGGCGGTCGGCCCGTTCCTGTGCTTGGCCACGATCAGGTCCGCCTCACCTGCCCGCGGCGACTCCCGCTCGTAGGCGTCTTCACGGTGCAAAAGGATCACGACGTCTGAGTCCTGCTCGATCGAGCCCGACTCGCGAAGGTCGGACAGCAGGGGTTTCTTGTCGGTGCGCTGCTCGGGACCGCGGTTGAGCTGGGACAGCGCGATGACGGGGACCTCGAGCTCCTTGGCCAGGAGCTTGAGCGACCGCGACATCTCCGAGACTTCCTGCTGCCGGTTCTCCACCCGCTTGGGGGAGGACATCAGCTGCAGGTAGTCGATGATGACGAACTTCAGGTCATTCCGCTGCTTCAGCCGCCGGCACTTGGCCCTGATCTCCATCAGCGACATGTTGGGCGAGTCGTCGATGAACAGCGGCGCGTCCGCGACCTCGCTCATCCGGCGGGCCAGGCGGGCCCAGTCGTCGTCGTTCATCTGCCCGGTCCGCATGGTGTGCATCGGCACCCGCGCCTCCGCCGACAGCAGCCGCATCGTGATCTCGTTCCGCCCCATCTCCAGGCTGAACAGCACGGTGGTCATGTTGTGCTTGATCGCGGCCGCCCGGGCGAAGTCGAGCGCCAGGGTCGAGTTGTGCGTCGGGATCATGGAACGACTAGCCAGGTACATGTGATCAGGGCTATCGACCTGCACACACCGGACCGGCCGGGACTCTACCGGCCGGACGTCAACGATGTACCGGCTCGCCTGCTCCCGCTTCCATTCCCGGCGCGCAGCAAGCGCTTTGCGGGGAAGCCGCGCCAGCGGCGTCGAGGTGGGGACAATTACCTCCCATGACTCCCTGGTCAGCCGGGAAGCGCGAACCCGCTGAGGCCGCCGTCGGACCTGGGGCACGCAGCCCAGGCTGACCGCTAGCTGAGTGAAGTCATCAACGAGCTGCTTGTTCGTATGGGAGAACCGGTACGCGCCGTGGCTGTCGATGTAACCGCCTGAGTCAACCAGCCCTTGCGCAAGCGCGAGACGCTGACGGAAGGATGCGCGGAGATACGCCCAAGGGATGTGCCTGGCCCCCGTCAAGTCCAGGGAACGCCACGTCTCCGGAATGGCCTTAACCTCAAAATGGCCCGGATCAGCGTGCACGGCCACCTGGTAGCCCGCATCACGGAATTCTTCCAGCAGCCATTCCCGATCTTGCGGATCGCAGCCGACCCATCCGGTGCCTGCCGAATCGCCGGCGCCGAGGAGGTAGCCGAGCACATACGGCGCGATGGCCAGGGCGGCCTCGGGTAGGTCGAGGGCATCCGCGGCGGGAACGGCATGGTTCGCCTCGCCCCCGGCAAGAAGCGTCGACGCGATCTCCTCGGTCGTCTGGGGAGCCACCCGCACCTCGGCCAGGGAAACGGCCGCGGGTCGGCTCCACGGCTGTTCGATGGCACCGCGCGACGAAGTCCACGTGGCCCACTGTCTGGGGTACGGGCCGCCTTCCGGCCGGCCGTCATGGTCGTAGGCCTTACGGGCGCGACGATCCCAGGTGACCCACAGGTGCTGAGCGTCCGCGACGATGACCTCGCCGTCCGAGAACTCGACCTCGTAGCAGGGGCGGTCGGGCATGACCTCGGTCGCGGCCACGACGGTGGTGGGCTTGCCGTCGGCTCCGATCAGCTGGTCACCGACGCTGACCTCGCCCATCGTGGTCCAGCCGGCTGGCGTCGGCAGCGGGGTGTCGAGCGCCAGGGCCTTACCCACCGCAGGGCGCGCTGCTATCACGATCATCTGGCCAGGGTGCAGCCCGTTGGTCAGCGCGTCCAGGTCGGCGAAGCCGGTCGGGACGCCGGTGAGGACCCCGCCGCGGCTGCCGATCGCCTCGATCTCGTCCAGCGCGCCGGGCATGATCTCGGACAGCGAGTGGTAGTCCTCACTGGTCCGGCGGTCGGTGACCGCGTACACCTCGGCCTGGGCCCGGTCCACCAGGTCGTCGGCGTCGGCTTCGCCGGCGTAACCGAACTGGACGATCCGGGTGCCGGCTTCCACCAGGCGGCGCAGGATCGCGCGCTCCCTGACGATGCGGGCGTAGTAGCCGGCGTTGGCGGCGGTCGGCACCGAGGCGATCAGGGTGTGCAGGTACGGGCCGCCGCCGACCCGGGCGATCTCGCCGCGCCTGGTGAGCTCGTTGGCGACCGTGATCGCGTCCGCGGGCTCGCCCCGGCCGTACAGGTCGAGAATCGCCTCGTGGATCAGCTGGTGGGCCGGCCGGTAGTGGTCGGCCGGCCTGAGCACCTCGATCACGTCTGAGATGGCGTCCTTCGAGAGCAGCATCCCGCCGAGGGCGCACTGCTCCGCCGCTACGTCGTGCGGCGGAGTCCGCTCGAAATCGTCGTTCCTCGGAGCAATCTCGGTGACGCTCACTTGCCCCTCCTCCCCCATGCGTGGCCATGCTCGTCTGACACCGTTCTAGCCGATGGCAGTGACATTTTGGCGGCCTCCGCCGCCGGGTACCAAGTCGCGCGGTGGATGAGGGTGTGGACAAGCTGTGCAACACGCCGGCCAAGTTGTGCGCAGCCTGGGGAAAGAGCTGTGGATTAGCTGGAGTGAAGGGCCGCTAAGCGCTCGCTAGCTGGGAAAACACGCTCCACCTGGTGTGTGGAAAAAATACTTGGCGAGGATTTTCCTGGCAGGTTATCCACAGGACGGTCGCGCGTGGCTGTGGAGAATAGCTGTGGATAACCTGGGCCTGAGAAAGCAGGCTCGCGCGCACCGCCGACCTGATAATCTTCGGCGGTGTGTTCGATAGATGAGTCCGCGCTGAGACGGGTCGCCGAGGCCATAGACCAGCTCGAGGCCGCCCGTAAGCACGCGGATTCTTCTCACCTGGAGGCGCAGATTGCCGCCATCTGGGCGATGGTGGGTGAGATGGACCCTGAGCTGGCGCGGCTGGCGTCCAGGTACGCCAACCCCGCCGAATAGCCGGGACGATCCCGCCGCGCTGGCCAGCGGGCGGTGATCCCGTCCGGCCGGCCAGCTAGCGGTGATCTCGTGACTAGCTAGCGGTGATCTCGATGTCGACCGCGGCGCTGACGTCGGGGTGCAGCCTGACCCGGACCTGGTGCGAGCCCACGGTCTTGATCGGGTCGGGCACCTCGATCCGGCGCCGGTCGAGCTCCGGGCCGCCCGCCTCGCGCACCGCGGAGGCGATGTCAGCAGGCCCGACCGAGCCGAACAGCCTGCCGCTACCGCCGGCCCGGCGGCGCATCAGCACGTGCAGGCCCTGGAGCTGGCCCGCGACGGCCTTGGCGTCCTCGAGGCCGCGGATTTCCCGGGCCGACCTGGCTCGCTTGATCAGCTCGATCTGCTTCTCGGCGCCGCGCGTCCAGCTCATCGCGAAGCCGCGCGGGATCAGGTAGTTGCGGCCGTAGCCTGCCGCTACGTCCACGACGTCACCGGGTGCGCCGAGACCGCCCACTTCCTGGGTGAGGATGAGCTTCATCGGTGTACGACTCATCTGCCTGACTCCTAGCGCGCCGTGCTCGTATACGGAAGCAGCGCCATCTCGCGGGAATTCTTAATCGCGGTCGCGACATCCCGCTGGTGACGCGTGCAGTTCCCGGTCACTCGCCGGGCGCGGATCTTGCCGCGGTCCGAGATGTACTTACGGAGCAGACCGGTGTCCTTGTAGTCGACGTAGACGATCTTCTCCTGGCAGAACGTGCAAACCTTCTTCTTCGGCTTGCGCAGCGGTGGCTTGGCCATCGTGGTGCTCCTTAGAGCCCCGCCTGCGGCGGGGATGGTCGGTATCTGATTATCTGACTGGTTGGTTCAGGCCGCTTGGCTCAAGCGGCTGACGGTGACCTAGAACGGTGGCTCGTCGGAGTAACCGCCGCCGGAGGTGTCGGTCGCCCACGGGTCGGACTCCCCGCCCCCGGAACCCCCGGAACCCCCGGAACCGGAGTTGCCCTGGCCGCCGGACGGCCTGCCGCCGCCGGGCCCTCCGGAGCCGCGCTGGCCGCCGCCGAAGCCGCCACCATCCCCGGAACCGGAACGGGCCACCTTGTTCACCTTGGCCGACGCATTGCGCAGCGAAGGGCCGACGTCGTCGACCTCGACCTCATAGACCGTGCGCTTCTCGCCTTCCTTGGTCTCATACGAGCGCTGCCGCAGCCGCCCCGAGACGATCACCCGCATGCCGCGGGTCAGGCTCTCCGCCACGTTCTCCGCCGCCTGCCGCCACACGTTGCAGGTCAGGAACAGGCTGTCCCCGTCCTTCCACTCATTGGTGTTCTTGTCGAGGTACCGCGGGGTAGACGCCACCCGGAACCGCGCCACCGGCTGCCCGGCCGGGGTAAAACGCAGTTCCGGATCTTCGACGAGGTTGCCCGCGATCGTGATCTGGGTGTCGCCTGCTGCCATCGGGGGTACTCCCGGTCGCTAATGGATTGCCTGCTGATAGGGGGAACGGGCTCGGTCGCGAGGCCCGCTCAGTGCTTCTCGGGCCGCGTGACCTTGGTCCGCAGCACCGCTTCGTTCAGGTTGAGCTGACGATCGAGCTCGAGCACGGTGTCCGGCTCCGCCGATACGTCCACGACCGCGTAGAAGCCTTCTGACTTCTTCTCGATCTGGTACGCCAGGCGGCGCTTTCCCCAGATGTCAACCTTGTCAACCTTGCCACCGCCGCCGGTCACGACCTTGAGGAACTGGTCGAGTGACGGCTGGACGGTGCGCTCCTCGAGATTGGAGTCGAGGATAATCATGATCTCGTAATGGCGCATGGGCGTCCTGAGCCTCCTCTGGACTAATGCGGCCACGGTCTCTCCGTGGCAGGAGGTGTCGCGGTCACCAGCCGGCGCATAGGGGCCGACCGGGTCGTCCGCAGCCTGCACAGGCTACCAGCATCGCCCAGCACGCGGTAACCGGGCCGCAGCGGCCGGGCCGACGTGGCCAGGAAACCCGCAGCCGCCCGTCAGGAAACTTGTGGATTCCTGATTACCTCACCGGGGAAGACTGACACATGAAAACCTACCCTTGTGCGAGTGACAGCCAGGAGGTGGTCACCATGGCAGGCACGGCCCAGAGCGGCCCGCACCAAAGCATCTTGAACTCGGACGGGCAGCGACACCCGGTTCAGAACATCCTGACCATCTTCACGCTGGTGGTCGGTCTCATATCGTTCGTTCTCGGCATGCTCGTGCGGAACACGCATACCGGCGCGCCCATTCATATCACCGCGACCGCGACCGGGCTGGCCGCGTTGCTCATCGGGCTCTACGTCCAGATGATCTCGGCCACGCGCGAGCAGCGGGTATTGATCGTCACCGGCATGATCGCCGGGTTCGTCGGGCTGGCCATCGGCCTGAGCCGCGGCGGCTTCATCGGCTGACCGGCGCACCGGACCGGGCCCGCAACACCGGGCACCCGCACTAGGCTCGGGGGCATGGCGCGCATCGGAGCCCACTTTCATGTAGACAACCCGCTGGACGAGGCGACCGCCAACGGTGCGGACGCGGCCCAGTTCTTCCTCGGCGACCCGCAGGGCTGGAAGGGACCGGTGATACCCGGCGGTGATCCGTCGGCCATCCGGGACGCCTTCGCCACCGCCGGGGTGGACATCTATATCCACGCGCCCTACGTCATCAACGTCGCGACCAGCAACAACCGGATCAGGATTCCGAGCAGGAAGCTGCTCGACCAACAGCTCAAGGCGGCCGCGTCGGTCGGGGCCAAGGGCCTGATCGTGCACGGCGGCCACGTCACCGCGGGCACCGACGCTGCCGAAGGCCTGGAGAACTGGCGTAAGGCGGTGGAACGGATCGAACGTCCGGTGCCGATGCTGATCGAGAACACCGCGGGCGGTGACGGTGCCATGGCCAGGTCGCTGGAAGCCATCGGCAAGCTATGGGACGCGGTGACCGACGCGGCCGGACCTAACGCGGACAACCTCGGGTTCTGCCTGGACACCTGCCACGCCAACTCGGCCGGCATCGAACTGGCCGACGCGGTGGACCGGATCAAGGCGATCACCGGCCGGATCGACCTGGTGCACTGCAACAACTCGCGCGATGAGTTCGGCTCGGGCCGGGACAGGCACGCCAACATCGCCTCGGGCACCATCGACCCGGCCCTGCTGCTCGGGGTGGTCCGGGCGGCCGGCGCCCCCGTCATCTGCGAGACACCCGACGCCGACGGCGGCCTGGCCGCCGACGTCAGCTGGCTGAAGCAGCATCTGGCCGCCTGAACCGCGAGCCTAGGCGGAGCCTGAACCGGTCTTCGGCATGGTCAAGGACACCACCCGCCGGATCATCCTCACCTGCCGCACGCACCACGTCTCGTTCGGGCCAGAGAATATCCCGCACTACATAGGCGGCGAGCAAGGCTACGGCGAGGAACCTGGCCAGCAGCACGGCGAAGTACCACCCGGTGCTGATCCCGCCGTAGCCGGTGACCGGGTTGCCTTCGCTGGCGTAGACGAAAATGAGATAGCCCCAGATACCGAAGAAGTAGGCCACCTCGGCGAGCTGCCAGAGCAGGTAGGGCCACAGCCTGGGCCGGGCCAGCACCGCCAGCGGCACCAGCCAGACGATGTACTGCGGCGACCAGACCTTGTTGGTCATCAAGAACGCGGCCAGCACCAGGAAGCACAGCTGCGGCAGGCGGGGACGGCGGGGCGCGGCCAGCGCGAGCACGGCGATCGCGGCACACGCGGCGATGAAGAAGGCCGCTGACATCTCGTTCAGGGCGCTGAGCTGCCCGTTGCCGAGCACCGGCACGTTGAAGTGCTCGAACAGGTACCAGATCGAGCCCCAGTCCGCGCCGCGGTTCTTACTGAAGGTATAGAAGTAAGCCCAGCCAGACGGCGCGATGATCATCACCGGCAGGTCGACTACCAGCCAGGCGGCCACGGCGGCCGCCAGCGTCTTGCCGAATTCGCGCAGCTGGCCGCCCCGCAGGCAGAGCACGAGCAACGGCCCGAAGACCACCAGCGGGTAGAACTTGGCCGCGACCCCGAGGCCGAGCAGGACCCCGGCCCAGACGCCGCGGCGCGCCGCCCACGCGGCGATCCCCAGCGCGGTCAGCGCGAGCGCGATCATGTCCCAGTTGATGAACGCGCTCAGGATCAGCGCCGGGGACAGCGCGACCATCAGCGCCTGCGCCCGGGCACCTGGGCCGGCCGCCCGCGCGGTCGCCAGCACGCCGGCCACCGCGCAGGCCGCGAGCAGCACCACCGTGACGTCGAAGAACTCCCGGCCCCTGATCACCGGGTTGACGTTCCTGACCAGCCAGGCCGCGGCCTGCATGGCCCCGCCGATCAGGACCGGGTACTCGACCGGATGACCGGTGTAGGGGACCTTCCCGGCCGACAGTCCCTCGTTGTAGTACAGCGGGTAGATGTCGGTGTAACAGGCGTCCTGGAACTGCGCGGCGTAGGAATTCCAGGCCCCGGATCGGCACGGGTACTTCTCCGCGAACGCGAGCACCATGCCGACCACCGACGCGGCGGCGAGCACGACGGTACTGCCGAAGGCGACGGCCAGTCCCGGACGCGCCACGCGGCCGGTGAACCGCGTGTTCGTCGAGCCTGGGGCGTCATCCACCCCCATATCTAACCGCGCCCTGGACCTCGTTTGTGCCTCCGGCGCCGCACCCGCAAGCCGATCGCGGGCAGGCCGGCCGAGATGCCGCCCGCCGCGCCGCCGACGCGGGTGGCGGTCACGCTCTGCCCGGTGCCGCCGGGCGCGCCACAGGTCACCACCGAGGGATCACAGCTGTAGGTGGGGAAGGGGTAGGGGTTGGCCGGCGAGCTCGGCACGCCGGCCAGGTTGCCGCTCAGGCCATGCTTCTTGACCTTCTTCTTCTTCTCCTTCGGGGCTACCCGCAGACCCGGCGGTACTTCGTTCCACTTGGCCCCGGTGAACACCGGCGTGGGCCACTGCTCGAGGCCCATCGGGACGAACTCGTTCTCGGCGTAGGTGTGCCAGATCGAGGCCGGCCAGGTGCCGCCGTACCCGCCCTGGGAATTGCCGCCAAGGTCGGGCGGCAGCGACTGCTTCGACATGTCGGTGAAGATGCCGACCGCGAGCGCCTGCGTCGGGATAGCACCGATGAAGAAGGCCGACTGTGCCGTGTTCGTCGTCCCGGTCTTGGCGATGATCCCCTGGCCGTTGCTCAGGCCCGCCGTCGGCGCGGTGCCGTACGGGGCGGTGTCCTCGGACATCGCGTACTGGACCTGCGTCGCCTCTTCGGCGTTGAGCGTCGAATCAGCAGGATCGAACACCGGGTAGAACGTGATCTTGATCGGCGTCGGCTGCGCGTTGGCCTGGGTGATCGAGGAGATCACGTGAGCGCTGTGATAAACGCCTCCGTCGTCGATGGTGGCCAGCATCGTGGCCTGCTCGCTGACCGTCAGCGAGGCCTGGCCGAGCGCGATGCCCGCCTCGTCCTGCATGCCGCCAGGACCGGTGATCCCGGCGGCGACGGTGTTCACACCGAACGCCTTGGCCATGTTGGCCACGGCCGCGCCGCCCACGTGGTGCCACAGGTCGGTGTACGCGGTGTTGATCGACTCGGCCATCGCCAGCTGCGGCGTGAACGGCCCGTTCTCCGCGGTGGAGTCGTTGCTGACCGGATAGTAACCGAGCGCCTTGGCGTCAGCCGGCTCGGCGCTGGTCGAGAAGGTGCTGGACGGCATGCTGTCCGGCGGGATCCATAGCGGGTCGAAGCCGTTCAGCGTGCTTGTCTGCACGTTCATCCCCTGCGAGACGGCCGTGGCCAGCACGTAAGGCTTGAACGAGGAACCGACCTGCTCCCGGTTGTAGACGGCCATGTTCACTTCGCAGTGCAGCAGCTTGCACATGCTGGCCGTCATCGTGTGCCTGGTCCCGTTGTGGTCCACGTACGTCGATCCCGGGTAACCGGGGCCGGGGTACATGGCCTCGATCGCGCCGTTGGCCGGATCCTCGAGCACCGCGCCCACCTGCGCGTAGCTGGGGAGAGGCACGCCGCCCTGGACCATCTGGATCTCGTTGTCCTGGACTGCGGCGTAGATCGCTTTCATCTTCGCGTCATCGATGGTGGTGTGGATGACGTAGCCGCCGTTGTAGAGCTGCGACTGACTGAAGCGGTAGACGTCCTCCAGCTCGTTCCGCACCATGTCCAGGACGTAGGGATCCCAGACGTCGCTGCCGACGGACTGCGGGACGTAGTCCTTGGGGGCCGGGAACTTCATCGTCGCCGCCTGCTGCTGGGTCAGCTCGCCCATCAGGACCATGCCGTTCAGCACGTAGTGCCAGCGCGCCTCGAGCTCGGGGCGGTACTGCGCCAGCGGGTACGTGCTCGGCTGCTGGAGGATAGCGGCGATCACCGCGGCCTGTGCCGCGGTGAGCTGGTATACCTGCTTGCCGTAATAGGTCTGCGCCGCGGCCCCGACCCCGTAGGCCCCGTCACCCAGGTAGATCGTGTTGAGGTAGTTGGTGAGAATCCACGGCTTGGATTTCTCCTTGGCGACCTTCATCGCCACGAAGATCTCCTTGATCTTCCGGCTGAACGTCTGCTGGGTGCCGATGCCGGCGTAGTACTGCCGGACGAATTCCTGGGTAATGGTCGAGCCGCCCTGCAGCGAGCCGTTATTGCCCTTGGCGTCCTCGTAGGCGGCCCGCACGATGCCGGTAGGCGAGATGCCGCCCTCGTTGTAGAAGTTGCGATCCTCGGCGGCGAGCACCGCGTTGATGATCCACTGATGACCCTGCGCAAGCTGGCTGTACGTCAGCATCTGCCGGTTGGTGGTGCCGAACCGCCCGATCAGGGTGCCGTCTGCGGAGTAGACCACGGACTGGGAGAACGCGGTGGCCGCCATCGCCTCGGTGGGGACGGGCGTCTCCTGGTAGACCATGACCACCGCGATCGCGCCGAGCACGACGAGGCCGCCGATGATCGCGAGCAGCAAACCCAGGACCTTGCGCAGCGTCCAGTGCCGCCACCAGCTGCCCTTGACCTTGACCTTGGACCGGTCGCGCCCCCGGCGCCCCGGCCCCCTCAGCCCGCCCGGCCGTGCCGGTCCGCCCGGCCCGCTGCTCCGGCGTCCCCGGGCCGGTGCCTGGGGTGCCAGGAAATCAGCGCGCCCGGATGAGTCGAGGTCCCATCCCATCGCCTGAGTCTCAGGCCCGCTGTCCAGGTCGTCGTGATGGGCACCGGTCGCCCTGGCCTGGTAAGCGTCAGCCTGGTGCGCGCCGGCCTGGTGCGCGCCGGCCGGGCGCGCGTGGCTGCCGTCCGGCCGGCTCCCGAGAGCGCGGTCACGGGAGCCGCTGCGCCGGCCGTCAGCGGCGTGGTCGCCGCCCGGCCGGACCGCGGTACCTATGCTGGCCCGACTCGTGCCGCTGCGGCCGGCCTGGCCGGGTTCATGGCGGTCCAGGTATCCGGCCTCCGGGCTACGGAAGCCGTTGGTGTCCCAGCCGTTCGCGTCATAACCCAGGTCGTAATCGACATGTCCCCCGTAGCCGCCGTCTGCGGGGCGGTCATAACCGGTTTCCCCCGCATCGCGATACCGAACGTCAAAGTCATCAGCTTTGCTGCTCACGCGTCCTCGCTGGTGGCTCGGAGGTCGCGGCTGACGGGAATGCGACCTCTACCTGAAAGGCAGGTCCGCCAATCCGGGGAACCCACCGAAGTCAAACGTTACCTCCTGGGGCGCATGTTTACTGGCTAGACCGCGCACGCCGCCTCCGGCGTGCGGTCGGCTCGCCAGTGCCGAGAACGTAAGAGGAGGCGAGGTGGTTCCACCCGCAACTCTGACAGACTTCGACCACATAGACCCGGAATTCGCCGTATTCGGCGGCCATCTCCGCGAGTTCGCGTGCTTGCTTAACCCGTCCCTCATACTGGCCGAGCTCGTCGCCGTATACATAGGTGACGTGGGTCAGGTTGGTTTTCCTGCAGATCGGACAGCGGTCTTGAGTGGGCTCACCGTGGAACTTAGCGGCCCGCAGCAGGTACGGATGGGCATCGCAGACGTCGGTGACGGTGGTGCGCCCGGAGAAGACGGATGCGAGCGTGGCCCGGCGGGCCAGCCCGTAGTCCACAACGGAACGCCTTGACGTCATATCCGCCAGCGTACGTCGGAACCGCGCCTGAGCCGAGCCCTGATTCAGTCATCTTTGCCACCACGGCCCATCCGGGCCGGAGAAAACGGCATCCACTTGCGGCGACACGAAGTACCGCATACGATCCACATGTATCGGCGCGATACATCGAGGCGATCTAACAAGTATAGATATCGCTGCGAGGCATCGGGCCGACACATCACAGTGATACATCCGCCTTCTGGGGGAAGCGTGGGACGCAACCGCTCCGGCGTACTAGAGCTGGCCGTTCTCGGCGAGCTTCACGGAACACCGATGCACGGGTACGAATTGCGCAAGCGCCTTTCTGCCGTCCTCGGCGCCTTCCGCGCGCTTTCCTACGGATCGTTGTATCCGTGCCTGCACGGACTCCTCGCCGCGGGCCTGATCGCGGAGGAGCATGACGAGACCGAGCCGCGGACCTCAGCCGCCGCGACCGGGACCGCGCGGTCGCGAGCGGGACGCCGGTCGCTGAAGGTCTACCGGCTGACCGCCGAGGGCAAGGAACGGCTGCAGGAGCTTCTCGGCGAAGGCGGCCCGGCGACGTGGGAGGACGACGGGTTCGGCGTTCACTTCGCGTTTTTCGGGCAGACCAGGGCCGACGTCAGGCTCCGGATCCTGGAGGGCCGTCGCAGCAGGCTCGAGGAACGCATGGAGGCCATCCGGGCGGCCTTCACGCGCACCAGGGAACGAGTAGACAGCTACACCCTGGAACTGCACCGGCATGGCCTGGAATCAGTGGAGCGGGAAGTCCGCTGGCTTAACGAGCTGATCGCATCGGAGCGGCAAGCCGGCAGACCCGACAACATTTCCGAGAAGGAGTCGTCCTGATGGGTAAGGTGCGCATCGCCATTGCGGGGGTGGGTAACTGCGCTAGTTCCCTCGTGCAGGGACTGGAGTATTACAAAGACGCCGATGACGGCGCCCGGGTTCCCGGCCTCATGCATGTCCGGTTCGGGCCGTACCACATCAGTGATGTGGAGGTCGTGGCCGCGTTCGACGTGGACGCCAAGAAGGTCGGCTGTGATCTGGCCGACGCCATCACCGCGAGCGAGAACAACACCATCAAGTTTGCCGAGGTGCCCCCGACCGGGGTGACCGTACAGCGTGGCCCGACCTTTGACGGCCTCGGCGAGTACTACAGGGAAATCATCACCGAGTCGGACGAGCCCGCCGTGGACGTGCCCCAGGTGCTGCGGGAAACCGGCGCCGACGTCCTGGTCTGCTACCTGCCCGTCGGATCGGAGCAGGCCGACCGGTACTACGCCCAGTGCGCGATCGACGCACACGTCGCTTTCGTGAACGCGCTGCCGGTGTTCATCGCCTCGGATCCGGAGTGGGCCGCGAAGTTCACCCGGGCCGGCGTGCCGATCATCGGCGACGACATCAAGTCCCAGGTCGGTGCCACCATCACCCACCGCGTGCTGGCCAAGCTGTTCGAGGACCGCGGGGTCGAGCTGCTCCGCACCTACCAGCTCAACTTCGGCGGCAACATGGACTTCATGAACATGCTGGAGCGCAGCCGGCTGCAGTCGAAGAAGATCTCCAAGACCCGCGCGGTCACCTCGCAGGTCCCGCACGAGATGGAGCGGGCCGCCGTGCACATCGGGCCATCCGACCACGTGCCGTGGCTGGGGGACCGCAAGATGGCCTACGTCCGGCTGGAAGGCCGCGCGTTCGGTGATGTGCCGCTCAGCCTGGAGTACAAGCTCGAGGTCTGGGACTCGCCCAACTCGGCCGGAGTGATCATCGACGCGGTGCGCGCCGCGAAGATCGCGCTTGACCGGGGAATCGCCGGACCGGTGACCTCGGCCAGCTCCTACTTCATGAAGTCACCGCCCGAGCAGTACGGCGACGACGTGTGCCGCGACCTGGTGGAGAAGTTCATCCTTGGGGAGGTTGCCCGCTGACGGGCAACCGCTAAGACTGGATGGATGGGCCGCCAGCGGGATGACACGGGCTCCTTCCTGGCTGACTTGCGGGCGGTCCTGGCCGAGCGGGACTTCCGCCGCCTGTTCACCACCCGGCTCGTCTCGCAGGCCGGCGACGGCATCATCACCGCCGGGGTCGGCACGTACGTCTTCTTCAACGCGGAGACATTCCCGAGTCCGGCGGCCGGGGCGGCGGCCTTCACGGTGCTCTACCTGCCGTACTCGCTGATCGGCCCGTTCGCCGGGGTCTTCATTGACCGCTGGTCCCGGCGCCAGATCCTGGTCCGGTCGGCCTTGCTCCGCTCCGTTTTCGTCGTGCTGACCGCGGCGTTCATGGCCCTGGGTAACCGCGGGGTGGCGCTCTACGTGGCGGTGCTGCTCGTCCTCGGGGTCAACCGGTTCTTCCTGTCCTCGCTGTCCGCGGCGCTGCCGCACGTGGTCGCCGAGGACAAGCTGGTGATGGCGAACTCGGTATCGCCGACGGCCGGCGGCGTGATGGCGACGATCGGCGGTTTGGTGGCCCTGGGGCTGAACGTGGCCACCGGCAACACCGAACGCGGCGCCGCGATCACCCTGCTCGTCGGCGGCGGCTGTTACGTGGCGGCCAGCCTGGTGGCGGCCACCATGCGGCGCGACTTGCTCGGCCCGGCCCGGGCGGCCGGGCCGGGCGGGCCGGCCCGGCTGCTCAGCGAGCTCGCCTCGGTGGCGGCCGGGCTGGCGGCGGGCGTCAGGTACGTGATCAGGCGGCGCGGCCCGGCCGCCGCACTCGGTGCCACCGGCGGCTTCAGCTTCGTCTTCGGACCGCTGTTCCTGATGTCGATCCTGCTGTACCGGAACTACTTCTACCGGTCGAGCGTCAGCGTGGCCGAGGCTCACTTCGGCGCGCTTGTGGTCCTGTCTGGGATCGGCTACGCCTGCGCGGCGCTGGTGACCCCGCCGGTCACCAGGCGGCTGTCCAAGCCGGCCTGGATCACGCTGCTGCTGGCCGCGAGCGCGGTGGTGACCCTGGCGCTCGGCGAGACCTTCTCACCGGCCGCCTATCTGGCCATCGGGTTCTGCCTGTATCTCAGCCGGCAGGGGGTGGCGATCTGCTCCACCACGATCCTGCAGGAAGAGGTGGAGGACGCCTACCGGGGCCGGGTGTTCGCCTTCTACGACATGATGTTCAACGCGGCCTACGTCGCCGGGGCGGCGCTGTGCGTGGTCATCTTGCCAGCTGACGGTCATTCGCCGGCCCTCATCGCCATGGTGGCGGCCGGCTACGCGATCGCCGCGGCCGGCTACTGGCTGGCCCGCGGGCGGGATCAGTCCTTGCCTGGCTCCGGCTCTGGCGGATCCGGCTCGGGCGGATCCGGCGGGGTTATTCCCTCGCCCGCCGCCCAGCGCAGCAGTTCCTGAATCACCCGGTCCCGGCCGAGTTCACCCTCGGCGATCCGCAGCTCGAGCAGGAAGTTGTAGGCCCGGCCCACCAGCGGGCCGGGCGGCACGCCGAGCACGCGCATGATCTCGTTGCCGTCGAGTTCGGGCCTGATCCTGGCCAGTTCTTCCCGCTCGCCGAGCTCGGCGATCCGCTGCTCGAGACCGTCGTACGCGCGGGCCAGCCGTTCCGCCTTGGCCCGGTTCCTGGTGGTGCAGTCGGCTCTGGTCAGCACGTGCAGCCGGCTGAGCAGCGGCCCCGCGTCGCGGAAGTAGCGGCGGACCGCGGCATCGGTCCACGCTGGCTCCGGGGGGGACGACCCCCCCGAACCCCCCCGATCAGATCTAATGGCGCCCTCGCCGTAACCGTGGAACCGCAGGTGCAGCTCGACCAGCCGGGACACGTCCCGCACCACGTCGTTCGGGAAGCGCAGCGTGGCCAGCCTGCGGCCGGTCATCTTGGCCCCGACCACCTCATGCAGGTGGAACGCCACCCGGCCGCCGGGCAGCAGGGACCGCGTCTTCGGCTTGCCGATGTCGTGCAGCAGCGCGGCCAGCCGGACCGTCAGGTCGCCCTCGAGCCCGTACCTCGGCTCGAGCGCGATGGCCTGCCGCAGCACGGTCAGGCTGTGCTGGTAGACGTCTTTGTGCCGGTGGTGCTCGTCCGCTTCCATCCGCAGCCTGGACACCTCGGGCAGCACCTGCACGGCCACCTCGGTCTGCACCAGCACGTCGATACCAAGCGCCGGGTCAGGCGCCAGCATCAGCTTGGTCAGCTCGGTGGTGATGCGCTCCGCGGACACGATCTCCAGCCGGGGCGCCTGCTCGGTCATGGCGGCCCGCACATCCGCCGCGACCTCGAAGCCCAGCTGGGCCGCGAACCGGGCCGCCCGCAGGATCCGCAGCGGATCATCGCCGAACGACCGCTCCGGCGGTCCCGGGGTCCGCAGCACCTTCTCCTTGAGCGCGTCAAGGCCACCGAACGGATCGGCGACGTCGTAGCCGGGTAGCCGGGCCGCCATCGCGTTGATGCTGAAATCCCGCCGGCTCAGGTCCTCTTCCAGCGACCGGCCGTACGTGACGTCGGGCTTGCGTGAGGTCCGCCCGTACTGCTCGCTGCGGTACGTCGTGACCTCGAAGAGCGAATTTCCCTTGCGCAGCCCGACGGTGCCGAAGGCGATGCCTACCGTCCATGTCTTGTCGGCCCAGCCGGCCACCATCGCCAGCACCTGCTCGGGCGTCGCGTCGGTGGTCAGGTCGAGATCGCCGGGCGTGCGGCCGAGGAAAACGTCCCTGACCGGGCCGCCGACCAGGGCAAGCTCATGACCATGCGCGGCGAACAGGCGGCCGATTTCGGCCACCTCGGGAACCCGCGCGCGCATAAGCGCGGCGGCCGCCTTCCGCTGTTCATTGTTCATGGGCACGGCCACCGACATTATCGACAGCACGGCCCCGGCGCGAACGGCAATAACATTCCAGGTGTGCACGGCGTGCTGACGGCGAAGGTCAAGCGGCGGATACTGTCCGTGGCTGCGGTCTTCGCCGTCCCGGCGATGATGGCCCCGGCCATCATGGTGCTGGCCAGTCCGGCCCAGGCCAGCCCGGCGCGCCCGGCCGCGACGGGCCGGGTCTTGGTGACCATCAGCTCGATGAACCCGCAGTACGCCACGCCGGGCGCCACGGTCAACCTGATCGGAACGGTCACCAACGGCACCCGCCAGACGGCGGCCGGACTTGAGGTGCAGCTGGCCACGTCGTCCACGCCGTTCCCCACCCGCGACAACATGGATTCCTACCTCGCCAACGGCGAGGTCAGCGGCCTGGTCCCGGCCGGACGCCCGTTCCTCCTGCCGACCAGCGTGGCCCCGGGCGCCACCGCCTCCTGGAGCGCTTCGTTCCAGGTCGGCACCCAGGGGATCAGCGCGTTCGGGGTCTACCCGGTGGCCGCCCAGCTGCAGGACTCCTTCACCGGCGAGCTGCTGGCGTCGGGCCAGACGCTGTTGCCGTTCTGGCCCGGCCAGCAGGCGGCGGGCCTGAAGGCCCCGCTGAACATCTCCTGGCTGTGGCCACTCATCGATCAGCCGCACCATCAGGCGTGCACCGCCTTGACGAACAACGATCTGACCACCAGCCTGAGCCCGGGCGGCCGCCTGTCCACCCTGCTCAGCGCCGGGATCAGCCACGCCGGCGCCGACCTGACCTGGGTCGTCGACCCGGCGCTGCTCAGCGACGTCGCCACGATGACCAAGCCGTACCCGGTGGGGGGCTCCAGCTCAAGCTGCACCGGCGCCCCGGCCCAGCCGGCCAGCCGGGCGGCCGCACGCTGGCTTTCCTCGGTCAAGACGGTCACCTCGGGCCAGCCGACCGTGATCACCCCGTACGCCGACGTGGACATGACGGCTCTGGTCCAGCAGGGCCTGAACGCCGATCTCGCCAGTGCCTACCGCACCGGTGACGCGGTGGCGCGCAGCGTCCTCGGCCGGGTGTTCAAGCCGACGATCGCGTGGCCGGCCGGCGGGACCGCGGACCTCAGCGTGCTCACCAGTCTCGCGGCCACCGAGCATGTCGGAACCGTCGTCCTGAACAGCAGCGAGATGCCGCCCTCGGATACCGTCTTTCACCCGGACGACGCGGTGACCTCGATCCCGGCGGCGGGCACCACCATGAACGTCCTGCTCGCCGACGACACCCTGACCTCGGTGCTGCGGGCCGGGAACACGAACTCCGGCACCTTGCCGCGGAGCGCTGAGTTCGCCGTCAAGCAGCGTTTCCTGGCCGAGACCGCGATGATCGTCGCTGAAGCCCCCGGCTCGACCCGCTCGGTCGTGGTGGCCCCCCCGGCCGGCTGGAGCCCATCGCAGCAGCTGGCCAGCGACCTGCTGGGCGAGACCGTTGGCGCACCGTGGCTGAAGCCGGCCACACTGCGCAGCCTGACCACGACGCCGGACAGCGAACGCACGGTAGCCCGGAAGCCGCCGCCCGGCACCCAGGCCAGCCCGGGCGAGCTCAGCCGCGGCTACCTGAGCCAGGTGAGCTTCATCGGCACCCAGCTCAGCGTGTACAAGTCCATTCTGTATCAGGCCTCACCGTCCTACCTGCAGTCGCTGGACGAGGCCTTGTCCGCCACCGAGTCGGCGGCCTGGCGCAGCGGCGGGAGACCGCAGGGGGTGGCGCTGCGCAGCAACTTGTCCGATTACCTCACCTACGCGGAAAACAAGATCAAGATCATCACCTCGGCCGAGGTGCCGATGGCCGGCGCGTCCGGGCCGGTGCCCGTGTCGATCCAGAACGGGCTGCGCGAGGCCGTCGAGGTCAGGCTGAACGTCAGCGTGGTCAAAACGCCGAGGGCGACGTCTCCGCTGACCATAGGCCGGTTCAAGGAGCCGATCATCATCCAGCCCGGGGAGGCGTCCGCACCGGTCCGGCTGCCGGTCAGCTCGGCTCCGCAAGGATCCACCGTCCTTCAGCTCAGCCTCAGCAGCGCGGACGGCACGCCGCTGTCGGTCACCCCCGTCAAGCTCACCGTGCAGTCGACCAGGTACGGACGGGCGATCCTCTTCCTCATCGGCGCCGCGATCGGCGTCTTCGTCCTGACCTCGATATACCGCGGCGTCCGGCGGCGGCTGAATGACGACTCGCATGCCGTCAACGAAGAGGCCGGTGCACCAGGTAGCGTCGTGACAGGCACCAGCGCGCGACACCCGACGGAGGCACCGGATGACCTGGCCGATGCACGACGCTGGGCCGACGACGCCTGACCCGGGGGGAGATGACCCCCAGGGCGTCCCGCCGCGGCGGGACGAGCCGCGGCGAAACCGACGGTGGCCCGACCCCCCGTGGAACGAGCCCCCCCGGCCCGAGGAACCGGAGGGTGCTGAGGCCGACCGGACCATGCAGCTGTCACCCGGGCCCGGCCTCGGCCGGGGCAGGCATTCCGTGCCCGACCCGCTGCCGCCGATGGAGGGCCCGATGCTCGGCGGCGGCCCGACCCCCGCCGAGACCACGCTGCCGCTGGCGCTCAGCTGGCCCGCTCCGCCCGCCCGGGGGCCGCGCCCGCCCCGGATTACCCCGCCCGGGCCGCCCGACGGTCCCGGCGGCTGGCGCCGGGTGCCGCGGCCCGACGAGCGACCGGCCCCCGGCCCCGTCGGCCCCGTCCAGCCTCGTTATCAGCCGCCCGGGTACCGGCCGCCGGGCGCTCCTGGACAGTACCGGGAGCCACTAGGCTCCCAGGGACCCAGGGGGCCTAGCGGCCCAGGAGGGCCAGCGGGGCCGGGCCGACGGGGTGCGCGTCCGGCCGGTGAGGCGGCGCAGGCTGCCATGGCCCGCTCCAGCCTGATGCGGTCAGGGGCGGGCATGGCGGTGGGCACCCTGGTGTCCCGCGGAACCGGTTTCCTGCGCACCGTCGTCCTGCTCGTCGCGGTCGGCGTCACGGGTCTCGGCAACGCGTACAACAACGCCAACACCCTGCCCAACACGGTCTATTACCTGATGCTCGGCGGCATCTTCACCAGCGTGGTAGTGCCGCTGCTGGTGCGGGCGGCCAAGCGCGACCCCGACCGCGGCGAGGCATACGCGCAGCGGATGTTTACCCTGGGCGCGATCGCGCTGCTCGTGGTGACCGTGCTGGCGACCGCGGCGGCAGGCCCGCTCGTCGAGCTGTACGCGCACAACATTCACGGCGCCGAGCACCACCTCATGGTGGAATGGGCCTACTTTTTCTTCCCGCAGATCTTCTTCTACGGCATGAGCTCGCTCATCGGGGCGATCCTGAACACCCGCGGCCGGTTCGCGGCGCCGATGTGGACCCCGGTCATCAACAACGTGATCGTGATCGTGGTCGGCGGGCTCTACCTGGCGGCGGAGGGTAAGGGCAGGACGGTCAGTGGACCGTCGGGAATTTCGGATGCCTGGGTCCAGATCCTCGGGATCGGGACAACGCTCGGTGTCGTGGCGCAGACCGTCGCGCTGTTCCCTTCGCTGCGGGCGGCCGGGTTCCGCTGGCGGCTCACGCTGAGGTTCCAGCGGGCCGAGGTCTCCGAGATGGGCCGCATGGCTAGCTGGATGCTGGTCTACGTGATCTCCCAGTGGGCCGGCAACCTAGTCGTCCAGGTCGTCGTGAACACGGCCTCGTCCGGCCAGAACGGGTACTCCGCCTACGCCACCGCGTGGATCCTGTTCCAGCTCCCGTACGCGATCGTGGGTATCTCGGTGATCACGGCGCTGCTGCCCCGGATGAGCGAGCACGCGAACGCCCGACGGTATTCGCTGGTCCGGGACGATTTCTCGATCGGCGTCCGGCTGGCCAGCGTGATCGTGGTGCCCGCGGCGATCTACCTCGGCCTGCTCGGCGGCCCGCTGGCCGAGTTCCTGTTCTCCTACGGCAGCACCACGGTCACGGAAGCCAGGTATATCGGCGAAACGTTCGGCCTGTTCTCCCTGGGCCTGGTGCCGTACATGCTGACTCAGCTCCAGCTGCGGGTGTTCTACTCGTTCCAGGACAGCCGGACGGCCGCCTTTGTGGGCCTGCTCATGATGGTCGTCAGCATCGTGGCCGACTACATCGCGCTCTCGGTGCTGCCGAAGCTGAACGTGGTGGCCGGACTGGGAGTTGCCTACGGGATCGCGAACCTGACCGGCACGATAGCCGGATGGTTCCTGCTGTGCCGCCGAGTCGGCAGCCTGGACGGCTGGGCCATCGCCCGGAGCCTGGCCAGGATGCACCTGGCGACCGTGCCCGGGCTCATCTTCGCTGGCGCGGTCATGATCGGCACGGGACACCTGGTGTCCAGCCCGAGTGCCCTATATGGCCTGGTGGTAACCGTGGTCGGCGGCGGCGGCGCGGTGGCTCTCTACGCTCTGTGCGCCCGGGCGCTGCGGGTGGCCGAGTTCGGATTTCTAGCCAGGATGGTGGCCGCAAAGTTCGGCGGCCAGCGCAGGCGGCATTAGCATGGGTGGCAACCTATGAGCACATACACGTCGGAACCAGGAACCCGGCTGGCGGGACGATATCGTCTCGTTGACCAGGTAACCGCGGGCGCCGGCTGGACGTACTGGAAAGCCACGGACGAGACCCTCGCCCGCTCTGTCACCGTGCTCACCTTCGCCGCCGGCTTCCCCCGGGTCGCCGAGGCGGGCGCCGCGGCCAGGGCGGCGAGCAGGCTCAATGACCCGCGTTTCCCTCAGGTATTCGACGTGGAAGATGCCGAGGAGCCGCCCTACGTGGTGATGGAGTGGGTCGTCGGCGAGTCGCTGCTCGACATGCTCTCGGAAGGTCCCCTCGACCTGCCGCGCGCCGCTGCGCTGGTCTCGGAGGCGGCCCAGGCGATCACGGCCGCGCATGCGGCCGGCCTGGCTCATCTACGGCTGGACCCGGCCTGCCTGCACTGGACCCCGGGCGGCGGCGTGAAAATAGCCGGGCTCGGTATCGACGCCGCCCTGGCCGGTGAGACGGCCGAGGATGCGGGGCAGGACGCGGTCGACGGGGAGGACCCGGCGCTCACCGATACCCGTGATCTGGCCCGGCTGCTGTACGCCGCGCTGACCGGCTACTGGCCGGGGCAGCGGGGTTCAGAGCCGGGGTTGCTGCCGCCCGCACCCGAGACCGACGGCACCTTGTGCACACCGCGCCAGGTGTCGGCCGGCGTCCCGGCGAACATTGACGCCGTGATCTGCCAGGCGCTGTTCCAGCGCCCGAGCCGGCACGGCCCAGCGCTCAGCACGCCCGCGATGTTCGCAGATGCCCTGGCCAGCGTGGCCCCGCCCGTCCCGTTTCCGCTCGCGGCGACGTCAGCCAGCCGGACGACGGGCGGCCCGCGCCGCTCCCCGGACTGGTCCACCAACTCGTACCCGGCCGCCGCTGACACAGCTGCGCAGTCCCAAGTCGGTAGCGGCAGCCGCAGGCCGCAGGCCAGCGAGCGGGTCACCGCGACCCGGGCTATCGTCGGCATCGTGGTCGTGCTCGTGCTGGCCGCGGTCGTCTTCGCCGCCTGGTCAGTCAGCCACAACTCGCACCACTCGGCGACTACGCCGCCCCCGCGCCCGCACTCGTCGTCCCCGGCGGCGGCGGCCGTCCCGCTCAAGCCGGTGAGCGCCAGCAGCTTCGACGCCCTCGGCGGGCCGGGCAGCAGTGAGGACCCGGGCGGCGCCCAGTACGCGATCGACGGCAACACCAGCACCGCCTGGCATACCAGCTACTATCTCGGCTACTCCGTATTCGGGAACCTCAAAAAGGGCACCGGCCTGCTCCTCGACATGGGCAAGCAGGTCCAGCTGAGCCAGGTGGCGGTCCAGTTCGGCACCAGCTGCTGCACCCACGCCGAGATCGAGATCGGCAACACAAGCACGGCTGATGCGGCGGGCTTGAGCAGCTTCACCGAGTTGCAAAGTTCCACCACGGCCCAAGGCGTCACGACGTTCAACGTGACCAAGAAGGCGGCCGGCCGTTACGTGCTGATCTGGATTACCGACCTGCCGCCCCTGCTGGGCAACCCAGGCAAGTACGAGGCTTTCATTTATGACGTCAGCATCCGCGGATCCGCCGCGGGCCAGTCGGGTTGATGGGGCATGCGGGACGCCGGCGAGCAGTGGCCTTCGGACGCCGAACTGCTCCGCCGTCATGTGGCGGGAGATAACGAAGCGTTCGGCGAGCTGTTCCGCCGGCACCGGGACCGGCTGTGGGCGGTCGCGCTGCGCACCGTCTGCGATCCAGAGGAGGCCGCCGACGCCCTGCAGGACGCCATGGTTTCCGCGTTCCGCCGGGCGGCCGATTTCCGCGGCGATTCAGCCGTCACCACCTGGCTGCACCGGATCGTGGTGAACGCGTCCCTTGACCGGCTCCGCCGCCGGGCGGCCAGGCCGGCCGTGCCGGCCGAGGAGCAGACGTTCGAGGCCCTGGTGGCACAGGACGGGGATCCCGCCCACGCCACCGACACCAGGCTGGACGTCGATGCGGCGCTCCGCATCCTGCCGCCGCAGCAACGGGCCGCGCTGGTGGTCGTCGACATGCTCGGCTTCTCCGTCGCCGATGCCGCCGTCATCCTCGACATCTCCACGGGCACGGTCAAGAGCCGCTGCGCCCGCGCCCGCGCCAAGTTGCTTCCCCACGTAGCGCACCTGCGAGGGAACCGATCGGCCGGCGAGAGCGTCTCACCTGCGCAGGGAGGAGACCCATGAGCGCCCAGGAGGCGAGCGGGAGATACAGCATGAGGGGGCAGATGACCCATCCGGACACCGATGTCCTGGCTGATTTCCGCGCGGGGCTCGTCACCAGGCGCCGGGCCGCCATGATCACAGCGCACCTGGCCGACTGCGCTCGCTGCGCGGCCTTGGCCGACGAGCTCGCCGGGGTTTCCGCCCTGCTCGCAGCGGTTCCGGCTCCGGCCATGCCGGACCGGGTGGCACAGCGGCTCGACACCGTGCTCGCCGCCGAAGTGGCTCACAGGAATTCCTCCGAACGGGCCCGTGGTGTCAGCCCGAGGGAACGCGCGACCCGCCCCCGGCGGACCGGAAACGGTGGTTTCCGCTGGATATCCCCGCGTGTGCTCGCCCCCGCCGGCGCAGTAGTGGTGCTAGTAGCCGCGGGCGGGTACTTCCTGAGCAGCCAAGGCAGTTCCCCGCAGATGGAAGGTGCCTCTTCCGGGGCCGCCCCGGCTACTGCCGCGCAGCCGGCCAACGGCGACACATCCGCGCCTAAGGCAGCCGCGGGAACGGTCGGCGGGACGTCGCCGCGGTCACAGCGGATGTCGCCGGCCGAGTTCACCTTCGTGGTCAGCCCTGTCGATTTCGTGGCCGGTTCCCTCACCCAGCAACTGGAGGCCGACCTGCGCGTACCGCGGACGACGCACGCCGCCACCGCGACCGTCAAAGCGTGCGTGCAGCGCGTGGCCGGCAGCGCCGCTGTGCTCCGGGTCGAAAGCGCTCACTACCAGGGTCAGCCGGTCACCGTCGTCGTCACCCGCGCGAGCCAGGGCGACCTGGTGCAGCTGGCCGGTCCTGGCTGCTCAGCCACCGGCAGTCATGTGCTCGCCACCAGGACCGTGCCGGCGGGAATCTTAGGGCCCTAGGATCGGTTCACTGGAGTGCCAGTCAGATGAGGGGTTGATACGGTTGGCAGAGGTGAACGAAGTCCGGAACGTGATTGTCATCGGGTCCGGTCCGGCCGGTTACACGGCGGCGCTTTACGCGGCTCGCGCCGAGCTGAAGCCCTTGATCTTCGAGGGCTCGGTCACGGCGGGCGGCGCGCTCATGCAGACCACCGACGTGGAGAACTTCCCCGGCTTCCCCGACGCCATCATGGGTCCCGAGCTGATGGACTCCATGCGCAAGCAGGCCGAGCGGTTCGGTGCCGAGCTGGTCCCCGACGACGTGGTAGCGGTCGACCTGGCCGCGGACCCGAAGGTGGTCAAGACCGACAGCGAGACGTATCTCGCCAAGGCCGTGATCATCGCCTCCGGCTCCAGGTACAAGGAGCTCGGGGTGCCGGGCGAGAAGGCGCTTGGTGGCCACGGCGTGTCCTGGTGCGCCACCTGTGACGGGTTCTTCTTCCGCGGTCATGACATCGCGGTCATCGGCGGCGGCGACTCCGCCCTGGAAGAGGCCATGTTCCTGACCCGGTTCGGCAAGTCGGTGACGGTGGTCCACCGGCGCGACACGCTCCGCGCTTCGAAGATCATGCAGGACCGGGCGATCGCGAACCCGAAGATCGAGTTCCTGTGGGACAGCGAGGTGGCCGAGGTCCTGGGCTCGGACAAGGTCACCGGCCTGCGGATCAGGAGCACGAAGGACGGCACGGAACACGTGCTGCCGGTAACCGGCGTATTCGTCGCTATCGGCCACGACCCGCGCTCGGATCTGTTCACCGGACAGCTCGCCACCGATCCCGACGGATACCTGCTGGTGGACGAGCCGTCGACGCGCACCGCCATCGAGGGCGTGTTCGCCTGCGGCGACGTCGTCGACCGTACCTACCGGCAGGCCGTCACCGCGGCGGGAACGGGCTGCGCGGCGGCGCTCGACGCCGAGCGCTGGCTCGCTAGCAAGGAACACTGACGCCCGCGTGCGTCACAGAAATTTATTCAGCACAAGCTAAAGGATGTGATCGCCGTGGGAGCGACTAAGGTCGTGACGGACGAGACCTTCGAGGTAGAGGTCCTGAAGAGCGACAAGCCGGTCATCGTGGATTACTGGGCCGAATGGTGCGGCCCCTGCCGCATGGTTGCCCCCGTCCTGGAGGAGATCGCAACCGAGTACGCCGGCAAGATCGACGTGGTCAAGCTGAACATCGACGAGAACCCCGCGGTGTCGGCGCGCTACGGGATCATGGCCATTCCCACCATGAGCGTGTTCTCCGGCGGCCAGGTGGTCAAGCAGATCGTCGGCGCCAAGCCGAAGTCAGCCCTGCTCCGCGAGCTGGCTGAGTACATCTGAGGCACCGGTTCGCTGGCCGGCTGACCCGTTAGACGGGTCGCAGGGCCCCCTGCGGGGCCGACGGGTTCATGGAGCCGAGGAGGCGCTCAAGCGCCACCTCGACATCTTCCCGCCAGGTAAGAACGGTTCGCAGTTCCATCCGCAAGCGCGGGTAATGGTGGTGCGGGCGGATGGTCTTGAATCCGACCGAGAGCAGGTAATCCACCGGCAGCATGCAGGCGGGCGATTCCCACCGCCGGTCGCCGAAGGCTTCGATCGCCCTGACCCCGCGCCGGGTCAGGTCCTTGGCCATCGCCTGCACCAGCATCCGGCCGATGCCCCCGCCAGTGAACTCGCTGAGCAGATGGGCCGTCATGAGCAAAACCGCGTCGGCGCTCACCGGGCTGGTGGGAAAGGCTATCGAGCGGGGAACGTACTGCGGCGGGGCGAAGAGCATGTACCCGGCGGGGACGCCGTCGACATAGGCGATCTTGCCGCAGCTTCCCCACTCGAGCAGCACGGAAGAAACCCACGACTCCTTCTCGAGTTCCGGGTCACCGCTCTCTTCGGCGCATGCCCGGCTGACCGGGCCAAGCTCCCAGAAGACGCATTTGCGGCACTTCGTCGGCAAGTCGCCGAGATTATCCAGCGTAATATTGACGATACGTCGCGACATCCTGTTCCCCGGCTGGATCCACAAGCGTTCCCGAGAGATACCCCGTATCCTGGCATGGTACTCGCCCTAGGGCCGGAGGGGCCTAGGGCGAATGGTGCCCCCCGGAAGTGGGGGGCCGAGGGGGTCTGCCGAGGGGGTCTGCCGAGGGGGTCTGGGGGGAAAAGGTTTCCCCCCAGAAGCGGGGGGGTCTGGGGGGGTCGTCCCCCCGAGGATAAAAGGAGAGTCCGTGACCGGCGAACAGCAATCGGCAGCGCAGCCACAGCGAATTGACCGCTACGTCGGCCAGTACGCCGCCCGTGCGGTTGACATGGTGGCATCGGAAATCCGCGCCCTGTTCGCTGTCGCCGCCCGGCCCGAGATCGTTTCGCTGGCCGGCGGCTTGCCGTATGTGGCCGCGCTTCCCCTTGATGTCGTCGGCGAGATGATCGGCCAGCTGATCGCCAACCACGGCACGACCGCGCTGCAATACTGCACCGCGCAGGGCGACGCGGGACTGCGGGAGAGAATCTGCGACGTCATGGCGCTTGAGCAGATCGCCGCCCACCCGGACGAGGTCGTGGTCACCGTCGGCTCCCAGCAGGCACTTGACCTGCTGACCAGGATCTTTATCGACCCTGGAGACGTGGTGCTGGCCGAGGCGCCGTCCTACGTGGGTGCCCTGGGAGCCTTCGCGGCCTACCAGGCCGACGTGCTGCACGTGCCGATGGACGACGACGGGCTGATCCCGGAGGCCCTCGAGGAAGCCATCCAGCGCACCGCGGCGGCCGGAAAGCGGGCCAAGTTCCTCTACACGGTGCCGAACTTCCATAACCCGGCCGGGGTTACGCTCGCGGCCGGACGCCGGCACCGTATCCTCGACATCTGCCGTCGCGCCGGTTTGCTGGTCGTTGAGGACAATCCGTACGGACTGCTCGGCTTCGACGGCGACCCGATGCGGGCGCTGCGGGCCGATGACGCCGAAGGGGTCGTCTACCTCGGCACGTTCTCCAAGACGTTCGCCGCGGGCGTGCGGGTGGGCTGGGCGGTGGCGCCGCCGGCCATCAGGGACAAGCTGATCCTCGCCGCCGAGTCAGCCGTGCTGTGCCATTCAAGCTTCTCGCAGCTGACCGTGCGCGAATACCTGAACACCCAGCCGTGGCAGGAGCAGATCAAGACCTTCCGCGAACTGTACCGGGAGCGCAGGGACGCGACTCTGACCGCCCTGTCCGGGATGATGCCTCCCGGCTGCCACTGGACCCGGCCGGCCGGCGGTTTTTATGTCTGGCTCGGGCTCCCCGACGGGATCAACGCCAAGGCCATGCTGCCCCGGGCGATTTCGTCACGGGTCGCCTACGTACCAGGAACGGGCTTTTACGCGGACGGCTCGGGCAGCCAGTACGCCCGGCTGTGCTATTCCTTCCCCGATCCAGATCGTATTGCCGAGGGAATCCGGCGGCTCGCCTCGGTGATCGAGAGCGAGATCCAGCTGCGGGACGACTTCGCCCCGTCCACGTCCGACCGCAGCTGATAATTAATCGATCCTAGCGGGGAACAAAACTAGAAATCATGCGCGATCTCGAGCGTGTCGTCATACTTGCCGGCGGCCTATCTGCCGAGCGAGAAGTTTCGCTGCACTCCGGACACCGGGTCCGCGACGCCCTGGCCGGGGAAGGTATCGACGCCATCGTCGCGGACGCCGACTCGGGCCTGCTGGCCCACCTACGCGCCGCGCCGCCCAGCGTGGTGTTTCCGGCCATTCACGGGGCGTGCGGAGAAGACGGGGCGATCCGGGAGGTGCTCGGCCTGCTCGGCGTGCCGTACGTCGGCTCGGTCGCCAGCGCTTGCCAGATGGCCTTCGACAAGCCCACGGCCAAGGCCCTCGTGACGGCGGCCGGCCTGACCACGCCGCAGTCGGTGACCCTACCGCGCGAAACGTTCCATGACCTCGGCGCCACCGCGGTCATCGACCTCATCGTGGCCAAGCTCGGGCTGCCGCTGTACGTCAAGCCATCCCGCGGCGGATCCGCTCTCGGCGCCAGCCCGGTCCATACCGCAGCCGAACTGCCCGCCGCGGTGCTGAGCTGCTTCGCCTACGGGGATACCGCGCTCATCGAGCGGTTCATCACCGGCACCGAAGTCGCGGTCGGGGTGATAGATCTCGGCGACGGCCCGCAGGCCCTGCCCGCGGTCGAGATCGTGGCCGGTGAGAAAGGGTACGACTACTCGGCCAGGTACACCGCGGGCAAGACGGAGTTCTACGTTCCGGCCCGGCTGTCCAGCGGGGTCGCGAGCGAGGTCGCGAGGATTGCCGTCACCGCGCACGCGGCGCTGGGCCTGCGCGACCTGTCCAGGACCGATCTCATCGTCGACGACACGGGCACGGCGTACTTCCTTGAGGTCAACGTGGCGCCGGGCATGACGGAGACGAGCACCCTGCCGCTGGCCCTGGAGGCCTCGGGTCGCACGTTCGGCAGTACCTGCGTCAGCCTGCTGGAGTTCGCGGCCGCCCGCGGCGCCTAGGTCCGGCCCGCGGCCCCTAGGCTCGTGTCCATGACACAACGCAAGAGCTTCGGCAGCGATAACCACGCAGGCGCGCACCCGGCGGTGCTGCGCGCGATCATGGATGCCAACTCGGGCGATGCGGTGGCGTACGGCGCCGATGAGTGGACCGAGCGGGCGACCGCCGCATTGCGTGAGACCTTCCGGTCTGACGATGCCTTCCTGGTGCTGAACGGCAGCGGGGCCAACGTACTCGGCCTGAGCATGCTGCTGCGCCGGCATGAGGCCGTCATCTGCGCCGAGTCCGCGCACATCAATACCGACGAGTGCGGTGCCCCCGAACGGCTGCTCGGCACCAAGCTGCTCACCGTGCCGGCCTCAGACGGGAAGCTCACCCCCGAGCTGATCGCCCCCCGGCTGTCTGGCCGTGGCGACGATCACCTCGCGCAGCCGGGGGTGGTGACCATCACCCAGTCCACCGAGCTCGGAACCTGCTACACCCTCGCCGAACTGCGGAAGATCGCCGACTTCTGCCACGCGAACGACCTGCGCGTGTACCTGGACGGGGCCCGGCTGGCCAACGCGGCCGCCGACCTAGACTGCTCGCTGGCCGACCTCGCGGAATGCGCGGACGCGCTCAGCTTCGGCGGCACCAAGAACGGCGCGGTCGGGGCCGAAGCTCTCATCGTGATGCGCCCTGGTCTCGCCGCCGACGTGCCGTACCTGCGCAAGCAGCAGACCCAGCTCACCTCCAAGATGCGTTTCGTGGCCGCCCAGTTCCTAGCTCTGCTGCACGACGAGCTCTGGCGATCCAGCGCGTCCCACGCCAACGCCATGGCCCGCCGCCTAGCCGCCGGTGCCGCCACCATCCCTGGCGTCGAGATCGTTTACCCCGTCCAAGCCAACGCCGTCTTCGCCCGCCTGGACCCCAAGCACATCGCCGCCCTGCGACGCGACTGGTTCTTCCACCTCTGGGATGAACAAACCTCCGTCGTCCGCTGGATGGCCGCCTTCGACACCACCGAGTCGGACGTAGACACCTTCCTCGCCAGCATCCGGACCACGGCCGTTTAGTAACCCGCCTGAGCTGAATTACAAGAGCGTGGTTTCACGTGAAACGGGCTGGGGGTAATGGGTGGGTCCCGGGGGTGTCTCGCCGGGCGAGACACCCTCTGTGACCCCAGCCCAGCCCAGCCCACGCCAAAAGCAGCAATAAGCGAGTCGGAAGCCCCCGCGAGGCTCTTATCCCTCAGTCTCCGCCGATTTGGAAGGACTCATCATCTGCACGATGCGCTCCA
>ODAK010000756.1_pt1 | contig 36762 bp, 33 predicted proteins | sample 1539591 | NCBI WGS metagenome assembly ODAK01 (sample SAMEA3539303, study PRJEB22396) | soil metagenome | biome: tundra; feature: field; material: soil | place: USA | collected 2010-05 | depth 0.15 m | reverse complement strand
GCCCGGCCATGCCGGGTCGGCCGACGTGCATGCTGACCTGCCGACGACGGCCGGCCTGGTGCGCGACGCCGTCATGGCGAGCATCGGCGAGGGCCCGTGTGATCTTCTCGGCTACTCGCTTGGCGCCCGCGTCGCCCTTCACATCGTCACGGGCACCGATCTGGAGGTCGGCCGTCTCGTTCTGATCGGCGGCACCGGGGGTATCGAGGATGCCGAGGCCCGGAACAGTCGACGCGAGGTGGACGAGGCGACGGCAGCGGCGCTCGAAGCCTCGGGTGACGTCGCGTCCTTCATCGATCGGTGGGTGAGCAGCCCGATGTTTTCCCGGCTGGCCGACGGCGCCGACACGGAAGAGCGTCAACGCAACGGTGCCGCAGGGCTCGCTTCGAGCCTGCGATTGGCCGGAACCGGCACGCAGGAACCCTTGTGGAATCGAATACCCCGCCTCGTTCCTGCCCTCCTCGCCGTCGCCGGCGCTGACGACGCGAGGTTCGCTGCCCACGCGCTGCGCCTTGCCCACATGGCACCGCAGGGCACGGCGTCCCTCATTCCAGGAGCAGGTCATGCGGCGCACCTGGCGCAGCCCGAGGTCGTGGGGAGACTCGTGGCTCACTGGCTCGCTACGACCTGACCAGCAGAAGTCCGATGGTGAGCAGGAGACCTACGGCAAGCTGCAGCCGTGCCGTTGCTGCCAACATCGGGAGGAGGTCCCTTCCGTTGCGATCGCTCAACGCCAGGCGCGCTGGAGGGATCGCCAAAGGGAGTGCTGCCAGCGCGATGACCGACCAACCTCGGTAGTGCTGCAGGACGCCGATGGATGCAGCCGTCGCGACGAGCGTTCCCACGTAGAGATATCCGGCCCGCACACGACCGAGCCGAACGGCGACCGTCTTCTTCCCGGTCTCCTTGTCGGTCTCGACGTCGCGCAGGTTGTTGGCCTGCAGAAGGGCGGCGGCAAGGAGACCTATCGGAACGCCGGCCCAGAGCGCGAACGACCAGGGAAAACCGATATCGAGGGAACGGCCGTCGAAGACGATGGATGCATGTTGCACGTAGGCAGATCCGGTGGTGGCAATCAGCCCGAAGAAGACGAAGACGAACGCTTCACCGAGCCCAAGATATCCGTAAGGGCGTGAGCCCCCCGTGTACGCCCAACCGGCCAGACCGCAGAGCGCGCCTATCGGAATCAACCAATACGAGACCCTGATGGCCAAGAGGAGGCCCGCGATACCCGAGATGCCGAAGGCGATCAGCGCAGCGGTCTTCACCTGCCCAACGGTGGCCAACTTGCCCGCAACCAGCCGGACGGGACCGACCCGGACCTCATCGGTGCCACGAACGCCGTCGGCATAGTCGTTGACGTAGTTGGTACCGATCTGCAGGCCCAGTGCGACCACCAACGCGAGGATGGCGTTGACGACCAAGAGCCCGTGTATACGAAGGAGATTCGTCGTGGCCGTGTAATGGGCCTCGTCACCTAGCGGTAGGTACAGGTTGACGAACACATGACTCGCGACGTACCCCGCTGCCGTTCCAACCACCACGGGGACCACGGCGGCCGGCAAGGTCCGTGGGCGCGCGCCAGCCACCCACAACCGCCATGGGGTTGTCACGGGCGGCGGGGGAACTTCGAAAAGTCAGGATTCCGATGCTCGACGAATGCGTTCCGCCCTTCCTGACCCTCTTCCGTCATGTAGAAGAGCATGGTGGCGTCGCCGGCCAGCTGCTGCACGCCGGCCAATCCGTCGTCGGCCGCATTCATGCCAGCCTTGATCATTCGTAACGCGATGGGAGACAGGCTGAGGATCTGGCGACACCAGGCCACGGTCTCCCTTTCGAGGTCCTCCAATGGAACAACGGTGTTCACCAGACCCCATTCGAGTGCCTGCGCGGCATCGTATTGACGGCACAGGAACCACACCTCCTTGGCCCGCTTCAGACCGATGGTGCGGGCCAGGAGTGAGGACCCGTATCCCCCATCGAAACTCCCGACTTTGGGGCCGGTCTGTCCGAACCGGGCGTTCTCTGCCGCGATGGACAGATCACACACGAGGTGCAGGATGTGTCCACCACCGATGGCGTACCCGGCGATCATGGCCACGACCGGCTTAGGGATGCGGCGCATGAGGATCTGCAAGTCGAGCACGTTGAGCCGCCCGATCCCGCGTTCTGCGACGCTGTCGTCACCCATGTAGCCGTCGTCACCCCGTATCTTCTGATCCCCACCCGAGCAGAAAGCGTCAGGGCCCTCGCCGCAGAGGATGATCACACCGACGTCGGGGTTGTCCCGGGCCAGCGTGAACGCGTCCGTCAGTTCGAACAGGGTCTGTGGTCGAAAGGCGTTGCGGCGTTCAGGGCGGCAGATCGTCAGCTTGGCGATCCCGTCCCCCACCTCGTAGCGAATGTCCGAGAACGAGCCCAGCTGCTCCCACTTTGGCGGATCGAGGGGGCGGAGATCGTCGAGTGGATCATGGGGACTGCCAGTGACGACGGTGTGCACGGCGACCTACGCTACCGGCCAGTGCCTGAACTCGTCGCACTCGACCTGCCCGGAGGGGCAGGCTTCGTCGATACGCTGCGGGCAGTCTGGGACACCGGCGACGCCGTTGCACCTCTGGACCCTCGCCTACCCCGCACCGCTCGTGACGCGTTGCTGGGCGCGTTACGACCTTCCCGGGTGGTGGCTTCGGACGGTGAGCACCACGTTCTGCCGGGGGGCATACCCACAGAGGACGGCGATGCACTTGTGGTGGCCACGAGTGGGTCGTCCGGCCAGCCCAAAGCCGTGATCCTCACGCACGATGCTCTTTTGGCCTCGGCTCGGGCCACCTCGGATCGATTGGGCATCGACCCTTCCCGGCATTCCTGGCTCGCCTGCCTCCCTTTGGCGCACATCGGTGGCCTTTCGGTCGTGACTCGCGCCTTGTTGACAGGAACGCCGCTGACCGTGCTTCCGGGGTTCGACGCCGAAGTCGCGGAGGAGCTCGGACGTTCCCGTGCCGTGACACACGTCTCATTGGTCGCCGCCGCACTGCGCCGGCTCGACCCGACCGTCTTCACCGGCATCCTCCTTGGCGGAAGCCTTCCGCCAGGTGACCTCCCCCCCAATGTGGTGGTCACCTACGGCATGACCGAGACGGCCTCGGGAGTGGTCTACGACGGGGTTCCTCTCGACGACGTCGAGGTTGCGATCGCGCACTTTGACGAAAACGGCGACGGCGGCAGCAGCGGCGGCGGCAGCGGCGGCAGCGGCGGCGGCGAGATCCTCCTACGCGCCCCCATGCTCATGCGCAGCTACCGAGATGGCACGAAAGGGCGTGTGCTGGGGCCCGACGGCACATCCACGTGGTTCGCCACTGGTGACGCGGGTTTCCTCACCGAGGCCGGCACCCTGTCCGTGGTGGGCCGAATCGCCGAAATGATCACGACGGGGGGTGAAAAAGTGTGGCCCGACGAGGTCGAGCGGGTCATCTCCACCCATCGCAATGTGGCGGAGGTGGCCGTCTGGAAGCGCCCCGACCCCGAATGGGGCGAACGGGTGGTGGCCTGGGTCGTGGCCACCGGCGCCGTGCCGAATATCGAAGAGTTGAAGGAGCTCGTCGCCAGCACCATCGCGCCCTGGGCGGCTCCCAAAGAGGTCGTCTTCACTCAAGCGCTGCCTCGGACGGCATCGGGGAAGGTCAGGCGCCGCGCCCTGAGTTGATCGAGCTCGATCAAGCCCTGCCACACGTTCACACCTCCACCCGTTCAACCCTTCCGACCGGTTCTCCCGCTCATGCCGCCGCACCTTCAGCCAGATCCTCGAGCATCGAACGAAGTTCCCGGCCCATCTCGCGTGGATTCCCCGAGACCTCGCCGACCTGTTCCCCCGTGGCGTCAAGGGCGTCCCCGGGTTGAAAGAGCGAAACCCTGAGTCCCCGTCCCCCCGGCACCGCCATGACGACCCATGGCTCCCCGATCCGCCCTGACTCCCGAGTAGCCATGACGGCCAGCGGCGTCGAGACCACGCTGATGTTCCACGAGTGCGTCTCGGCCGCACGCGCGATGCGAGTGAGCTCGGCGGGCGAGGTCACGACGACGGGCGATTCTGGGGCACCCCTTCACCGTAGGCCCGTTAGCGCCTTCAAGGAGTCATCCCCGACAGCGCCGGGCATTCCGCGTCAGCTCACGCCGCCCGAAGGCTGCATTGTGGTCCCCCCGTCGACCACCAGTGTTTGCCCGGTGACCCACGACGCAGCGTCCGAAGCGAGGAAAAGGGCCGCCGTGGCGACGTCGTCAGGCAGCCCCAGGCGTTGCAACGGGATGTGGGCGACCACGCGCTCCCCCGCCGGGCCTTCCCAGAGAGCCCGGGCGAAATTGGTCTTGATCAGCCCCGGGGCCAGCGCATTCACCCTGATGTCCGGCGCCAACTCGTACGCCAACTGCTTGGTGATGTGCAGGACGGCGGCCTTCGTCACGTTGTACCAGCCGATGCCGGGCTCGACCTCCAGACCCCCTATGGAGGCCACATTGATGACCGACCCCGCCAATCCAGCCTTGACGGCGTAGGAGGTCCACATCAGGACCGCCAATTGGTTGACCTCGAAGGTCTTTTGCGCCCGGGGGACGTCGATGTCGATCATCGGCCCGAAATAGGGGTTGGTAGCGGCATTGTTGACCAAGATGTCCAGCCCGCCGAAGCGCCCGATCGTCTCGGCCACACACGCCTGCGCCTGCCCGGCGTCGGCGACGTGGGCGGCTTTCCAGGCCACCTTCGAGACATCGGCCCCACCGGCCACCAGGCCGGCCGTGGCATCGGCCAGGTCGCCCGCGGTCCGGGAGGAGAGCATGACGTTGGCCCCTGCCTCCAGGAAGCGGCCGGCCATGGCCAGGCCGATCCCCCGGCTGGCCCCGGTGATGAGGGCGGTCTTACCTTCGAGCGTGAGCACACGTTCCATCCCAGGAGCATTCCACGCGGGTCAGGGCACTCGACGCGGGTGGTCGCCCCGCCGCGCCGTAGCATCGGGTCTCGTGAACCATCTGGCGGACGAGACCAGCCCTTACCTCCGCCAGCACGCGGACAACCCGGTCGAATGGTTTCCCTGGGGCGACGAAGCCCTGAAGCGAGCCAAGGAGCAGGACAAACCGATCTTCCTGTCGATCGGATACGCCTCGTGCCACTGGTGTCACGTCATGGCCCACGAGAGCTTCGAGGACGACGCCACGGCGGCGGACCTCTCACGGTGGTTCATCTCGGTGAAAGTCGACCGGGAGGAGCGGCCGGACCTCGACTCGCTGTACATGGCGGCGACCCAGGCCCTCACCGGATCCGGCGGATGGCCGATGTCGGTGTTCTGCACACCCGACGGCCGGCCCTTCTATGCCGGCACGTACTTCCCGCCCGAGGACCGCCATGGCATGCCGGCCTTCCGTCGTGTCGTCGAGTCGCTCGGCACGGCCTGGGAACAGGAGCGCCCAGGCGTGCTGGCCCGGGCCGACGCACTGGTCGATGCGGTGCGACGAGAGGTCCGCCTGGCCGAGACGATGGCCGAGCCCGGCGGTGCGACCTGGCCCATCCCCGCCCAGGGCATCGATGCCGACGCGCTCATCGACCAGGTCGTGGACGGCCTGGCGGGAGGATTCGACCCCCGGTGGGGCGGGTTCGGCCCTGCACCCAAATTCCCACGCCCCTCGTTGGTGGAGCTCTGCCTGCGCCACCACCGACGCACCGGCTCGGAACGCTCCCGGCAGATGGCACTCACAACCCTCGACGGCATGGCCGGAGGCGGCATGTACGACCACCTTGTGGGGGGATTCTGCCGGTACTCGACGGATACCCGCTGGCTGGTGCCGCACTTCGAAAAGATGCTGACCGATCAGGCCCTGTTGGCACGGGCCTACCTCCATGCCTGGCAGGAGACCGGTCATGACAACTACCTCACCGTTGCGACCGAGACGCTGGACTTCGTGCTTCGAGACCTTTCCACGCCCGAAGGGGCGCTCTACTCCTCGTTCGACGCCGACGCCGGTGGGGTCGAGGGCAGCCACGCCACCTTCACGCTCTCGGAGCTCGAGGCCGCGCTGCCCGCGCACCTCGTCCAACCGGCGGCGGACTGGTACGGGATCACAGCGGTTGGCAACTGGGAAGGACGGTCCATCCTGTGTCGACCGGTGGGCGCACCCCTCCAACGCCCACCGCTGATCGAAGAGGCCCGCCAACTGCTGGCGGCCGTGCGCGCCGGACGGGTGCAACCGGCGCGAGACGAGAAGGTGCTGGCCGAGTGGAACGCCATGGCGGCCTCCACCCTGGCCGAGGCCGCCATGGTGACCGGCTCGGCCGGGTACGGCCAGCGGGCCGTCGACATCGGCGAGTTCCTCATGTCGGCCATGTACGAGGGCGGCCGGCTCATGCGAAGTTGGCAGGGGGGCCGGGCCCGCCATCTCGCGGTTGCGGCCGACCACGCATGGCTCATCGAAGCGTGTGTCCGGCTGTCCGAGCTCACCGGCGATGCACGGTGGCGCTCCCGGGCCCATCGGGTCAGCCAGGAGCTGCTCGACCGATTCTGGGACGGGGAGTCCGGAGGATTCTTCACCACGGGAGATGACGCCGAGGCACTGATCGTGCGGCCCAAGGAGTACCTTGACGGTGCGCTTCCGGCCACCAATTCGATCGCCGTGCACGCCCTTCTCCGAGCCAACGCGCTCGACGACGACCCGCGGGGACGCGACGCCGCCGAGCGCACCGTTTCGGAGGCCGCCACCCTGCTGACGCGCCATCCCGGGGCCCTCGCCGACCTGGTTGCCGCACTGCCCATGCTCGCAGGTCGCCAGGAGATCGTGGTCACCGGCGAGCGACCGGACCTCTTGGCAGAGGTGCGCCGATCATGGCTCCCCCGTGCCGTGGTGGCATGGGGTGAGCCGGACAAGTCGCCGCTCTTCGCCGGGCGACCGGAGGGCGCAGCGTTCGTATGCCGCGGCTTCTCCTGCAATGCCCCGGCCAACGACACAGCCACCCTCTTGACACAACTCGAGGTGCTGCCCCGATGAGCGAGGACACCATGGGCCCGACCGCCCATGACCGCCGCACCCCTGAGGTCCCCACCGACCCGGCCCGGCTCCTCCGGCGCTCGGCCAGGCGGCGGGAGAAGATCCCCACGGCTGGAGGTTCAACGCTGCACCTTCTCGTGTTGTCCTCGACGTTGGAGGACACGACGGTGGTCGATCTCGCCACCCGCACCGTGATGCGTGTGCGGGTTCCGTGGCCCGAGAACTACGACCCCGACATCACCGCCTTCGACGTCGTTGAGGTGACCTTGGCCGAGGATCCCGAACGCGACGACCTGGCGCAGCCCGAGGCGACCACGGCAGCCGATCTGCCCCGACACGTGGGCACGCTGCGAGGCCGCCAGCTGCGCAAGCTGCTCCGGCGCATGGTGGCAAGCCCGGAAGGGCCGCTGCTGGGGTTCCCCGGGCCGTCGGCACCGTACTGGGAGTTCCGCGGGTTCCGCCCCTCGGTTGCCCTTATCGAGCCGACTCGAAGCCCTCAGCTCATACGACGCCAGGCGGACGGATCGACCTGGGTGCGCTTCGGATGGGACCGTGACGACGTCTGGCTACCGGTGGAGGATCGTCACGCGGCGCGTGCCCTCGATGCCGCCCGACGGGAACGGCTCAGCGGAAAGAGCCTGGCCACCGCCCTCGGATTCAACCCACAGTACCTACTGGTGACGGTCAGCCCGCCCCGGGACGGCCACTGCTACAAAGTCTGCGCCGCCATACTCCCCCGCGGCTGAGCTGACCAGCCGAGGCACTGCCACACAAGCCGTACTGTCAGCGTCCGAGCTTGCCGCCGGCGAGATCCTCGGCCATGGCCCAGCCAAAGGTGACGAGCCGATCGCCCCGGGCGGCGTCGAAGTCACCGAAATGTCCGTCCACGCCCTCGGGGATCTTGACTTTGGGAGCGAAGAAATCGAGGCCACCTGCGACGGAGCCATCACCCTTGAGCACGAACGTGCGGTCGTCCAAGCGGCTTTCACAGCCGAAACGCTTGGACAGTCGACGGGCCCAGGCCCGCTCTTCTCCCGAAGACTTGTGCTGAGGGTAGGGAACGACATCCTGCAGCCCTGAGAAAGCCCGGAAGCCTTCGGGCGAGAGCAGGCGCGTCCCTAGCAGGACGTCTTCATCGGGGAAGGCCAGCAGCGCGCGTCGGTACTGATCGGCCATGATTCCCTTGAGCGTCGCCTCGGCGCGGGCAGTCCGGTCAACGAGGGCCAGACCCACCAGGAGCGACGGAGTGCCGCCGATCCGTTCCAGCGTGCAGAAGGAATAACCCCGAAGCTTGTTCCCCTCCCGTGCCAGCGTGATCAGCACCCACGCCTCGCGCTCCTTGGAAAGGAACCCGATGTCAAAACCAGGGGGGCGCTCCGCACAGAGATCTGCCATTTCCACCAGCTCAGCGTCGCTGAGCGCAGTGCAATCTTTGGTGCTCACTACGATCGGCATGGGGTAAGTCTACTGGCTCTGCCGGGGGCTCACCCAACCGGACGGCCGGCGACGCCGACGGCGACGACCCGTGACGACGGGTTACACCCCTGGTCATGCGGGGTTTATGACAGGACGGCGCCCGGCCCCAGAAGTCGTTTCAACTCACCCACGAGACCGTTGCGACAATCCACGTTGAACTCGGGTGCCAGGCGCAGAACCTTCGCTCCCACGTGCAGGAGCACCGACGACGGGCCTGGATGCCCGCTCAGAATCCCCTTGAGACCCGTCAGGGTCGTCGCGGTCAGCACGCCGAGCGGCAGTGCGATGTGCACGTCCTCCGCTCCCCGTTCCAGCCTGGGCCGACTCACTTCCATGCAGACGATCTTGGGCTCGTCCTCCCGGGTATCGAGGCGGCCGCGCACGACGAGAATGGCGTCGTTCTCGATCAGAGCGCCGTAGTCGGCCATCGTCTTGGGGAAGACGAAAACCTCCATGGCGGCCTGGAGGTCCTCCAATACGAAGCGGGCCATGAGGTCACCCTTCTTCGTGTAGGTCCGGCGCAGGTCGGTGACCACGCCCCCGACGGCCCGCACGGGCGAACGGTCCCCCGATACGTCCTCTTCCCGCATATCCGAGAGGCTGCAATCGGTGTGCCGGGCGAGAGCCTGCTCGTACCCCATCAGGGGATGGTCGCTCACGTAGAGCCCGAGCATCTCCTTCTCGAAGGCGAGTCGCTGCGCCTTGTCGAACTCGGCGTCGGGAATGGCGATCTTGGCCGTCCCCCAGCCCGGGTCGGACTCCTGCGCCGTCTCGAACGCAGCAAACAGGGAGGTGATGCCGAGGTCGTGCTCCCGCCGCCGTTCCAGCGTGCGATCCACGATGCCCTCCATGACGAGGCAGAGACCCTGACGGGGATGACCCAATGCGTCGAAGGCGCCTCCCTTGACCAGTGACTCCATGGTGCGCTTGTTCAACACCACCGGGTCGACCCGTTGGCAGAAGTCGAAGATGTCAGCAAAGGGGCCGTTGGCGTTGCGCTCGGCCACGATGCGCTCCACCAGGCTCTCGCCCACGTTGCGGACCGCTGCCAGGCCGAAGAGGATGGCTGCCCCGGCACCGTCGCCCGAAAGGTCGGGAGCGAACTCGGCCACCGAGCGGTTCACGTCGGGCGGTAGGACAGCGATGCCCCGGTTACGGCACTCGGCCAGGTAGACCGCCGTCTTGTCCTTGTTGTCCTTGACCGAGGTGAGCAGGGCCGCCATGTACTCCGTGGGGTGGTGGGCCTTGAGCCACGCCGTTTGGTAGGCGACCAGGCCATAGCCGTAGGAGTGCGACTTGTTGAAGGCGTAGTCCGCGAACGGCTCGATGATGTCGAACAGGGTCGTCCCGAGCTTCTCCTCGTACCCTTGCGTGACGCAGCCGGCGACGAATTTCTCCCGCTCGGCGGCCAAAAGGGAACGGATCTTCTTTCCACAGGCCTTGCGCAGGTTGTCCGCTTCCTCCAACGAGTAACCGGCGAATTTCTGGGCCACCCTCATCACCGACTCCTGATAGATCATCAAGCCCTGGGTGTCGGCCAGAATGGGCTCGAGATCGGGATGCTCGTAGGTGATCGGCTTGCGGCCGTTCTTCCGGTCGGCGTAGTCGTTGTGCATGTTGGCGGCCATGGGCCCCGGACGGTAGAGCGCCACCAGGGCCGCCACGTCGTCGAATGAGGTCGGAGCGAGGGAGCGCATGAGCGCGCGCATGGGCGTACCCTCGAGTTGGAACACGCCCACCGAGTCGCCACGCCGCAGCATCTCGAGCGTGGCCTCGTCGGCCAGGTCGACGTCGTCGATGTCGGGCCGGTCCTGGCCGGACGCCTGCACCAGGTCCAAGGTCCGCTCGATCACCGAGAGGTTGCGCAGGCCGAGAAAGTCCATCTTGAGCAGCCCGAGATCCTCCACGCCGTGCATTTCGTACTGCGTCACGATGGGGGCATCTTCAGGCTTGCCCCCGGCATCGGGCTTGCGCTGGATGGGCAGGTACTCGGTCAGCGGATCGCGCGAGATGACGACCGCTGCGGCGTGGATCCCGTCCTGACGCCGCAGCCCTTCGAGGCCCAAGGCCACGTCGATGACCTCTTTGGCATCGGGATCCGTCTCGTGCATGCCACGCAATTCGGACGCGGCCGCGTAACCCTCCTCGTGTCCCTCGGTCTTGGTCAAGCAGGCGTGGAGCGGCGTGTCACGCCCCATCACCAACGGCGGCATCGCCTTGGCGATGCGATCGCCCACGATGTAGGGCTTTCCCAACACCCTGGCGGCGTCGCGCACGGCGGCACGCGCCTTGATGGTCGAGAACGTCACCACTTGCGCTACCCGGTCGCTGCCGTATTTTTCGGCCGCGTAGCGCATGACGTCGCTGCGGTAGCGCTCATCGAAGTCCATGTCGATGTCGGGCATCTGCTTGCGTCCCGGGTTGAGGAAGCGTTCGAAGAGCAGGTCGTAGCGGATCGGATCGAGGTCCACGATGCGCAGGCAGTACGCCACGCAGCACCCGGCCGCCGAGCCCCGGCCCGGACCGACCCGGATGCCCGAGTCACGAGCGAAGCGGATGAGGTCCCACACCACCAGGAAGTACGCGGCGAAGCCCATGTTCCCGATGACGCCGAGCTCGTAGTCCAAGCGCTCGACCACGTGTGCCGGCACGGGGCTGCCATAGCGCTGCCGGGCCCCCTCCATGGTCAGGTCCCGCAGGTAGGCCAACGCCCTGTCCTCATAGGCCTCGCCGACGAACTGGGGCGGCACGGGGAACTCGGGCAGGCTCGGTTTACCCAGCTCGATCTGCACGTCGGCCCGCTCGGCGATCAGCAATGTGTTGTCACACGCCTCGGGCACCTCCGAGAAGAGGTGGCGCATCTCACGGGCCGATTTCAGGTAGTGCTCGGTCCCCTCGAACTTGAAACGGTTGGTGTCGGAGAGCAGTGCCCCGGTCTGTACGCACAGGAGCGCGTCGTGGGCCACCGCGTCTTCGCGGTGCGTGTAGTGACTGTCGTTGGTGGCCAGGAGCGGCGCATCAAGGCGGCGGGCGATCTCGATCAACTGCGGGTTCGTCCGGTGTTGATCCGCGATGCCGTGGTCCTGGAGTTCGACGAAGAGGTTCTCCCGCCCGAAGATGTCCTGCAGGCGGGCGGCTCGCTTCTCGGCCTCCTCGACGTTGCCGGCCAACAGCGCCTGCAACACGACACCGCCCAGACAGCCGGTGGTGGCGATCAGGCCACTGTGGTGGCGCTCCAGCAGCTCCCAATCCAGCCGAGGCTTGTAGTAATACCCCTCGAGGTAAGCAGCCGAAGAAAGCTTCAAGAGGTTGCGATAGCCCTCGATCGTCTCGGAGAGCAGGGTCAGGTGGTAGTAGAGCTTCTGCCCGCCTTCGGCGTCACCCCCGGTGTCGTCCACCTTGCCCCGGCGGACGGGGCGCTCGTGACGCGACTCCGCAGCCATGTAGGCCTCGGTGCCGATGATCGGGGTGATCCCCTGGGCTCGACAGGCCTTGTAGAAGTCCAAGACCCCGTACATGTTCCCGTGATCGGTGATGCCCAGAGCAGGTTGACCGTCGGCCACCGCCGCGGCCACCAGCTCTCCGATCCGGGCTGCCCCGTCGAGCATGGAGAACTCGGTGTGGGTGTGCAGATGCGTAAACGACCGCCCCGACACCGGCCCTCCTTTCAACGGTCGAACTTACAACCGTGTTGTTCGTGTGCGAACTCTGGACCTTACCCCGCTTCACGCCACATTGCGTACCCGTAGCACCACCGTTTTGGCGATCTTGTCGTGCAGGGTCTGCCGCTTCTTGTCCCACAAGGGAAAGAGCATGTCGAGCAGCCATACCACGCCGAGAATGAATGTGGCCGATCCCAAGAGGCGAAACACCTGTTCCACCAGGCCGCGCCCGAGGGCCCGCCCGTAACCGACGACGTCGTAGGTCGCATCTTGCACGACGCGGATGCCGACGGCCATCATGCCGACCGTCTGGCCCCGCCGCCCGCCGCACAAGACGGTCACGTAGACAAGGTCGGCCACCCCGGTGAGGATGATGGAGAGCAGCGAAAAGGTCCGTCGTTGCTGCGTGCCGTTGTTGCGCATGTTGAAGTGCACGCTGAGCGCGTGGGTGTGCCGGAACAAGATGGCGAGAATGACGAATACCGGGATGAAGATGACGACGTCGATGAGGTACCCGCCCAACCGCGTGCCCCAGGTGGCGTAGGGAGCACCTCCCGGGCCCGGGCCCCCGGACCCATCGAACGGCGGGTACTGACCCTGGGGCGGCGGGTAGCCCCCGCCTGGGTAGCTCCCGGGTGGTGGTGGTGGGTAGGAGGGTGGCGCCGCCGGAGGCGGCATTGGAGGTGGCGAGACATTCCCGGGATACGAAGGTGGTCCCCCACCCGTTGGTCCGGTCGGTTCGTCAGGCATCGCGGGCGCTCCCTCGTTTCCCCAGGCACGGCGTTTCGCACAGCATCTCAGAGATACGCCCCCGGCCGGGGCGTCGAGCTCGCGCCTGCCTGCGGCAGCCCGCGCTGGCGCATCTCCTCGAGCTGGCTGCGCGCCGCCATCTGCTGCGACATCAGCGTGGCCTGTATCCCGTGGAACAGGCCCTCCAGCCAACCCACCAGCTGGGCCTGGGCGATCCGGAGCTCGGACTCGCTGGGCGCCTCGTCGTCGAAGGGGAGCGCCATGCGATCGAGCTCGGCCACCAGGTCGGGGGAGAGGCCCTCCGAGAGGTCATGGATCGACTGCTCGTAGATCTCCCGCAACCGGGTCCGGCTCTTCTCGTCGAGGGGGGCCTGTCGCACCTCGTCGAGAAGGGTCTTCACCATGGAGCCGATGCGGAGGACCTTCGCCGGCTCCGAGACCGACTCCCGCGGCGACGCGGCCTCAGGGGCGGCGCCCGACGCGTCCCCACCTCCAGCGGGGCCACCGCCCGCAGCGGGGCTCTGGCCCGCTTCCAGCACTTCGTCGGGGGCTACAGGCGTCAACTCGTCAGGCATCCCTTGATACTGCCACCGGAGCGCCCCGCGTCAGGTGGAGGGCCAGCTGAGCAGGGGGATCATCATCTCTTCGGCTGTGAGAGAGCCGTGGCGGGCCGAGAGGCGGAGCTCGCCCGTATCGGCGGGATCGAGGAACGCCGTCGGGGTGAACGGCGCCAACACCACATCGCCCAGGCGCGCCGAGACCGTGGTCGAAGGGACTCCACCCAGCCATCCCTCTTCGACCATCTCGTCTCGCGTGCGCACCCAGGCGATGTCGCCGAACGTGTCCCTGGCCGCTTCGACCACGGCATCAGTGGCACCGGGCCGCGTGTGAAGCCACCGGAATCGGCCCTCGCCCGAGATCAGCGTCACGCCGTCCATCACGTCGCCGCCCAGGACCTCGACCGACGAACCGACCTCGACCTGGCCGTGGTCTGCCGTCACCACCAGCACCGCCCCCGGGGGCAGCACGCCGAGCACGTCCCCGACCAACCGGTCGACGTCACGTAGCTCGTCGTTGTAGTACTCACCGAGCCCACGGGCGTGGGCGACCTTGTCGATGCCCTCGTAGTAGGCGTAGACGAACCGCGCTCCCCCGCCGACGAGCGCTCGGACACCGGTCACCAGGCCGGCCAGGGTGTGCCAGCCGTGCAGCTCGGCGTCTCCCAGGTGAGCCGCCGAGAACCCCGTCGTGGCGAAGTCGTAGCGCGTGACGACCGGGACCTTCTCGGGTGACCCCGGGAAGAGCGGGCACGGCTGGAAGACCCGAGCGGGCACCCGCATGCGGGCGTCGACACCACCGATCGACCACTGCAGGATGTTCAGGATCTCGTTCTCATAGGCCACTCGATACCCCACCACGCCGTGATCCACCGGCGGGCGCCCGGTCACCAGCGACGTCAGCGCACAGGCCGTCGTGCTCGGGGCGACCGAGGGGATGGAGGCCCCGACCCCGGAGAGAAGCGTGGGGGCCAGGGCCGCTCGCTCCTCGAGCTGGTGCCAACCCAGGCCGTCCAGGACGAGGAGCACGATTTGCCCGGCCCCCTCCACCGGCGACGGCATCCATTCCGGCAGCGGGTCTCGGCCGTAGAGATGGCCGAGCAACCCTGGCATGACGCCGCTCAGGCACGCCCCCCCGAAGGCCGGCAGAATTGGCGTCGCGACCTCGGGAGCGCTCACAGCGTCACACTATGACCCGAATCCCTCACATTCCGAAAACCTCCCGCTCCTCGCCACTCGGCCGGTAGCATCAGAGCGTGAGGGTATCGACACGCGGCGACTACGCCAGCCGGGCACTTCTCTCGCTGGCCCTGCACGGCGCGGAGACGCCCACGTCCGTGCGCGACATAGCGGAGCGGACCGCTCTCCCCCAGCCCTACCTCGAGCAGATCCTCCTCGCCCTCAAAGGTGCCGGGCTGGTGCGTTCCAAAAGGGGCGTGGGAGGCGGGTATGTCCTGGCCCGTCAGCCCGAGGACATCAGCCTGGCCCAGATCGTCTCGGCCGTCGACGGGCCCATCGCCGCCGGAGACTTCGGCGAGCCCCACGCGGACGGAGCCTGCGACCACGAGGGCCAATGCGTCCTCCTCGCCGTCTGGGCCGACGTCGGCGAAACCATCCGCACCCATCTGCAATCCTTCAGCCTGGCCGACATGGTGGCCCGCGCCCAGGGCAACGTCACCGCATCCGCCTAGCGCCCCATCGAGCCCGTCGCCCCTGCATCCTGCGTCACGGCTTTGTCAGCAGGGTTCCCCCCGGTCCTACATTCCACTGGAAGACCACCGGGGTCTCACGGTCCCAGCCAAGGATGCTCACGGTTCCCGTGGCCAGAGCGAAGAGCCGGCCGGCGACAGGGGGTAACCCCAGCCATCGTGCGGCCAGGACCCGCAGGACGTGTCCGTGGGCCACACAGAGGGTGTCGCCGTCGACCTGCCGAGCCCGCTCGATGACCCGGTCCACCCGGCGGCCCACGTCGGCTGCCCTCTCCCCGTCGACGACACCGTCGTTCCACAACGTCCATCCGGGCCGTTGGACGGAAATCTCGCCCGTGGTCCGTCCTTCGTAGGCGCCGTAGTCCCACTCCATCAGATCGGGCTCCGGTTCTCCCTCGAAGCCAGCGAGCGCACAGGTGGCGGACGCCCGCTGGAGCGGACTGGTGAAGATCTGGGCGAAGGTCATGCCGCGGAGGAGCTCACCCGCCGCCTTGGCCTGCTCGCGGCCCAGATCGAGCAAGGGAATATCCGTCCGGCCGGTGTATTGACCGCTCTGCGACCATTCGGTGGCGCCGTGCCTGAGCAGCACCATTCGTGAGGTCATGCGAAGTAGATCACCAGAAGCGGGCGCGGCGTGCAACTCAAGGTTGGCACACCCCCGTGGAATGCTCGAGCACCTACCGGTGTTGTACAACTCAGATTCAGAGAAGAGCACCCCGGGTACGAAGGAATGAGAGAGATCGCAGAGCGTCGGGAGAGAAGTTGATGAAAAGCGCGGTGAGTACATCCGACACCCTTGGACTGATGTTGAAGGACCTGGACCGGTTCCCCATGCCCGATCACGAGCAACAGGTGGAATTGGCCAAGCGGGTAGCGGCGGGCGACGAACTGGCACGCAAGCAGATGGTCGCGGCCAACCTCAGGTTGGTCGTGCACTGGGCCAGGCGATACCAAGATCGCGGCGTTGACATGGCCGACCTCGTCCAGGAAGGCTCGTTCGGCCTCATGAGGGCCGTGGACAAGTTCGACTGGGAGCGGGGCTTCCGCTTCTCCACCTACGCCACCTGGTGGATCCGTCAGGCGCTCCAGCGTGCCGTACAGCAGCACGGGCGCACGATCCGGATCCCCCTCGAAGTGGGCGAGCATATCCAACGCCTGGAGTTGACCAAGGCTCAACTGGCCACCACCCTCGGGCGCACCCCGACGGAGGCAGAGTTGGACGAAGCCACGGGCATGACGGCCGACGAGCGGTACGCCCTCGAGGACGTCGCCCGTGTGACGGCGTCCCTCGACCAGCCTGCAGCCTCTGAGTCGGCTACGACCCTGGGGGAGCTGGTGGCTCCGGACGAGTCGGACTTCGTCGCCGACGTGGAGCAGACGATGGTCTATGACCGGGTGCGTGACGCAGTCGAGAAGTTGCCGGACCTCCAACGCGACGTGTTGCGGCTACGTTTCGGCTTCGGAGGTGATTCTCCGGCCTCTCTGCAGTCCACTGCGGAACGACTTGGTGTCGGGGTGCGGCGCGTTCGCCGGGCCGAAGAAGAGGCGTTAGCGGCCCTTTCGTTCGACGCCGACGTCCTCGGCGTCCACCAAGCCGCCTAGGAACGTCTCGAGGTCCTCGGGAAGCGGGGCGGAGAACTCTTTCCGCTCACTGCTTCCTGGGTGCGTGAATGCCAATCTGTAGGCGTGGAGAAAGAACCGACCGGGACCCAGAGCCCTCTCCGGTGCTCCGTAGCGGGCATCGCCGACCACCGGGTGGCCGATCGCCGCCATATGCACACGGATCTGGTGGGTTCGCCCACTCTGCAGGCTGAGCTCCAGCAACGTGGTCGGGCGGGGCACGAGCCGTCGTTCCAGCACCGTGTACCCGGTGCGGGCCGACCGCCCGCTGGCTGAGACGGCCATCTTGGTCGGCGTGCGGGTTGACCGTCCGATCGGAGCATCGATTTCGCCCCTGTCGTCGGCCACTTCCCCCTCGACCAGGGCGATGTAACGGCGTTCCATACTGCGATCGGACAGCTGCGCAACGAGGGCCCGGTAGGCCGACTCCGTACGGCCCACGACCAGGAGCCCCGACGTCCCCTTGTCGAGCCGGTGCACGATCCCCGGCCGATCACCCGGGCAGACACCGGCGGACACCAGCGCGGCCAGGTCGGGGAAGCGGGCCAGCAATCCGCCGACCAAGGTTCCCTCGTGATGGCCAGCCCCTGGATGCACTACGAGGCCGGCCGGCTTGTCGACGACGGCCACCTCGGCGTCGGCATACACCACCTGAAACTGGACGCCGGCCTCCGCCTCCACCTCGGCGCCGCCGGCTTCGGGTAACGCAATGGTGAGAATGGCACCCGCCTTCAGCGAGTTGCGCCCGATGGTCACAGGGATGTCGTTGACCAGGACCCGACCAGAAGTGATGAGCCCGGCCGCGACGGCCCGCGACACGTTCGCCAACATGGCGACGGCGCGATCGATCCGCACCCCGGCCAGAAGCGGCGGGACCTCGACGACGAGCATCCCGTCCGCGTCGCTCATGTCGCCGTCCCTGCCGGACGGCCGAAGAGAAGGTAGGCGGCCACGACGATCACTCCGATGGTGATGCATGCGTCAGCCACATTGAAGGTGGGCCAGTGACTCAACGTGATGAAGTCTGCCACCAGGCCATGATGCACCCCGACGATCCGTTCACTCAGATTCCCCAGGCCACCGCCGAAGACCAGGCCGCCTCCGATGGCGAGCGTCATGGTGCGTACGCGCGCGACGAGGACGCCCAACACGACAACGCCGATCCCGAGCACCACGGTCACCAACGTCGATCTGCCGGTGAACAGGCTGAAGGCCAGGCCGGAGTTGAATCGCAGCGCCAGTCCGAAAGGCCCCCACAGGTGGACTGCCTGGTGGAGGTGGTGCTCCGCCAACGTCGTCGTGACACGATCGGCCACAACGACGAGGGTGGCCAGAGCGAAGGCCGCCACCGGCGCCCGAGCGGTGCCGCTCGGGTTCAGCGGCGCGACAGCCCTCCGCTCTTGCAGGCCACGCAGAGCCGGGCGTAGGGCAGGGCTCGCAGCCTAGGCTTGGGGATCGGTTGGAAGCATCGCTCGCAGTAGCCGTAGGTCTTGTCCGCCACGCGTTCGCTGGCGTAGTCGATCTCTTCGACGGCGAGGGCCGCCTGACCCGAAAGGGCCAAATTCCGCTCCCGATCGACCGTGACCGTGCCGCCCTCTCCTGATTCCTCGTCGAACTGGACGTCACCCGGCTCGCGCTCGAGTGCGAGCGAGTCGGCCTCGGCCCGTAGCGACGTGGCCTGTTCCTGATAGATCACCCGTTCCTCGGCCAGCAATGCGGTGATCTCTTCCAAGAATTTGAGGTCCTTGGCGTAAGGACCCGTCTTGGGTCGAACCGGTGCCGGAGGCTTGGGCTTGGGGGTGAACGTGCTGCGGACCGGCGCTGGCGGCGCCGTGTCGATTTCTTGGGCCTCCGTGTCCACTGGGGAGGCCGGTGGGGTAACTGTCGGCGCCCGCTTTGCCGCGCTAGCCGCCTTCTTCGCTGGCCCTGCGGCTTTCTTCGCCGCCGGAGCAGCTTTCTTGGTGATGGTCGTCTCTTTGTTCACAGACCCGCCACTCTTTGCGGGTGGAGCGGGTTTCTTCGCAGCCTGAGCATTCTTTGTCGGCACAGCTTTCTTGGTTGGCGGAGGATTCTTTGTCGGGGGAACCGTTTTAGTCGCCGGTGCTGCCTTTGTAAGCGCACTCTTCTTCGTCGGCGCAGCCTTTTTGACTGCCGCGGGGCGCGATGCAGGCACCTTCTTTGCAGCGGTGGCCTTGCTCGCTGGGCTCATCTTGTCCTCCTTCCCGGCCATTAAAGTGACCGGTTCCCTGACGACAATCGCGTCGAGGGAGCGGGTGACCATAGCGGACAGCAGCCCAGGGGGCAATCTCAGATTATGAGGTGCGTGGCACTCCGCTCTCGGAGGCGTCGGTGACGGATTCGAGGCTCAGCGTCGGCTGGTTGTCCACATCGATACCTCCCTGGGCGGAAGACTCGTTGGAGGCGCTCGCTATCGCGGCTGGTTTCGGGGCCGGCGTAGCTTTTGGACGTACGCCCATCAGCGCGTTCGCCGGCTGTACGTTCTCGTCGACCCAGTTGAGAATCTCGGTGAGGGCATCACGCAGGCGGTTCCTCTCCGATTCGAGGTGCCTTGCCATGCTCTCGACATCGGCGGCCAATTCGGTCCGGGTCGCCTCCAGCCGGGCCACCTCGTCGCGCACCTGCCGCTGCGAGTCCGCCTGCAGATTCGCCGCCGCCGCCTCCGCCGCCGCCATCGCCGCCCGCGCCTTTTCCTCTGCTTGGGCCACGGTCGCAGCAGCCTCGGCTTCGCTCTCGCGCTTGATCTGATCGACGAACTTCTGAGCCAACAACAGGGTCCGCTGCAACGTCTCGTCGGAGGGCGGGCTGTCGAGCGCCGTCCCGGTGGCCTGCACCGGGACCGGGGCAGCGACGGCTGCGGGAGCCACGGCCTGGGGAGCGGGAGGAGCCGCGTGTGCTTCTGCTGCCGCATCGCGCGCGTCCCGCTCCAGTTGGACGATCCGATCGCTTGCTTGACGCAGCCGTTCGTTCAACTGGCGGAGGGTTTCTTGTAGTGCCTCGGCCTCCTGGGCGGCCCGGTCAAGGTACTCGTCGACCTCGTCGACGTTGTACCCCTTCAGCCCGAGGCGGAATTCAACGGTACGAAGCGTGTCGAGAATGGATGACGAAGTCGGCGCACTGTCCATGGGACGAGTCTACCCATCCCCTCTTTGCCAAGCGGGAATGGTCCTAGGCGAAGAGAACTCGTACCACCACGTACTGGAGCACGAGAAACACGACGATGAACGAAATATCGATTCCGCCCATGGGCCGAATCACGCGCCGCACGGGTCGCAACACGGGTTCGGTCGCCTTGTAGAGAAAGAGCTGCACCCGGGCCAGGGTGCTTCCCGGCTGCACCCGGAACCAACTCAAGAGCGCCGTCGGGAGCATGATGAACCACAGATAGAGCTCGACGACAATCCCAGCTAGACGAAAAACATTCACTGCTACCTGAGAATAGCCTGTTCAGTCCCGCCCGAAGCCGCGCTCTACCAGGCGTTGGCGCTCCTCCTGTGAAACCTTCACGTTGGTCGGGGCCAGGAGGAAGACCTGATCGGCCACCTTTTCCATCTCGCCGCTCAGGGCATAGGTCACCCCGCTGCAAAAATCGATCATCCGCCGCTGCAGGTCACGGTCGGCCATCTGCAGGTTGACGATCACCGGGCGGTTGTCCTTGAGCCGGTCGGCAATCTCCTTCGCGTCCCCGAAACGGGTGGGTGCGACGATGTGGACGCGCGCCGACGTGCCGCCGATGGCGGTGTCGACCGGAACGGGGCGAACCCCGGAAGGACGCGGTACCGGGCTGGGCTGCACCCGGGTGGGGCTGGGAACGGCCGATTCGCGGGGAATCATGGTCCGAATACGGTTCAACCCTCCGCCGTACTCCTCAGGCGGCTCGTGCTCCTGAGTTCGGATGTCGCCTCGCGACGCCTGCGTGAACGCACGCGGTGCGCGGTCTTCCAGATCGTCGTACTCGTCGTACTCGTCGTCGAGTAGTCCGAGGTAGACCATGGTTTTCTTCATGAACGAGGGTGCCATACCTTCTCCTGTTCCGGCACAGCGTAGTGCCTGGTGGTCAGCGTGGGAGGGTCAACTGGGGGGCCTTGGGCGGTCGCTCTCCGAACAGGGCACGCCCGATGCGCACCATTGTGGACCCGGCAGCAACCGCCGCCTCGAGATCTGCGCTCATCCCCATCGATCGCTCTTTGAGCCCGAGCGCATCAGCCAAGCGACCGACCGATTGGAATGCCGATGCCGACGCCGCGTCACCGGGTGGCGCGACCGTCATCAGACCTTCAAGTTGCAGATCGAGCGTCGAGAGCGACGTCGCCAGGGCCATGACATCCTGCGGCGGGCACCCGTTGCGGCCGGGCAGGCCGCCGCTCGTATCGACTTGGATCAGCACGCGGGCTCCCGGTGCGTGCTGCGCGATTCGCTCTCCCTCGGCGAGGCGGGCGACTCCTTGCCACATATCCACCAATGGTGCCAGCACCCGCACCTTGTTGCGCTGAATTGTGCCCAAAAAGTGCCAACGCGTCCCCGGCGGCCCGGGCGCCTTCGCCTGGAGCTCGGTGGCATAGTTCTCCCCGACGTCGGTCAATCCGGCAGCACGGGCTGCCTCGACCGCCTCCGGCCCGAACCCCTTGGTCACGGCAACGACGCGCAGCTGCTCGGGATCACCGCCGGCCCGGGCGATGCGCTCGTGCACGGCCGCTAGGCGCTCCGCGACGTCGTCGTTAGCGAAGGAAGGAGGGCACGTCGAAATCGTCGTCACCCAAATCGAACTCGTCGTCGTTGCCCGAGGTCTCGGCGAAGATATTCACGGCGTCTGAGGGACCGGAGAACAGGGAAGGGGCCCGGTCACTGCTGACAGGGCGCCCCCCGTCCTCCCAACGCTCGAACCCGGCGGCAATGACGGTGACCCGCACCTCGTCGCCCATGTTGTCGTCGATCACGGCACCGAAAATGATGTTGGCATCAGGATGCGCGACGCCATGAATGATCTCCGCCGCCTCGTTCACCTCGAAGAGCCCGAGGTCAGACCCGCCGGCGATGTTGAGCAGGATGCCCCGCGCCCCTTCGATGGAGGCTTCGAGCAGGGGGCTCGTAATGGCGGCCCGTGCCGCGTTGGCCGCCCGACCCTCGCCGATAGAGGCGCCGATCCCCATGATCGCGGTCCCGGCGTTGGTCATCACCATCTTCACGTCGGCGAAGTCCGTGTTGATGAGCCCGGGGACCGTGATCAGGTCGGTGATGCCCCGCACCCCTTGGAGAAGGACCTCGTCGGCCATTTTGAAGGCGTTGACCATGCTCGTCTTGTCGTTCGACACGGTCAGGAGGCGATCGTTGGGAATGACGATGAGGGTGTCCACCTTCTCCTTGAGAATCTGGATGCCCTTTTCCGCCTGCATGGCCCGGCGTCGACCCTCGAACGTGAAAGGCCGTGTCACGACGCCTATGGTCAACGCCCCCAGGCTCTTGGCCACCTCGGCCACCACCGGAGCTGCGCCAGTGCCGGTACCGCCGCCCTTGCCGGCAGTGATGAAGACCATGTCGGCCCCCTGGAGGGCCTCCTCTATATCGGCCCGGTGCTCCTCGGCCGCCTGGCGACCTACTTCAGGATCACTCCCCGCCCCGAGGCCCCTCGTCAGCTGGCGACCGATGTCGAGCTTCAGATCGGCGTCGCTCATGAGCAAGGCCTGCGCGTCCGTGTTGGCCGCGATGAACTCCACGTTGCGCAGCCCCGAGTCGATCATGCGATTGACGGCATTCACGCCCCCGCCACCGACCCCGACCACCTTTATGACGGCCAGGTAGTTACCTTGGGACGGAACAGTCGTCATGAACTCCCTCGTATTTGGGTCGATCGCCGACCAATCGCCCTCTGGGTATACCCACCATGAGTCACCACGCCGCTCCTACCTCGAATCCCTCATCCTCTTGGGAAGGTTGACGTTCACAGAGCGGCAACGCCGCCAACCATACGAGGGGCGTTCCTGGCGGTCAAGCATGCTTGCTCACGGTCCTGTCACAGTCATAGCACCCGGAACGCTCACATCGATGGTGTCACCGCCATGGAGGGTTGCGCCAGCCAACGCTGCGCTGACGTCCTCATATTTGGCCTGGAGCTGGGTGCCGTCGCCGATGTCCACCAAAATAGGGGTGGTCATGGCCAGCTGCACGAACCCCGCTGACGCCACCTTCACCTCGGTGACCTGGGCCCGAAATGACGGCGGCAGGGTGGCGGCAATACGAAGTCCCAGCTGATCAGCGGCTCCGAGCACGGTTCCCGGAGTGCCGGGAGGCTGGGTTCCGGTCACCTCGATCAGCCCAGGTGGGCGCGTGGGCACGTCGGCCAGAACCCGCCCATCGGTGTCCAGTTCGGCCCACGTGCCGGCGGCCGTTGTCATCACCAGCGTGGCGACTCGCTCGGTGACCACGACGTGCACACCGTCGGGCCACTGCACGGAGACAGAGGCCGACCGGACCCACGGCAGCCGCTCGACGCCCCTCTCCTCGGCGCCGGCGTTGATGTCGAGTAATGCCGGGTGGCCGGACAGCCCCGCTGCCGCTTCGATCTGGTCCACGGTCTCATGGGTTGCCCCCACCACGCTCACGGCGCGGGCCGAGAACATGGAGGAATGGAGAAGGCACCACACGCCGAAGATGACGGCCGCGACCGCCACCACGATCCCCGCCAGGCGCAGTCGACGGCGACCTTGTTGGCGGATGACCTCAGACCGGCGAGCCGAAATACGCGGATCCATGCCTGTGCGCGGACGGGGAGGACCGCTGGGCGCGGGGCGAGATCGGGTGGTGGTCGGAGTCACGAACCCATCACCTCCGTCGCTCCCACATCGCCAGTCTCCTCTCCCTGGAAGCCCAAGAGGCGGACCTCGGCCGAGAGCGTCACCCCGCAGTGTGCGAACACCGCCAGGCGAATGTGCTCCATGAGAGCCCGGACGTCGTCCGCCCGACCACCCTTGTCCGCCTGGATGAAGTTGGCATGCTTCTCCGACACGTGCGCCGTCCCGAGCCGGAATCCCTTGAGGCCGGCCTCCTCGATCAGACGTCCTGCCGAGTCGCCCGGCGGATTGGTGAAGACCGATCCGGCATTGGATCCCCCCGGCTGATGCTCGCGGCGCCAGCGAACGATGGCCGAGACCTCGGCCCGCTGCGACGCCGCGTCACCTCGGCTGACGTCGAACTCGGCCTCCACCACCAGCTGCGACGCCGCGACGGACGACGACCGGTAGGCGAACTGCAAGCGGGAAGCGTCGTCGGTGCCTCCCTCCTCGCGGAGGAGGTCGACCCAGGTATACCGCCGCAGGCAGCCGGCGACATCTGACCCGTGTCCTCCGGCATTCATGCGCACGGCTCCACCGACCGTGCCCGGCACTCCCACCGCCCAGGTCAAACCGGCCCAACCAGCATCGGCCGCCTGGCGGGCGAGGACCGGGAGTGGGGTGGCCCCGCCGGCACGGACCACGTACGGGGGTGTGGCCGCAGCCCCCCGATCGGGCAACCCCACCGAACTGAACCCTGCGCCGAGACGCACGGCCACGCCGCCGAATCCCGCATCGGCGACGAGCAGGTTCGACCCCCGGCCGATCACGCACAGGGGGAGGTCGCTACCGATCAAGACGGCACGCACCGCATCGAGGTCGCCGGGCCCGTCCACGTCCACCAAGAGCTCGGCGGTACCACCCACTCCGTACGTCGTCAGTGGCCCGAGAGGTTGGTGGCGCACGGCGCGTGCACCGAGCTCGGCGGCCAATGCGTCGTAACGTTGTGCCACGCCGCGCGAGCTCACCACTGAGGCGACTCCAACAATTGGTCGGGCAGCGTCGTAAGGTCCCCGGCCCCCAACGTCAGGCAGAGATCCCCGGGGCGCAAGAGAGAGCGCACAGCCTGGTAGAGCTCCTCCCAACTCGGGGCATAGACCACGGGCAGCCGCTGGTCCTGCACCCGCACGGCGTCGGCGATCAAGTGCCCCGACACCCCCGGAATGGGAGCCTCCCCCGCGCCATAGACGTCGGTCAACACCAAGATGTCGGCGTCGCTGAACGCCGAGCCGAATTGCTCTGCCAGCTCCGCCGTGCGCGTGTAGCGGTGCGGCTGAAACACGGCAACGACACGTGTCCAACCGCCAGACCGAGCCGTGGCCAGGGCGGCCTCGACGGCAAAGGGCAGATGGGCGTAGTCGTCGACGAACGTGACGCCGTTGCGCTCGCCGCGAAACTCAAAGCGGCGGGTGACACCGGCGAACCGAGCCAGCGCAGCGGCGGCGGCATCGAAGGAAACTCCGACCTGGAGCGCGGTGGCCACGGCGAGCGCCGCATTGCGGGCGTTGTGCAGGCCCGGCACCCCCAGTGTCAGCTTCCCCGGAGTGCCCTCCGGTCCGGTGAGCGTAAAGGAGGCCGAACTTCGGTACAGCGCGATGTCAGTCATGGCGAACGTCGCTCCCACTGCGGTGCCAACGCTCAGGGACCCGTGTGCTCGGCCGATGCCGGCCGCCTCGTCGTCGTCCGCCGAGACCACGGATCCCTCCGTGGCCTGGCCAACGAACGTGTCGAACGCCGCGCGCAGGCGCGGGAACGTCCCATAGTGATCCAGGTGGTCTGACGCCACGTTGGTCACGATGGCCCAATCCGGGCGCAACTCTTGGAACGTCCCGAAGCTTTCATCGGCTTCGACCACCAACCATTCACCGGTGTCCCACACCGCATTGGTTCCCACTTCGTTCACGTCGGCGCCGATGAGAAACGAGGGGCGCAGCCCTGCCTCGATCAAGATGAGTGACAGCATCGACGCCGTCGTCGTCTTCCCCTTCGTTCCCGCCACAGCCAGGCTGCGCCGGGTGGCACAGATCGCAGCCAACATGCCGGAACGGGCCACGACGCGTGCGCCGCGGGTCGCTGCCGCAAGAATTTCAGGATTGGTGGGTGCCACGGCCGGAGAAAAGGTCACTGCATCCACGTCGCCGACGTTCTCCACGCGATGGCCGATGGCCACCTCGATGCCCTGGGACCGCAGGCGGGCCGCCACGGGCGACTCCTTGAGGTCTGAGCCGGAGACCGTATGGCCCATGGATCGCAGGACCAGGGCGATGGCGCTCATTCCCGCGCCGCCGATGCCCACGATGTGGACGCGTTGGCGAGCCCGGAGATCGAGGTCTTCGGTGCGATCAGCGGGCATGTGCATCGACCAACTCGGCCACCCTGGCCGCGGCGTCGGGGTGCCCCAGCGTCCGCGCCGCATTCCCCATGGCAGCCAGGCGGTCCGTGTCGCACAACAAGGCCGCGATTTCGGCCTCCAATCGCGCTGCGGTGCACTCAGCATCGGGGACCATGATCGCCGCCCCCGCCACCACCAACGCCTCCGCGTTGCGTGTCTGGTGATCACGTGGCGCTCCCGGAAGAGGCACGAGGATTGCCGGCACACCCGCGACCAACAGTTCGGCCACCGTCATGGCGCCGGCTCGGCAGACGCACAGGTCGGCCGCACGGTAGAGCTCGGGCATCCGTTCTTCGAAGGGCACAACTTGATAATGCAGCGCAACGTCGGGTCCCGGGATGTCACCCTCGGTAACCCTCCCGGGCACGAACCGCGCGTAGTCACGCCGTCCGGCCACGTGATAGATCGAGATGTCCCGATCCGACCAGCGGCCGGCCAGGTCGGCCACTGCGGCATTGATCCGCCGCGCCCCCAGGGAGCCCCCGAACGCGGCAAGCGTGGGCCGCTGGGTGGGCAGGCCGAGCATTTCCCTCGCCTGGCGTTGGCCGTCAACCGACCGGTCGAGGCCCCCGAGCTCGGGCCGTACCGGGGTACCCGTGACATGGGCACGCGGAAGGTGGGTGTTCGGAAACGACACTGCGTTCACGACGGCGAACCGTCCGAGCAGGGCGTTGACGGCCCCTGGCACAGCATCCGTGTTGACCAGGACCAGCGGAACCCGCAGCATGACCGCAGCCAGCCCCGCCGGAAAGCTGGCATAGCCACCAACCACGACGACCACCCGCGGCCGGCGCCGCACGAACGACGCCAACGCGCGCAGCGCCGCCGATACCAGGCCCAGCACGGCGCCCACGTTGGCCCGTACGGCACCCGGACTCAGGCTCCGACGGATACCCCGACCCGGCAGGAGGGTGAAAGGGAACTCAAGCGTGGGCCAGAGCACGGCCTCCTGGCCCCGCCGCGAGCCGTAGAGCTCGATCGTGGAGGCGGCATGCCCCTTCGCCGTCAAGGCACGTGCGATCTGCAGTGACGGCACGACGTGACCTCCGGTCCCGCCGCCGGCGATCACCGTGCCCCGTCTCTGCGTCACCGACCTCGCCCGCGGGCGGACGCCGAACGGACGAGGGTCCGCTCACTCCCGCGGCGCGGCACGTGAACGATGCCGCCGGATCGACCGCTGACCTCTTGCCGGGCGATGTTGATCAGAATGCCGGCCGCCACCATGGTGATGACGAGGGATGACCCCCCGTACGAGATGAAGGGCAACGGGATGCCGGTGACCGGCAGGACACCGACGACCGCCCCGACGTTGATCAAGGTCTCACTGGCCAGCCAGGCGACCAGACCCACCGCCAATACTCCGCCGAACCGCTGGGGCGAACGCGTCGCAGCCCGGATGCCGAACCAGACAAAGGCTCCCAAAAGCACCAGGACGAGGCCGGCGCCGATGAAACCCAGCTCCTCCCCGATGACCGAGAAGATGAAGTCGGTCTGCGCGTTGGGGAGGAACCCCCATTGGGCCTGCCCACCGCCCAGGCCGGCACCGATGAAGTGGCCCGAGCCGAGCCCGATCAGGGACTGCACCACCTGATACCCCGACCCCGCCCCGTGGGACGACGGGTCGATGAAGGAGAGGAGCCGCTCCCGCCTGTAGGGCGACGCCACCGCCACCACAAGGGCGATTCCGACGAGACCGGCGAGAATTTTGACAACTGGTCCGAGACGGACTCCGGAGACGAAGAGCATGGCCAGGGCCACGCACGCGAGCACCATGGCCGTACCCAGGTCCGGCTGCGCCACGATCAGCACGCCGGCGGAGGAGGTGACCAGGAGCAGAGGGCCGATGATCCGTCGGTCAGGGGCTCCCTCATCGAGCCGTCGGGTGACCAGATCGGCTGCGAAGACCGTCAGCGCGAGCTTCATGAGCTCGGACGGCTGGAGGCGGAACTGGCCAAACCCCACCCATCGGCTCGAACCCTGCACGTGGACCCCGAGTCCGGGCACCAGGACCACGAGCAGGAGAAGGAAGGTGACGCCGAGGAGAAGCGGGCTCAGTCGTCGCAGCTTGCGGTGATCGAAGCGGACCGCCACCGCGAAGGCGACCACCCCCACCGCCATCCACATGCACTCCCTGATGAGGATGGCCCATGGACTGCCATAGAGAGAGATCGAGACCACCGACGACGCGGAGCCGACCATCACCAGCCCGATCACGCACAACAGCGCCACCACGACGAGCAAGATCGTTCCCGTTGGGAGCTCGGCCACGATGCCAGCCAGACCCGACGTCTGTCGCTTCTTCGTCGCTTCCGGTCGAACCTTCGCGTTGCGTTCCCCGGCCGGAGCGGAACGAGCGGTCACCGCCGATGGGGGCGTCATAGGGCCAACCCCGTATCCGCCGGCGCGAAGGAGCGGTCCGACCCCCGACTCATGTGCCTAGTTTCCCTCATGGCAGAGCCCAAGTGGTGGAGTGTCCTCACGTGAATTTCGCCACGGAGAGGAAATCGGCATAGAAGATCCCCAGGCCGACGGCAACGAAGAGCCCGCCCAAGACCCAGAACCGCACGATCACCGTCGTCTCAGGCCAGCCCGCCAGCTCGAAATGATGATGGATCGGTGCCATGCGAAAAATGCGTCGGTGGAAGACGCGGAAGCTCACGACCTGGGCAATGACCGACAGGGTCTCCATCACGAACAAGCCCCCGATGATCGGGAGGAGAAGGTCAAGGTTCAACAGCAGGCACAGCGCCGCCAACCCGGCCCCGATGGCCAACGAGCCGGTGTCCCCCATGATGATCTTGGCGGGAGCCGCGTTCCACCACAGGAAGCCGATGCACGCCCCGGCCAGCGCCACCGCGACGAGCGCCAGGTCGATCGCAGAGGCCGGCAGCACGTGATAGATGCTCCGGTGGCGAAAGATCCAGTAGCCCATGATGGCCAGGACGGCGAAGCAGAAGGTGGAGGCACCCGCGGCCAGGCCGTCGACACCGTCAGTGATGTTGACGGCATTCGAAGTGCCCACCATGACCAGCACGGCGAAGACCACCCACCCGAACTGTCCGAGATTGATGCCGGGCACGGTGATCCGGGTGAACGAAAGGGCCGTAGAGGTGTGCGCCCAGTGCAATGACAACTCGGCGAACAGCACGGCAAAACCCACTTGTGCGGAGAACTTGGCCCGCTTGTTCAACCCCAAGCTCCGTTGATGGCGAACCTTGATCCAGTCGTCAAGAAAGCCGATGATGCCGAAGAGGACCACCGCCAAGACCGCCAGGTATCCCGTCCGCGAGAACCTGACCTCCGTGCCGATGTGGCCGATGGCGTAGCCGACAACCACTCCGCTGACGATGGCGATACCCCCCATGGTCGGCGTCCCCGCCTTGACGCTGTGGCTGGCCGGGCCTTCCGTGCGGATGGGTTGCCCGATTCCCTGCGAGCGCAACCACCGCAGGAGGATGGGAGTGACCAGAATGCTCACCCACAGAGCGATGCCACCGGAGTCGCCCAATCCGAGCATGGGCTAGTTGCCGTTGGCTTTCGCGGCGGGAGACGACGGAACGACCCAGGTCGCAGGGTCCGTCGGGAAATGAGCCGACAATGCACGGCGCGCCTCAACCACATCGTCGAACGGCAGCCGACGGCCGGCGATTTCCTGAAAGGTCTCGTGACCCTTCCCCGCGATGACCACCACGTCGCCGGCCCGTGCCTCTCCAAGCGCCCAGCGGATCGCCCGACGCCGGTCTGGCTCGACGACGAAAGTGCCCTGAACCGGCTCGGCCGCCACGCCAGCACGGACCTGCTCGATGATGGCCAACGGATCCTCGTCCCGCGGATTGTCCGAGGTGAGGACCGCGACATCGCTCAGGGTGCAGGCGGCGTATCCCATTTTCGGCCGCTTCGCCCGGTCCCGGTTGCCCCCGCATCCGAACACCACCACCACCCGCCCGCTGTCAGCCGCCAGCCCGCGGGCTTCTCGGAGGACGACTTCCAGGCCGGCAGGAGTGTGCGCGTAGTCGACCAGGACGGTGAACGGCGGCGCCTCCGACGCGTCCCCACCTTTACCGGGCGGCACGGCGATGACCTGCAGCCTTCCCGGAGGGGGCGACACCTCGGGAAAGGCTGCGGCCACCTCGGGGGGCTCGAGTCCGAGGGTGAGCGCCGCTTCCGCCGCCAGGAGGGCGTTGTCCACATTGATGGCGCCGGTGAGAGGCGTCGAGACCGCCTGACCACGCCACGTGAATTGCGTGCGTCCAGCCTGCAGCACGATGGCGCTCGCGTCGCTGCGATGCACTGCCACCATGGGGATGCGCGCCATACGGAGGAGTTCTTGCCCCCAGGGATCGTCGGCGTTGACCACTCCCCGCAAGGCATGGTCGGACGTGAAAAGCGAGCTCTTCGCTTTGAAGTACGCCTCCATCGTTCCGTGATAGTCAAGATGGTCGTGGCTCAGATTCGTGAAGACGGCCACGTCGAAGTGAATGCCCTCGACTCGAGACTGCACGAGCGCGTGACTCGACACCTCCATGGCGACGGCGTGTCGCAGACCGTCAGAGAGTTGACGGTCCCGGATCTGGGCCAGCACCCGCTGCACCTCTGTAGCCTCTGGGGTTGTCCGCGTCCCCGACAGCGTGCCCATCACATTGGTCGGTCGACCGGAGGCCCCGAGAAGATCTCCGAGAAGCTGGGTCACTGTCGTCTTGCCGTTCGTCCCGGTAACACCGATCATCAAGAGATCGCGCGCCGGGAAGCCGTAGAACGCCGAGGCCAGGCGAGCCATGACGGGCCGGATGGTGCCGGGAGCAACGAGCGTCTGCACGACGGGGCGATCCAGGAGCTCGGGGATGAAGTGCTCACAGAGCAACCCGACAGCTCCCCGGTCCACAGCATCCGCGGCAAAGGCATGGCCATCGCTCAGGAGCCCGGGCACACAGCAGAACAGGTCCCCTTGAACGACCCGACGACTGTCATGTGCAATGCCGCGCACATCTACCGCGGCAGGGTCGCCTGCTGTCTCAATGACTTCGATATCGTCGAAGAGGAGATTCATCTGCACGGTTCGCGCGTTCGCCCGCACAGCGAAGGAGGCACGGGAGCTCCGCGCCTCCCGCCATCGGCCCGCTGATGGTACCGGCTCACGTGATGTCTTGCGCTTGGCTGCTGGGCGATTGCGCCGCGGCCCCCTGTGTGGCCGCACCGGGCGTCGTTGGTATGTCGTAGCGGTGGAGCGCATAGCTCATGATCTGGGAAAACACCGGCGCTGCAACCGTGCCACCGAAGATCGGCGTGGGTCGATCGAGGACAACGATCATCGAGAATGTCGGGTTGACGGCCGGGGCGAACCCGACGAACGAGGCCATGTAGGCGCCCACCGTGTAGGCATCCTTCCCGGTCGTGGGAATCTGTGCCGTACCCGTCTTTCCGGCCACCGTGTACCCGGGAACCATGGCACTGGCCCCCGTTCCCGTGGTGACCACTTGCTCCAGCATGGAGGTGAGCTCGGAGTCGACTTGCGGCGAGAAGACCCGATGCGTGCTCGACGCCGGCGTCTTGTGCACCGCCCCGGACTGGCTGATGGTGGCCTGTACCAAGCTGGGCTGGACGAAGGTGCCTCCGTTGGCGACTGCGTTGTAGGCGTCGAGAACCTGCAGCGTGCTGACGGCGTCGACCTGCCCGATCGGCAGCGACACGTAGTCGGTCGGTTCCCACTGGGCCGCGGTCGCCACCAGCCCGGCCGACTCCCCGGGGAAGTTGAGACCGGTGGGCTTGCCGAAGCCCAGGTTTCCCACTTGGGCCAGCAGGCGTTGCTCTCCGAGACCCTGGGCGATCTCAGACGTTCCGATGTTGGAGGACTGCGCCAGAATCTGGGTGGCGGTGAGGCGCTCCGTCGGGTGCGGATCGGCGTCGTGGAAGTTGGAGCCGTCCAGCGAGATCTGGTCCGGGACCGAGAAGATGGAGTTCGGGTTGATGAGCCCGTCTTGGAGCGCGGCCGAGAACGTGACCAGTTTGAAGACCGAACCTGGTTCGTAGAGCTGCGTCACCGCATTGTTGTTCGGAGCCTCGTTCACGCCATCCTTGGGCCCGATCGGAATCACGCCACCAGCAGCCACGGTCGTCGCCGGCGGTGTCGCGGTGACCGGGGCCTTGGGGTGGGTCGAAACCAGATTGGCCATGGACAGGATCTGACCTGTCTTCACATCCATGACGATGGCCGTTCCGCTCAGAGCCTGTGAGGACTCGATCGCCTGGGCCAGGGCCTGCTCCGACTCGTACTGGAGCTGGGTATCGATGGTCAGCTCCACTCCTTGCCCGGCCCGGCTCGACACGCGGTCGGCGACGCTCGACGACGGCAGCGCGACACCTGACGGCGACGAGACCAGCATCTCCTTGCCGGCCGTGCCGGCGAGCAACCGGTTGTCGGCGTACTCGATGCCCCCTGCGCCCTGATTGGCGGCGTTGGTGAAACCAAGCACCGGTGATGCAAGATTCCCATTTGTCACGACGCGCGTGGAGTCGTCCACCAGCGTGATACCGGGAATGGCGTCAGCAGCGATCTTCTGACCGTTGCTCTGAGAAATCTGTTTGGCCAGTTCGACGTACCCGGAATGACGGTGGAGCTCGGGGGCGAGGGTCGCCGCCGGAATATGGAGGAACGGAGAAAGGGCCAAGGCTGTCTTCATGGGGTGCGCGACCTGGAAGTCGTCGGCGATCACGTCATCTGTGGGAACCGAGAGTGCGAGGGGCGCTCCGTCTCGGGCGTAGATTCCACCGCGCAGCGAATTCAAGGTGATCGACTGGTGGGACTCGTTGCGCGCTTGCGTCTGGTAGGTGCCCGAGTGGATGATCTGCACGTCCACGAGGCGGCCGACCATGCAGAGAAGCGCCGCAACCAAGATCAAGCGCACCACACGGACTCTCCGCTGGAAGGTGCCGCCCGATCCGGGCGTATGGCGCGTCGGCGACGTTCGTGGCCTGGGCCGGGACCGGGGACGGGGTCGGGGTCGGGCCGACTCGGTACGCGTGAGGTGACGATGGGGGGCGTCGGTGGTTGGCCGCACTCGTCGCACGGTCTCCACCCGGCGCCCCGTATGGGGCCGTACGGGAGCGTGGATCTCGTTGCGTTCAGGTGAAGCGGCGCGCGCGCGTCCAGTGGTGTGGCGCGTCGTGACGCTCATTGCGCCGCTGTCGACGTCGTCGAGGCACCTGTCGCAGTCGTAGCTGATGTGGCCCCCGGCGTCACGGTTGGTGCGGGGAGCGGCTTCCCCAAAGAGACGGAAGGGAGCTGGGTCACGTGGCTGGGATGCACCATGTGGAGTTGAGCGGTCGCCGACCCCACTATCCGTGAGGGAGTCTCCAGCTTCGTCACATCCAGCTCTTGTTGGCGATGCTCACTTTGCGCAATCTGAAGTTGTTGATCGAGACGGGTCATCCGTACCTGCCCGTTGGCCAGCATGGCTTGCCCGCCCACGACGATCAACAAGGCCACGACCACCATGACGACGGGCAGGTACTTGACCAGACGACTACGGGCGCGATCTCGACGACGTGAAGGGACAACTTGCAGCGGTGGGCGACGGGAGCGGCTACCGGGATCGTTGTCCGGACGGGAGGTGGCGACCCGCCGGACGGCACCGGATGACTCGGGCGCCATCAGGGGGCCACCGTCCGGGCGATGGCCCGTAGGCGAGCACTTCCGGCGCGACGGTTGCTCCCGACCTCTTGGTCGCTGGGGCGGTGGGCGCCGCGGAACACCAACTGGTGTTGCGCCACGGCACCGCACACGCAGGGCAAGGCCGGGGGGCAGGTGCACCCACCGGTGACGGCGCGGGCGAAGATCTGCTTGGTCAGGCGATCCTCGCCCGAGTGGTAGCTGATCACGGCACAGCGGCCCCCGACGGCCAGTCGCTCCAGGGCAACCGGAAGGGCCACCGCCAGCTCTCCCAGTTCGTCGTTCACGGCAATCCGCAAGGCCTGGAACACCCGTTTGGCGGGATGGCCCCGCCGGCGGACCGCCGCCGGCACGGCGGAAGCCACGACATCGGCCAGCTGGAGGGTCGAGGTGAGAGGGCGGGCCCTCACGATGGCTCGCGCGATCCGCCCGGACAGTCGGCCCTCACCATTCTCTCGAAAGAGTTCGGCCAGCGCGCCCTCTGGAAGCTCATTGACCAACTGCGCCGCCGTCTTGCCCATCGAACGGTCCATGCGCATGTCGATGGGGGCATCCGCACGATACGAGAAGCCCCGTTCGGCCTGGTCGAGCTGGGGCGAGCTCACGCCAAGGTCGAACAGCACCCCTGACAATGGTCCGGAGGCGACATCGGCCAATGCCGAGAAGGCGGCATGCACCAGCGTGACCCGATCACCAAATGGTGCCAGCCGCTCCGCGGCCGCAGCGAGCGCCACGGCGTCGCGATCGAGCCCGATGACCTGGAGTCCGGCATGCACGGCCAACAGCGCCTCGCTGTGGCCTCCGCCACCGACCGTGGCGTCAATGAGCACGCCGGCGGGCACCGGTTCAAAGACCGCAACAACTTCGTCGCGCAGGACGGGAACGTGTTCGAACGAATGGACCATCTGCAGCCCCCCGACTGGTTGGAAGAGCGAAGGGTGAGTTCCCGATCGACCTGCGGGGAAGAGGGTGGAGTGATCTTCCACCGCGCCGGTCGAGGAGCTGCACATGGTCCAGCGAGCATTCGTCGTTGCTATGCGATTCAAGAGGTTCGGTGCGATCACTCCTTTGCATCTGTCTCGTCGTCGCCGTCGAGAAGCCAACTCTCCTCCGGAAGGACCCGTTCGGCCCACGAGGCCGGGTTCCACAGCTCCACACGATCGATGGCCCCGTGCACCAGTACCTCGTTCTCCAACCCGGCGAAGGCACGCAGATGGGCCGGAATCGCCATGCGTCCTTGTCGATCGATCTCCACCTCGTGAGAGCTCGATGCCCACAGCCGCGCCCGGTTGCGGTTGGCGCGGCCCGACTCGGCCCGCTCCTGCATGACGGCCATCTGACGATCGAATTCGCCGGGTGTCCACAGGGCGAGACAGCCCTCGGACTGCTGGGCCAGGTAGCCGCCTCGCTCGAACTGGGCGCGGAACTTGGCGGGCAGGATCACCCTGCCCTTGATATCGAGCGAATGCTCGTATCTCCCCACGAATCCTGCCACTGGCTAGATCTCCCACGACGCTCCCTGAATTGCGTCCTTGAACGCCCCTCTACTCCATTTCGCGCCACTCTACGCCCTTTCCCTCCACCAATCAACCACCAGCACCCCCATGACTCCCGTCTGCACCCTTCTCGCAACCATGGCCACCGCGCCACGCGTCCGAATAGCGAGAAAGGCAGCTCAACTGGTGCAAGAGGTGACGGGGTCGTCGTCGAGCCGGAGAAGATCTGCGGCGCCCCGGACTTCGAGGGGCGCGTCAGGGCACAGAGAAATCCAGAAAGACCACGAGACGGGATACCACGAGACGAATGAACAAGGACCGCCCGGCTCGGACGTCAGCCCGGAGAGACTGGCGCACCCCAGAACGGGCAACAGCGTGGGCCCGTCACGACCGACCCTCTCCCCAGGCGGGAAAGGATGACAGGAGAACCTCCCCCAGGCGGGTGATCTCCGCTCCCACAAGATGCAGTTCGTCAACCCCGGTCGCCGCGCCGGCCACGCTCCTCAAGAGCTCCTCTTGCGACACCCCGTCCCTATGGAGGAGCTCGACCAGAGGGCGGGCATCCCAACGGGTGTAGGCGCAGGTGCGCAAGAGGGCACCCTCCTTCCCGCGCCATTGGGACACGCCCGTGACCTTGCGTTCGTGATGGAACACCTCGCCCGGGCCCTTGCCCGAGAAGCACACGAGGGCACCGTGCTCCCCAGGCACGGCGGGGCCCTCATGGACAACACACTCGTAGGCGCCGAACGAAGCCAGCGCAGCTGTCCACCAGCGACCCACCCAGGCCGCGGCAACTCCGACATCGGCTTCCCACAGCGGATCCCCTCGAGGAATCCAGGCATCGATCCACAGATGATCACCCGGTCGGAGGAGCACGGCGCCCCCGCCCCCTCGGCGTCGAACAACTTCCACACCCAGCTCGGAGGCCCGCTGCGCATCGACGATGTCGGCGCGCTGGGTGCTGCCGAGCACCAACGTCGGATGGTTCACCTTTCTCATCAGGGCGTGTCGGGTCGCGAGAACCCTGAATTCCTCCACGCCGAACAGCGAGTCCGAGAGCAAGTCCGAGGCCGAGTCCGAGGCCGAGTCCGCGCTCGAGCCCGCTTCCGAGCCCACCGCGACGTCAGAGTGAGACAGCGAGACCGTGTCCCCAGGCCCGGCCGGTTGCGTCAAGAGGCCGCAGCAAGATACGGCTCCCAAAGGGGGTCGACGTCAGAGAGGTGACGAAGCCGCCACAGGTACCCGTCGGGAGGCGCCGGCTTCACACGCAACGTCCAACCCAACTCGGAGAGAAGCAAGTCGGCCTTGGTCAGGTTGTCGCGCTTGCACGCGGCCACCACGTTCGACCAGTCGTGCGTGCCTCCCCTACTGCGGGGAATGACGTGATCGATGGTGTCGGCCGGTTCGGAACAGTAGACGCACGTGCCGCCATCCCTGCGCAGCACCGAGCGTCTCGTCACGGGAGGCGTGCGAGCCCAGCGCGGAATGCGCACCATATGGGCCAGGCGCACGATGGAGGGAACGTCGACGTCGAGCGAGGCCGAGTGGAAAACGGCACAATCT
>ODAK010000755.1_pt1 | contig 36871 bp, 30 predicted proteins | sample 1539591 | NCBI WGS metagenome assembly ODAK01 (sample SAMEA3539303, study PRJEB22396) | soil metagenome | biome: tundra; feature: field; material: soil | place: USA | collected 2010-05 | depth 0.15 m | reverse complement strand
CACCCCTGCCAACTCATCCTCGTTGCGCACCATTGCTATCATCTTCCGCGAAACATAGACTCGTCCGCCGGGAATAGAAAAAGCGTTAGCAATGGCCAAATCAGAAAGTACGAAATTGAATCGAACTTGCGAAGTAGGCAGGTGGGACGCAATCCGGTCTCCGAGGCGCTGGAGAAACGCTGTTACTTCCTGATCCTCAATCACACGGAAGCTGCGATTGATTTGCTCTGCAGCGGCATCACCCAAATCCTTTTCCTGTTCAGGACTAAAAATGTTTCCGGTATTAATCGAAGAGGGAATCGGCAGCATGCATTGCGGAGCGGACTGTGCCGAGGCGGCTCCAGCAAACGCGCACAGAAGCATCTGAATAACAGCAATTCTGCGCACGACCGGCCTCCGACGGGGTATCAAATGAAAAGCTGGCGCGAGGGTAACACGTTGCGAAATGGCTCGCAACGCCGCCGGCGCTATTCAGGACGATTGCTGGCATACCACTCCCAGGTACGGCGCAAGCCTTCTTCAAAGCTGATTTTCGGATCGTAGCCTAGTATTTTTCGCGCCTCGGTGATATCGGCTTGCGAGTGCAGAATATCGCCGGAGCGGGGCGGCTCATATTTCGCCGCCGCTTTCTTTCCGGGAATTTTTTCGAGCAGGCGCAAAGTTTCGTTCAGCGTGTAACGGCCGCCGGTTCCGGCGTTAAGCACCTTGCCCGCGCAGTCCGGCGCTTCGCATGCCAGCAGATTTGCCTGCACCACATTTTCGATATACGTGAAATCTCGCGATTGCTCGCCATCGCCACAACGCTTCCGAACACGTCTCGGTGAAAAATCAAGCTCAGGGGGCGTTGGCAAAACTAGGCGAACGCGACCAGTTGCAGGCCATTTATTGCGAGGTAGCAACGGGAAACGACACTCAGGTAGGTTACACTATGACTGAATTTGCGTATGTGGGAGGATGGTTCTCAGTCCGGGTCCTAAACGCGATTGCCAATAGTGAGTTGGCGGCAACTCCGAGAACTGATCCTCACGGGGTTACGGACGCTCAATGGATTCCCTTCAAATTAACCGCCTCGACCACCCTGGGAGCGCTGCTCCCTGAATCAGGGTTTCGGCTGACCTCCGAGAACCAAGCGTCCTTCTGGAAACAGTATATTCCCGCCCACGAGGCGGAGTTGAAGAAGCTCCAGCCCACAGGCGAGGTCGTGGATTTTTCTCCCAGCGCCTGCAAGAACGGTAAGCCGGAAAAAAAGCATTAACCGCCGTTTATTCGTTAGCCACGAAATGGGCCACCTCTCGCTCGTGGGCTCGCTCCTCGCCACAACGCCACCAATGGGATTCACGTTTTCGCCCTCTTGCAGCAATGTGTTCTTGATTCTGCGGAGCGCAAAGTCCTCCTAGCACCTATTCTCAGCGGAAGACCACTCACACCAAAATTCTTAATTTTTCTTGTGAGATTTTCCCGAAATTTCCCCTCTATATAGGTGAGGGGTAAGTTCTCGCACGCACTCCGCAAAGCCGCCCCAAGCGAAAGACCGGTCCTCGTGAACATCCTGCCTGAGCATCTCGACGCGGTCCGCAGATTCGGTTATACCGAAGCGGAGTCCTACTTCCTCTATATGGGCCGCGCTACAAAAGGGAACCAGAGGCTTTGCACCGCAACCCGCACGACAGTCGCAAGTACGAAAGGAAAGAAAACCTTAACACTCTTCGCAGACCGAATGACAAAGGCGAGTGGTCTTACTTCCGCAAGGAGGAAGCATTCGCGAAGGGCGGTACGGCCCGGAACCGGGAAGACGGTAACAATTACACTCTTCACTTTTTTGACCGCTGACTTCTTCACTCAGCAACCACGCTAAAGTGCCAAACAGGAAAGACATACAAATATGCAAAGCATAAAAGCGACCGCAGAAAAAACGTCAAATCGGGCGGGAGCGACCCCACTTTGTGCGGCTTTCAGCCGCCCAAAATTTCGTGGGATCGCTCCCGCCCTCTTGCGCAGTTTGCGCGAAGCCGTCTTGGCCGCGTGCACGGATCAGAACATACATTTTGTAATGCAAGCCGCACTGCAAAGTTCAACAGAAAAGGAGGAAGTCCTATCGCACTTCTGAAAGCACCATCAAAGCAACCAAAGACTACAAACCTTCAAGTTCGCTTGGAGGAAGAAGTCAGACGCAATCTGGACAGATACGCGAAGTTTCCGAAGTTCTCGAAATCAGAGGCTTCGACCCTGACAGAGATGAGTCCGAATTCGCTGCGATCTATTCAAGCAGTAGAAATTCAGTTTGAATTTACTTGTGCAATGAAAATTAGATCCTCTGTCGGTTCCTGAGTACGCACGCCAGGTTCGAGCCACCTCACCGAACCGCATTTGTGTTGGATTGAAATGATAGAACCTTCCTCACCCCTGACGCCTGAACGCGACGGACTTTCACGTCGAGCGAGAAAAGTGCGCCCCGCCGTTTCAAAACAAAAATCGCCACCTTCCATTTGCCAAGTTAATTCTGGTAACGTTGTCACCGCACAGAATCAACGGGCCACGGAAGGAGCGTGGTCTGTGTCAAGAAGGCGGTGGCAGGAAGGCAGTGTATACGTGAGGAAGAGCAAAACTTTGCCGGATGCTTGGTGGGGGCGTTACGTGGAAGCCGTGGAAAGCCAATCGGGTACAGTGCGGGTACAACGCAACGTACGGATTGGCGAAGCTCGGTTATACACAAAGCCTTTGGCGAAGCGAGCACTTCGAGATTACGTGGATAAGGCAAACAACTACCAGCCGTTAGCCGTGAAAAGCGCGACGATGGGCAAGGGAGCTACACCATTCGCACTTTTCGTGGAACGTTGGCAGTCGGAAATCCTAATCCATAAGAAGGCATCAACCAACGCGACGCTGAAGGGCCACATCAACAATACGCTTCTACCAGCATTCGGAAAGCTGGCTATAGGAGATATCGATTCAGAGCGCGTCCAAGCGTTTCTGAACCGTCTCATTGGAAAGGGAAGCGCCAAGACGGTCAAGAATATCTGGACGACGCTCCGGATTATGTGGAACTCAGCCGTAGCGTGGAATTACGTGACTGGGGATTTACGCGTGGAAATTCCGAAGGGCCGCAAGCTACGAATGCGGTGCTACTCAGTAGAGGAAGTGAAACGAATCCTGGCCAACACACAAGGCGCGAATCAGGTTTTCTTCTGGCTTGCCGTTGAAACAGGAATGCGGGCCGGAGAAATGATCGCGTTGCGAGCGGGCGATTTTGATGCCGAGAAGTGTTCTATTGAAATCAGCAAGGCCATTTGGGGCAACGCTGAAAACAATCCAAAGACCGAAGCCGGTTTCCGTACGATCTGCATTTCCTCCCGGCTTGGGGCAGCCATAACGGAATATTTGGCCGGGCGAACTGACGGCTACTTGTTCCAATCTTCTACTGGTCATTCGTGGGACGCAAGTAACGTTCTCGAACGAAAACTGAACGTCACACTTGAGCGTCTCGGAATTCCGAAGATTGATCCGAAAATACTTGTCCGGATTATCGGCAAGGACAGAACCATTGAGCAGGCAACGCGGAGCGAAAAGCGTGCAGCTTCTGTCGGGCTGCATTCATTCCGCCACGCGAACGCCACTGCGATGGATTCACTCGCTATCCAGCAACAGATCCGCAAGCAACGTCTCGGCCACAGCGGGAACAATGTAACCGAGAGTTACACGCACACGTTCACGCAGGACGAACGCGCGGCGGCGGATAAGCTGGGAGAGTTTTTCGGGACCGGATGGCCTGAGAAAGATAAGGGAAAAGTGATTTCTTTCCCAAGTCTTTCCCAAACGGAAGAAGGGCCTGAAGCGGTATGCGCTACAAGCCCTTGCTAACTAAGAAGATATGGTTGCGGGGGTTGGATTTGAACCAACGACCTTCGGGTTATGAGCCCGACGAGCTACCAGGCTGCTCCACCCCGCGCCATTGATACTACGCGACTTGCAACTCTCCTGCAACCGCACTCGCATCAGGTGCCCGATAAGTGCCCAGAATTCGGGCGCGCTGACGCTCAAACTGCTCCCGTATTTGTTCGCCGGCATTTTGCTTCTTCTTGGAAGTTATATGGCTTTCCGGGGATTCAGTTCAAAAGTGCGTTAGCGCGGGCGATGGCCCGACTCTTAACGAGTCGGGAGATCCTTCGGCGATGCTGGTCGCATCGCCTCGAGGATGACGGCGTAGTTCGTGGGGCGTTACGAAAGCACGGAATCGTCGAAGGCAAATTCCGCGGCTATTTGGCGCGGGCTAGGCTTAGAAAGAACAGCAGAGAGAGCTGGAAATCGCGCAGCAGGTTGAGCGGAACTTTGTACACGGGAATGCGCAGCCAGCTTCTTTCGGCGGCGCGTTGCTTGACGCTGCTCCAAAAGTCGGCGAGGTCGGTGCGCGTGTAGACATTTTTGGGAGCTAGAAGCGGGCTCCATTTGGCCCAGAACAATTCGAGCTTGGTGGGAACGCGCAGCGTGGGGAAGTGATCCTTGGCGCGCCTGAAGGCGGATTGCAAATCGGCCATTTTCAGGCGGCCGTAGGCGGCGCGCATTTTTGCGAGTTCCACGCTTACGCGTTGCTCGGCTTCGCTGGGATGACGCGTTTGCAGCCAAAGTTCTTCCATTTCGATCAGGATGCGGAACATTCCTGTCAGATGGGTGCGAATTTCTTTCGCGCGCGACGTGTAATAGGCCCAGCGAGAAAGGATGGGATATCCTGCGCGGCGATTCTTGCGGCCTTTCAATCGTAAAAAGCCGCACATCATCGGATGACGGCCTTCCGTCATGATGGAATTCTTGTACCAGATGTATCGCAGGAAATTGTTCCAGTAGTTGGTGCGCGTGCCGCGGCGCAAAATGTTTTTCATATTTTCAAAGCTGTAGAAAGTGCGCCACGCTTCAAAATAGCTTTCGCGCCATGCGCCATCCTTCAGGTGCGGATGGTTGGCGACTTCGTGGTGGGAATCATAGAGATTGAAATCGGGGTGCATCCATTCGCCGCGGCGAGTCATCATGAGATGGTCGACTGAGCCGGGCAGCGGCATGAGCATGAAGAAGGAAGCGTGGTCGGGGCGAACATTGCGCATGAGGTAGGCAACGTCACGGCGGACGGATTCGACGGTATCGTGCGGCATGCCAATGATATAGGCGACGTGGGTGGAAATATCCGCATCGCGGTAGGCGTCGATTAGCTGCGAATATTCCTGCACATTGTTCTGTTTCTTGCCCGCCGCGGCCAGATTGCCGGGATCCACGCTTTCCATGCCGATGAAAACGTTGGTGCATCCCGCACGGCGCGCCTTGGAGATGAAATTCTTGATTTTCCAGGAGAGAACGTCCACCTGCATCATGAACTTGATGACTATTTTTTCTTCCTCGCGCATGTGGATCAGGGCGTCGAAAATTGCTTCCCAATTTTTGTTGCGGGCAAAGTTGTCGTCAGTGAAAAAATAGAACTTAGTGCCGTGGGCGTGATAGTTGTGGCGAATGGCCTCGATGATTCGCTCGGGCGAACGAAAGCGCATCTTGCGTCCCTGAACATTGATGATGGTGCAGAAGGTGCATTCAAACGGGCAGCCGCGGCTGCAGTCCAGCGTGCCGGAGCTTGGGCCCATAAACTTTCGCAAGTATTCCTTGCGGACGGCGGGAATCGGCTTGTCGGTTAAGTCGGGCTTGTGGGCGACAAAGTCGTAGAGCGGTTTGAGGCGGTCGTGGAGCGCGTCGCAGAGGAGATCGCCCCAGGATTCCTCGACTTCGCCCTTAACGATGGTGACGCCGTCGTCGAGCAGTTGTTGGATATCCGGCGGGATTGCCGTGAGCAAAGTGAGGTATCCGGTGACGTGAAAGCCGCCGATCATCACGGTGAGGCCTGCGCGGCGAAAAATGTGCGCCAGGTCGGCGGCGCGCGGGAACTGATTGGTCTGCACGCCCGTGAGACAGATGATCGTTTTCGTGGATTCGTTGCGCTGAGACCGGCAGATGCGCTTGATGGGAATTTTGTCCACGGTCTCGTCGAGTACGTGGATTTTCACCTGCACCGATTCGCCCAGGCGTTTCTGCGTGATGAGTTCTTCCGTCAAGCCTGCGAGGCAAGCGAGTGTGTTGCTCGGCAAAACGCCGCGCCAATGGCGTACGACGTAACCGTCGTCGTCATATTGTGAAGGTCGTATCAGATAGAGATGAACAGTTTTCAAGGTGGACTCGGATATTTTTCCAAATAAATTTCTTCTAAGAATGTAAGTCGAGCGAAATTTCCGTCTTGGATTTAGCGGCAAGTCTTATTCTGCGAACAGGCTCGATGTTTCGGACTGTCCGGGCGCTCGATTCCATTGGACATGGTGTCACGAGAGAGCGAGGACGCGCTGTGCTGGCGGTCACACGTTGTGCCTCGCCACAGCTCTGTCCGCCTCTGTTTTCAACAACATAACCGGTTGCCATTCACAGGCAACCTGCCATAGCACGCCGCTATGTTTCACACGATTGGACTCTTTCTGGCCTCGCTTGTTCGCCTTTTCCGTTCGCGTCGGAGCCTTCTGCTTGAAAACTTGGCGCTGCGGCAACAACTCCTTGTCTTCAAGCGCACGCACGCCCGGCCCCGTCTCACTGCGTTCGATAAACTCTTCTGGGTCCTTGCGCGAAAGTAGTGGTCTCGATGGAAACAAACCTTGATCGTGGTGAGTGCAGAGACCATTCCACGCTGGCACCGTGCTGGTTTCCGTCTCTACTGGGCTTGGCTCTCCTATCATCCGGTTTCCCCTGGAGGAAAGCGCATCAGCAAGGAGCTGCGCGAATTGATCTTCAAAATGGCGGCTGAGAACCCCAGCTGGGGTGCGCCTCGCATTCACGGGGAACTGCAGATGCTTGGATTTGATGTCTCGGAGCGAACGGTTTCGCGCTGGGTCCAGCGAGCACCACGGAACCCCGACAAGATCGCTCGGTGGAAAGCCTTTCTCAAGAACCACCGCGAAGTTATTGCGGCAATGGACTTTTTCACAGTCCACACCGTCACATTTGGTGTCCTCTATTGTTTCTTCCTCATCGGACACGATCGTCGGCGCATCCTGCATTTCAACGTCACGCGGAATCCTTCAAGCCACTGGATTGTGCAGCAGTTGCGTGAAACCTTTCCATTCGAGGCCTCCCACAAATACTTGATCTTTGACCGCGACAAGAAGTTTGGCCTGGATGTGATTGCTGCCATCCGGGCAATGGGGAGCAGACCCAAGAGAACTTCTTTCAGAAGCCCTTGGCAGAACGGAGTCGCCGAGCGGTGGGTCGAAAGCTGCCGTCGGGATCTGCTTGACCATGTGATCGTGCTCAACGAGCGGCATCTGAAGCGGCTTCTATCGGAATATGTCAGCTACTACCACGAGGACCGCACCCATCTCGGACTGAGTAAGGAAACGCCCGGCGGCAGAATCCGTTCATCGCATCGTGGTCGTGTGATCGCGCACGCCAGACTCGGCGGCCTGCAGCATCGCTACGACCGTGCCGCGTAGGAAGAAACGCAAGACAAGATCTATTCAGCGGGAGATCCCTGCCCAAGCTCGACCGTCTCAGGCAGAACAAGCTCACGCCACCATTCGAACAGCTGTTTTTCGCGGCCGGCTTCCGACGAGAAAGGACTCACACCGTGTCTCTGAGACCCGTTTTGAATTATGGCGAAGGACAGGGCAAACTGGAAGTAATGCCTCCGGGTTGGCAGATTGCTCCCGATAAACGCGCCTGTATTGAGTGCTCTGGTCAACTTTCGGGTGGCTCCGCGGAAACCATCCAGAAACGCGGTTCCCGGAAAGCTGGTCGCAACGCCATCCGTACGCGCAAAGGACGGTGCCATCTTGGGGGTTCGCGCAAAGCTTCAGTCCAACTTCGGTACAGTCCAAGGGCAAGATAAATGGCGCGCTTCCTCGCAAGCGACAACAGAAGCGGCACTTAGAATTTTGTACTCCGCACCTTCTAAGCAGACGGTCACGCCTGCTCCTGTGGCCCCTACAAGCGCAAAATCTGATTCTCAGGTGCCCGTTAAGTGCCCAGAATATCCCGTTTTGAGAGGTTTTTGCGGTTGAGAAGAAGGGCTAAGTCGTTTGAATCCGGCAGAGCCGGTTGATAATTGGCGCGTTATGAGCCCGACGAGCTACCAGGCTGCTCCACCCCGCGAATGAATGATAGCGGAATGACTGGTGGGCGTCAAACGGGCGCTCCGATGGGCAAATTTCACCACGAGCTGTAGGCGGTGTTTTCAAACGGTGAAGTTTCATTCGATGCGGAATGCACATCCGAAATTCCCACCGTGGTCTGCTCCGGACTCAGCAGGATATCCTCACTCACGGTTACCCAATCGCGTTGCTGAGTGATCGGGTCTACCGGCACTTGTGGCAAGTATCCGGCGTCCTTCAGATCGGTGAGAGATTGAGGCGCCGCTTCCTTATCCAAAGTGTATTGCTGGATCGCGTCGCGCATCACACGTAAATCCTGATGCAATACCGCTTCTCGCGAACGAAGGATCGAGCGCTGATACCTTCCCGCCGCCATGCCGAGGAGGATCAAGATGATCGCTATAACGACCATCAGCTCGAGCATCGTGAATCCGCGAATCCAATGGGGTCCAGACCGTGTCGCACGGCCGCGATTCGCCGTCTTGTCCACGGCGCGTGGATTGGCAGATTCAACGATTACTGCGCATTTGCTACCAGTCAGCATATTTTGTGTCATTCATTGCGACGCCCTGCGACAGGGAATAGATGTCGAAGACATTCTTGCCGCCCCAGGACGTCGAGGCCGGGTCATCTGATACCGATCGCAGGCCCCACTCCGCGCGGCCCGTCATCGGATCCACCGGAATTTTTCGGAGGTACCGAACAAGCTGCTGTTGTTGCGTGTTGGCAGTCGCAGGATTACCCGTTCCCGTCGTATGCGCGCCGACCTGGACTCCTTTTACGAGGGTATCCAAGTCGGGTGGATAGTTATTCTGGTCTGGCTGCGTGATGATCAAAAGTTTGTCCGCGTCATCCTTGTAGCGATCAATGGCGTCGCGCATTTCGCGAAGATCCCGATGCAACTCGGCTTCCTTGTCCCGTTTTATTTTCACGCGCGCCAGAGGCATGGCTGCTGAGGCGAGGATCACGAGAATCCCAGTGGCAATAATCAATTCCAGCAGGGTCATTCCTGCGCTGGAAGATAGGTGCTTACGAGGTCGCTGCATGGATTGCCTTCTCAACTCAACTCTCAACTACTGAACTAACTCTCCGACTACTGAACCTTCACGGCGCCTTCAACTGTGACCAGCTGAATCGGACGCTGTTGCGAATCTCTCGCGTTGACCTGCACAATCGAGAGCTGCGAATTGCCCGGCGCGAGCGCCTTGATCACGACCGCCACAACGGTACCAGTGCCACTGATGCCCGCCGAATTTGGCGTTCGGGTGACGGAAATAATTTCCTGGCCGTGCGCCTGGTTAGGTTGCTGCACGATGGCAGCTTGGGAGTCGGCGGATAGAAATCCACCGTGACGTACCTCTTCCACCGAAATTACAGCGGGGTTGTACTGGAGCAATAGCGGAATCGAAGAGAGATCCTTCACGTTTTCTACCACGATGCCGATGGTGGTGGTATCACCGGGCTTCAACGTGATTGTTCCCGGTTCAAATCGGAGCGTCGCCGGGCCGCCAGGCGTAACTGGAGTTACCGGAGCGGGAGTAACCGGAGGCGCAATAGTCCCGATTACGGCAACGCCTTGCGGCGGCGCCGCTTGCTTCGGCGCGGGTGATACAGCCGGGAGAGGCATGGGAACCACCGGGCCTGCGTCCTCGACAAAATGGACTTGGGGATTCTGGTCTGTACCTGTGGCAATGCTGCGCAGATTCTCCGGTGTGATGTTCGGCATGCGCACGACGCGCGGAGTCAGAACGATAAGAATCTCATCATCTTTGTGCTCGACCGCGTCGGTCGAAAACAAATACCGCATGATCGGAATTTTCGCCAATCCAGGCCACCCGCTAACGCTTGTGGTATCGGTCCGTTGAATCAATCCACCCAACACGTTTACTTCGCCGTCTTTCAGCCGCACATCGTGTTCAATAACACGCTGGCTGATTACGGGCTGATTGATACCGCCGATGTTTACGTTGCTGGTGACCGCGGAAACCTCAATCTTTATGTGCATCGCAACGTCGCGGTTGGGCAGAATCCTTGGCGTAATATCAATATTCACGCCGACATCTTGATATTGAAATTGGGTATTCACCAGCGGGCTCACCACTGAACTTCCCGCTGTCCCAAGTCCAGCGCCGACGCCAGCCTGGAAACTGCCGGTGGCAACTGGTACGCGATCGCCGATTTTCAGGCTGGCTTTCTGGCCGTCAACTGCGCGAATTTCCGGGTTCTGTAGAATTTTTGTGTTGTTGTTGCTCAGTAGCGCAGTGACCGTCGCGCTCGGCAAGTTAATGTTGTAGTCCGCCGTGGAAAGGTGTCTTAGCGCATTCAGAGCAATAACGGCAGCCGAACCGGACGTAGTGGTACTGGATGATGGAGGGGCGAAAGTAGCAGAAACGCTGGTGCTCGGAGAAACGCCAAGCGTATGTTGGTTATCGAGATTCACTTCGGCTATGGATACCTCGACAACCACTTCAGCCTTCGCTTTATCGAGAGCGCCGATCAATTTGCCGACCAGCAGCACCTTATCCGGCGTATCGCGTACAACGATCGCATTCTGAGCGGTAATGACGTTCATTTTTGCAAGGGCCGGCGTAAACATATTACGAATCGCCGTTACAATTTCCGTCAAATCCTTATCCGCGGTTATATTCGTAAGATAAAATACACGCACTATTTCTTCTTCATATTCCTTGCGCTTCGCCGGGTCGCCACTGGCGACGAAGATGATGTTTCCCGTGATTGGTTTCCAGAATGCTTTTGACTGAAGGGCAGCGATATCCAACGCTTCTTGAAGCGTTAGATTTCTTGCCTCGAACGGAATTCGTTTTCCTTGGAACTCCGGGTCGAATACGACAGTCAAGTCAGCAAGACTCGCGATTGTTTGAAACACAATCTTGGAATCATTCGTCATTTTCAAATTCGGGATGTGATCACGCGAAAGCGGCTTCAGTTGTGGAGGACCTTCCGTCATCATCGGAGCGCTTGGCCCAGGGGGAGTAGTTGGATTTTCAGCCGCTGCGCGCGCCGCGAGAGCCTCAAGAACGTGCTGTACTTCCTGCTCCGCCTGAGTGTTGGCGGGATCAATCGAGGCGGCTTTCTGGAATTCCGCCAGCGCCATGGCTAAATCGCCCTTGTCGCGCAATTTTTCGCCCATCGACAGGTGATAGTTCGCCGCCTCAAACCGCAGGCGCGCCGCTTTGAGTTTATATTCCGTATTTGTAGGATCTTCGCGCAACGCTCGCTGGTAATGCAGCAGCGCGGTGTCGTAATCCTGAAGCTCCTCGGCCTTAAGACCTTGTTTTGCTTCCTGACTGCTCTTCGGGCAGCCCGAAAGGAATACGGCCATGAATCCGAGGGCGAGTACTACCAGACGGCGATTGGTCATAGTGGATAGACGCCAAACTGAACGACTTAGTTTAGCATCCGTTAGTAAGATGGGACAACAAGATGCCGAGATGTCGGCTTGCTTATAGTTAACACCGGCGGATAAGATACTTGGGCGTGCCGCAGAAACCTCAAAAAAAGCAGCCTGCGAAGATCAAAGAGCGCAGCGCGGAGCAGATGGTCGCCCAGAACCGCTCAGCGAACTATCACTACGAGCTTTTGGAGCGCTTCGAGGCGGGCATGGTGCTTCGCGGCACGGAAGTGAAGGCGTTGCGCGAGGGCAAGGCCAATATTCGGGAGGCTTATGCCCAGGTTCGCAAGGGCGAGCTGTGGCTCGAGAATTGCCATATCTCGGAGTACAACGCCGGCGGCCCTTGGAACCACTCTCCGCTGGGTTCGCGCAAGCTTTTGATGCACAAGGAACAGATCCGCAAGATATTCGGTAAGACACAGCAGAAGGGTTTGACGCTGATCGCTACCAGAATTTTCTTCCGCAATGGAATAGCGAAGTGCGACCTGGCGCTCGCTCGCGGTAAGAAGGATTGGGACCGGCGAGCCGATGAGCGCAAGAAGGAAGCAGATCGAGAAGTGAAGAACGCAATTTATCAATCCCGGAGGCGTTAGAAAAAGGCCATGAAAATCATTACGGAATCGCGACCGGCAAATGCAATTGAAGCGCAAGCTCTCATCAGCTACGTATTTGAAGGCGACCCAATCAGCGGCCGCATCGCCGAGTTTGATCAGGAGAAAGGAGGATTGCTGAAGCGCCTTGCGACAGGCGGCGAGCTGACCGGCAAAATGTTGGAAATGACGCTGATCCACGCGCCCGCGGGATTGAAAGCGGAACGGCTTCTGCTGGTCGGCGCGGGCAAGAAAGAAAAGTTCGGCGCGGCCGAATTGCGAAGGCTTGCCGGCGCGGCGTTGCGCCACTTGAAGACACGCGGAGTGAAGCGAGTCGCGTTTCTTGCACGCGAATCGGAGGCAACTTCCGCGGCCGCGCAATCCGTGACGGAAGGATTGCTGCTCGCCGATTTCGAGGGCGACACGTACAAAACGAACAAGAAAAATAACGAGCCAATCGAATGGGCCACGCTTGCCGGATGGGATGCAAATTCTGGTGCCGGCGAAGCCATTGAGCGCGGCCGCATCGTTGCAGAAGGACAGAATTTTGCGCGCGAACTGGCAAACGAACCTTCGAATAAATTGACGCCTACCGTTCTAGCCAATCGCGCCGCCGAGATGGCGCGAGAAATGGGATTGGCCTGTGAAATTCTGGATGAAAAACGCATCGCCGAATTGAAAATGGGCGCGCTGCTTTCCGTTGCGCAGGGAAGTGTCGAGCCACCGCGCGTAATCGCCATCACTTATACGCCGGCAAATCCAATTCCGGGCGCTCCGGTGCTCGGATTAGTCGGCAAGGCCGTCACGTTTGACACTGGCGGAATCTCGATCAAGCCCGCGGCAGATATGGACAAAATGAAATTCGATATGTCCGGAGGCGCAGCGATGATCGGCGTGATGCGCGCGCTTGCGAAACTGAAACCGTCCGTCAAGGTGATTGCAATTGTGCCGTCAACTGAAAACATGCCCGGTGGCCGCGCGCAAAAACCCGGGGACATCCAAATTGCAATGTCGGGCAAGAGCATTGAAGTGCTGAACACGGATGCGGAAGGCCGTCTGATTTTAGCCGACGGAATTACGTACGCGCGGAGTCTTGGCTGCACGCACTTGGTTGACGCTGCAACCCTAACTGGCGCGATTGTTGTGGCACTCGCCGGAATTAACTCTGGAGTCTTCGGCACCAATCAAGCGTTCACGGATCGTTTGCTTGCCAGCGCGCGATCTGCCGGCGAAAAAATGTGGCCGTTACCGATGGACGACGAGTATCGCGAAATGGTGAAGGGAAGCGTGGCCGATATTCAGAACATCAGCAATGGCAAGGGCGGAGGCTCGATTACCGGCGCGATGTTTATCCGCGAGTTTGTGGACGATGTGCCATGGGTTCATTTGGATATTGCGGGGACGGCATGGTACGACGACGCGAAGCCATGGATGGCCAAGGGCGCGACAGGTGTTGCCGTCCGCACGCTGATTGATTTGGCGATGAATTTTACGTCCGAGAAATAGTTCTGCCGGAGCGCCGCTTCACTTTTTCTTACTGGCGAAAAGCACATCTCGCGCCGCGACGATTGTATTTACGTGAATTTTCACCGTGTCTTCGACTCGCCTCGCGTATCCGCCAGCCAGGGTAATGGCGACGGGCACTTTGCGCCGCCGAGCGTGCTCGAACACCATGCGGTCACGTTCGCGCAATCCTTCAATCGTCAATGCCAGGCCGCCCAGCTGATCCTCACGATATGGGTCCGCTCCACCAACGTAGAAAATAATGTCCGGCGGAAACTGTTCAAGGGCACGAAACATTCCTTCCCCGAGGATATTCAAGTATTCATCATCGCCAATTCTATCTGGCAGATGGAGATCAATATTCGACGGAGGTTTCGGAGACGGGTAATTCCGTTCCTGGTGGATCGAAAGCGTGAAAACCGATTCATCTTTCGCGAAAATCGCCGCGGTCCCGTTTCCGTGATGGACGTCGGTATCTACAACCATCGCGGTATGAATCACGCCGTCCACTTGCAATCGCCGGATGGCGATTGCAACGTCGTGAATCATGCAAAAGCCTTCACCGTGTCCCGAATATGCGTGATGGAATCCGCCGCCAATGTTCGCGGCGAATCCGTCCTTCATCGCGTGCTGTCCGGCTAAAATGCTTCCGCCGGCGGCGAGCCAGAATGCGCGAACCGTTTCTGGACCGGCTGGGATTTCTAAGACCATCTGCTCGGATGCCGTGAGCGTTCCGGACTTTATGCGGTGAACGTAATCGGCGGTGTGTACTCGAAGGACGTCGATATCTGCGGCTGGCTCTGGCTTAAGAAAATCTTCCGCCGACGCGACGTTTTCCGCGATCAGTGCTTCGCACACCATTCGGTATTTTTGGGAAGGAAAGACGTGCGAGCCAAGTTGAAGATCGTATTCTTCGTGATAGACGAGCTTGAAAGGCAGCATCGGAGAACAGTTACGAATAATCCACTCAGAATCTATGAATCGCGCGCGAGTATAAAATCCGGAACGCTCATCAACGCGCGGCCGTACTCAGTGTTAGCGCCGCCATTCAGCGAAGTTTTGGCTCGCTCTGCAAATTCATGTGCAAGTGCCCGCGTGCGATCCAGCGCGCCAGTTTTGCGTACCAGTTCGGTAATCTGTTCAGGCCGAACGCTGCGGAAATCTTTTTCTTCGAGCACAGTTTCCACTAACTTGCGTCCCGAAGAACCATCGCTTGCCAACGCGTAAATCAGCGGTAGCGTGACTTTGCCTTCTTTCAAATCGCTCAGCACGGGTTTTCCGAGTTGTGCAGGTGAAGCCGTGAAGTCGAGCAAATCGTCTACCAACTGGAACGCGAGTCCGGCGTAGTGTCCGTACTCTGCCAACGATTGCTCGGTTAGATCGTCCTGCTGACCCAATACAGCGCCGAGCCGCGCGCACCCGGAAAAAAGACAGGCCGTCTTCCGCGTCGAAAGCTCAAGCGCTTGCTGCTCCGTCAAATCCATTCGTCCGATATGAGTGAGCTGCAGAAGTTCGCCTTCAACCATGTTCTGAGTCAGCTCGATGAGCAAGTCCAGCACTCTGAAATTGCGCTCCGTAAGCGCCATTTGGAAGGCCTGCATGTAAAGCCAATCGCCGGCCAGGACACTCATGTGATTGCCCCAGCGCGCGTTTGACGAAGGCCGTCCACGCCGCAGTTGCGCGCCATCAATCACGTCATCATGAATAAGCGTCGCGCTGTGGATCAACTCGACCACCGCGCCCAGCCGAATCGCAGCCGTGCCCTGATAATTTGAATATCCAGCCGCAAGCAACAGCAACGCAGGGCGCAACCGCTTCCCGCCACCGCCCAGCAAATAGCTGCCGATCTCAGCAACCGGTTCAAACGCGGAGCCGCTCTGAAGAACTAGCTCCTGCTCAACCTTTGCAAGGTCGTCGCGGACGAGGTCAAAAATCTCTTTTGCCATCAAAAGCGGAATGGCCTGGCTCCCTGTAAATCTGGCGTGTCCCGTTGCGCTCATCTATAACTCAAAAAACCTTCTAAAATTCGCGCTCGTCGCCGACGCCACATCTTCGGCGGCTAAGTTTCTCACACTCGCGAGCGTCCGCGCCACCTCCGCGACATAGGCTGGCTCGTTTCGCCTTCCTCGATGGGCTTGAGGCGCGAGATAAGGCGAGTCGGTTTCAATGAGAAGAGACTCCATCGGAACCTCGCGCGCTACATCTCGGAGATTCTGCGCTTTGGGATATGTGCTGTTCCCGGCAAAAGAGATCATGAATCCCATATCCAGCCCTTCGCGAGCGTGTTCCAGCGTGCCAGTGAAACAATGGAAAATTCCGCCGAGGCCCGAGCTTCGCCAGTCCTGGTGCAGCACAGCGAGACAATCCGTCCACGCCTCACGGCAGTGAATCACAACAGGCAGTTCGGCTTCACGCGCAAGCGCGAGTTGCCTGCGAAATACAACGTGCTGCACTTCGCGCGGAGAAAAATCGTAATGATAGTCCAGGCCAATCTCTCCCCAGGCGATCACGCGTGGGTGTTTTGCTAAAGTTTCCAGAGTGGCCATGTGGGCGTCTGTAACTTGGCCGGCCTCGTGCGGATGAATCCCAATCGTCGCCCATATCCAGTCGTGTTGTTCAGCAAACGGCAGGGCAGCGTCCATCTTTTCCGGCCCCGGGCCTGTGCCAATCGCGAGTAGCGCGACGATGCCTGCCTCCCGCGCACGTTCAATCACCGCCGAGCGGTCTTCGTCGAATTGCGGAAAATCCAAGTGCGCGTGGGAGTCTGTGAGTTCCATGAATTTACGCGTCACACTGCGCGGTTATTTCAATCGCGTCCCGACCGGAACGTCTTCCAGGAATCCCGCAAGGATCGGACGGTTTTCCGCTTCAATAGACGCCGCCAAAATCATTCCGTTTGATTCCACGCCGCGGAGTTTGCGCGGAGCCAGATTGACGACGACCACGACCTTTCGTCCGACCAATTTCTCGGGCTCATACGCCGTTGCAATTCCGGCGACGACTTGGCGCACCTCTGTGCCGATATCTACCATCAGTTTCAGAAGTTTGTCGGCTCCCGCGACGCGTTCCGCCGCTTGCACCTGGCCAACGCGCATTTCAACCTTCATGAAATCATCAATTCCAATTTTCACCGGGACTGCAAGTGCTGCCGCTGGTGCAGGTGCGGCAGCCGTTGCGGCGGTCGCTGATACAGACGCTGGTTGTGTTGGCGTCGCCGGAGCGGCGGGCTTGCTGGAATCTTGTTCCATCTTTTCCATCCTTTCAATCGCTTCAGTCTTATCGATGCGCGGAAAAACTCCCGCGGGTTTTGCAATCCGCATTCCGGGCTTGAGTTGTCCCCACTTCAATGCGTCAATTTTCTGCTCGCGCAAGGGAATGGCTTGCCCCAGCAACTTCCAAATACCTTCGGTAGCTGCAGGTATTACGGGGTGAGCGAGAATCGTCACGATGCGCAGCGCTTCTGCGGCTGAATACAATACGGCTTCGAGTCTTGCTTGTTGCTCGCCTGCGAGCGTCCACGGTTTTTCCGTCGTGATGATCTGATCGACTCGTGTAATCAGACTCCAAATCGCTTCCAGAGTTACTGAGAATTGGTATTGATTGTAGCCTTCGTTCGCCGCCGCAATCGCGCGCTCGGCTTCGGTGCTCACAACCGCGCCAACGGCGGGGTCTCCGGATGTCGGAATTTGCGAATCACAATACTTTTCAATCATGGTAAGCGTGCGGCTGGCTAAATTACCCAGGCCGTTCGCGAGATCCGCGTTATAGCGGGTCACCAGCGCGTCGTAACTGAAATTTCCGTCCTGCCCGAAAACTGTTTCACGCAACAGGTAGTAGCGCAGCGCGTCCATGCCCAAAATATTCACGATAGGGCGCGGGCGCACCACATTACCGGTGGACTTGCTCATCTTGGCGCTATCCATTAGAAGCCAGCCATGCGCCCAAATCTGTTTCGGCAACGGAAGCCCGGCGGCCATCAGAAACGCGGGCCAGTAAACTGCGTGAAAGCGAATAATTTCTTTGCCGACAAGATGCAAATTCGCAGGCCAATAGCCTCGCCGCGCGTACTCTGGGCCACCGACGGCACTCAGGTAGCTCGTCAGCGCGTCGAACCAAACGTAGAAAACGTGTGGAGATTCGTCGGGAACCGGAATGCCCCAGCGAATTGACGTTCGCGTGACGCTGAGATCCCGCAGGCCACCCTGCACGAAGCTCAGAACTTCATTTCGCCGAGCTTCGGGCTGGATGAAATCCGGATGCCGCTTATAATATTCGAGCAATGGTTTCTGGAATTCCGATAGCTTAAAGAAATAATTTTCTTCGGTGACGGTTTCGGTTGGCCGCCCGCAATCGGGACACGGATCGCCGGCTTTCGCATCGTTCACGTATGCATTGTCGAAAATGCAGTATTGCCCAGTGTAATGGCCTTTATAGACGTAGCCATTTTCACGGCACTGCTTGAATAGCCACTGCACCGTACGCGCGTGCAACGGATCCGTCGTGCGGATGAACTCGTCCCCTTGAATTCCAAACTCGTCCCACAGCTTGCGCCACTCCGCGGCGAGCTTGTCCACGTAATCCGGCTCGGTCATTCCCGCGGCGCGCGCGGAACGCTCCACATTTACGCCATGCTCGTCCGTGCCGGTCGTCATTATGACGTCGAAGCCGCACATGCGCTTGTATCGGCGGATCGTGTCGCACACGATTGTGGAATACGTGTGCCCGATGTGGGGCAGGCCATTCGTGTAGTAAATCGGCGTGGTTAAATAGAATTTCGGTTTAGCGGCAGGAATCGGCATGGCTTAGTGCTTGCCTCCACGCTGACTTTCCCATGCAAGCGTCGCCTCAGAAAAAATCTGCTTTAGAGGGACACGGTGCTCTTGCGCCACGCGCCGGCAATCTTCAAATTCCGGAGCGGCATTCAGAATGTGGCCATTCAGGCGCGCCACTTTCATACGCACGTCACCGTGCGGGGTTTTCACCGTCACAGCTTCACGGGCAAGGACGCGGCGCCGCGCGTCGTAACTTCGCAGCCCGATTGTCGTTGTCTCGGAAAAAAGCATGTCGGCCAACTTGTCCGCATCATCTGGCGCGCAGAGAAGCGTCACCAGCATGCCGGGACGATTTTTCTTCATTTGCACCGGTGCGGCAAATACATCCAAAGCGCCCGCGGTAAGCGCCTTTTCGGCGAAGTAGCCATAAATTTGCGGATTCATATCGTCCAGATTCGCTTCAATCACAGTGATTCGCTCGTCCCACGTCGCAATTTCCCTTTCGGCCGTTTCGCCAATCAGAATCCTCAAAACGTTTGGCTGTTCTTTTAATTCTGCGCTGCCTGCGCCATATCCAATTCTTAAGACGCTCATTCGCGGTTGCTTGCCAAATTCGTCGCAAAGTGTGGATACGATCGCCGCGCCTGTCGGCGTCACAAGCTCGCGCATGATCGACCCCGAATAAGTGGGTTTACCCGCGAGTAAGTTGACTGTCGCTGGTGCAGGTACGGGTAGTAAACCGTGCGCGGTCTGGACCGTGCCGCCACCGACATTCAGCGCCGAGCACGCGAAGCGATCAATCCCAAGCAGCTCGAAAGCAATTGCGGCGCCCACAATATCGATAATTGAATCGACCGCGCCAACTTCATGAAAATGTACCGTCTCAAGCGGCACGCCGTGAACTTTCGCTTCGGCCTCGCCGAGGCGTTTGAAAATCTGTGTAGCCCGATCAGCGGCGCGCGGCGCCAGACCGGCAGCCGCAATCTTATCGGCGATCATCGAGTATCCGCGATGATGGTGGGTTTCGGGCGCGCTCACTTTCACTTGCGTCGCTACAAGCGCGCCGCGCTTAACTTTTTCTGCGGAAATCGTCCAGCCGGGCAACATGATCTTTCTCAGTTCAGCTTCGATTTCCGGTAGCGGGCAGCCGGCATCCACCAGAGCGCCGAGAACCATATCGCCGCTGATGCCCGAAAATCCGTCGAAGTAGGCAATTCCCATGTCGAAAGTAACTCTCAGCGCAAACTTCAGTTGCCGCGTAAACATTTCATACTATTCGCAGGCTCTCGGAGTGTCAATTCGCGGTTGAATCGTCGATTCGCGCGTTTTGACCTCCGCTAACCCATTGCCTATAATGACTTTCCCTTCGTCCGAAGAGCACTGCGCAAAGGAGCAGCGTGTATCACGAGTTAGAAGCGCGCATCCGCGAGCATTTGGCCGGCTTTATCAGCCGCCGCTACGGCATTGAGACAATTGTCCCGACGGAACGGCCACCACGCCTGGCGATGGGCGAGCTGGCATCGCCAATTTCATTTGAACTCGCGAAACGCTTGAAGCGCGCGCCACGCCAGATCGCTCAGGAAATTGCCACAGAAATTGGTGCGATTCCGGGGGTGGCAAAGATTGAAGTTGCGGGGGCGGGATATCTGAATGTATTTCTGGACCGCGCGGAATTCTTCCAGGGAATGCAATCCACTTTGCCATCTGGCGCGGCGAAGTCGGATCCGACGGGAGGACACGCCCCGAACGCGCCCAAGATTGTGGTCGAGCACACGAACATTAATCCAAATAAAGCTGCGCACATCGGACACTTACGTAATGCAATTCTTGGCGACGCTTTTGTGCGGCTGCTGCGCTATTCCGGCGAATGCGTCGAAGTCCAAAACTTCATTGATAACACTGGCGTGCAGGTTGCCGACGTGGTTCTCGGATTTCTACATCTCGAAAAGAAATCACCAGCTGAAATCAGCGCGCTAGCTGCCGCTCCTCAATTCGATTACTACTGCTGGGATCTGTATGCTCGCGTCACGCAATTCCTTGAAGAAGATAAATCGCGCGTGGCATTGCGCGGCGAAACGATGAAGGTCATCGAGCATGGTCACGGCGTCGAAGCCGAAGTTGGTCAGATCATTTCCAACGCCATCGTGCACTGCCACATGAAAACGATGGATCGCCTCGGCATCACCTATGACGTTCTTCCGCGCGAAAGTGAAATCCTGGAACTGAAGTTCTGGGAAATGGCGTTCGATCAGTTGAAGCAACGCGACGCGATTCATCTTTCAACAGCAGGTAAGACCGCGGGCTGTTGGGTTATGCATCTCGACGAAGGTAGCGAGGGCGAGGAGAAGCCGGAAGCCGCATCCGACGACGATGCGAAGATTATTGTTCGCTCGAACGGCACGGTAACTTACGTCGGCAAGGATATCGCCTACCAGCTTTGGAAATTCGGCCTTCTAGGAAAGGATTTCAACTACGCGCCTTTCCACACGACCGCCAATGGCCACACTGTTTGGACGACCCGCGTGGAGGCTAGCGAGCCCGGCGCGCCACCGTTCGGCCACGCAGATCGCGTCTACAATGTAATTGACGCGCGCCAGAGTTATTTGCAGAAAATTGTGTTCGCGGGACTTCGCGCGCTCGGCTTCACGGCGCAGGCAGCGCGCTCGAACCATTTCAGCTACGAAATCGTCGCGCTCACTCCGCGATGCGCTTCCGAAATGGGTTATCAACTTTCACCCGAAGACGCACAGCGGAGCTACGTCGAAGTCAGCGGCCGGCGCGGGCTCGGCGTCAAGGCAGACGACCTGCTCGACAAGCTGGAGGCTGCCGCGCGCGCCGAAGTTGACCAACGCCACCCGGATCGCGCAGAAAAAGAGCGCGCAGAAATAACCAGAGCGGTTTCCATTGGAGCGCTTCGCTATTTCATGGTGCGTTTTGCGCGCAATACGATAATCGCATTTGATTTCAACGACGCGCTGAGCTTTGAAGGAGAGACCGGGCCTTACTGCCAGTATGCAGTTGTGCGTATTCGCGGAATTTGGCGCAAAGGCGCGGACCGTCCGGCGGCTGATTCCGGTCTGGGCTCCGAAGCACTTGCTTCAATCCTGAACGCCACAGCAGGCGACGATTTGTGGGATCTGGTCTTGCTCGCAGGATCGCTGGGCGCGCGTGTGGAGGCGGCCCTCAAATCGCAAGAACCCGCGTTCGTCGCAAAATATTGTTTCGAGCTATCGCAATCGTTCAACAATTTCTACCACAAACATCACATTTTGTCGGAGGCCGACGCCACCCGTAAAGCATTTCTGCTCTCGCTTTGCGCACTCGTCGAAAGCCAACTCGTCACTGCGCTACGTTTGCTGGGAATTGAAGCTCCAGAGCGTATGTAGTTCGAGGGACTGCAGCTTCCGAAAGCCCGCTACTCCGGTTTCACAGCGTCCAGAATCGCCATGGTCAGACTTGCAACGAAAGTATTCGGGTCCACGCCGTCCGAGCGATACGCTATCTTGCCGCTTCGGTCGAGAACCAGTACGGTGGGCAAAGCGTGCACACCGAGTAGAGTATCCAGCCCGTCGGCAAATACGAGCGTGCCCGAAACTTTCTCCTTTGCCAGATACGGTGCGACGCGCGCCCGGTCGTCATCACTGTTCAGCGCCAAGAAAACAATATCGCTCGATCCTTTGAAAAGTTGTCCGACCGAGTCCAATAGGGGCTCTGCCTCGCGGCAAGGCCCGCACCACGTCGCCCAGAAATCCAACACGACGACTTTTCCGCGTTCATCAGACATCTTCAGCGGAGCACTGTCACCCGGCCGCCCTAGGACGAAAGCGTACGGTTCGTTCGCGCCGGAATTCGGTTCTGCATCCCCGGACTTCGTTTGCTGGTTCAGCCGGTCGTACGTCTCCAGAATTCGCTCGCCGAGTCCCGATTGACTTCCGTGCGCAAGCTGCCACATGTTGCCAAGTTTCTTCCGCACTTCAGCGCGGTCTACCTCCGCGCTGTCCATGGAAGGGATAACGAACGCGATCAAATATTGTTCAATGGCCTCATCAGTTTTCTTTTGGAGTTCAGCAATCTCGCCAAGTTGCAGTGCCGCGGCGGGATTCGCCTTCAATTTGTAACTCGCTTGAAGATCCGTGACGGCCGCATCATATGCGTGGCGTTCCGATTGCATTTTTCCGCGCACAAGTAGCAACGTCATTTCCGCATCTCTCTGCTGCGCGTGAAATTCTGCTTCAGAATCTCGTGCCGGTTTATCCTCCACTGGAGTTTTCTCAATTCGTTCAAGCACGCGGCTGACGTACCCAATCGCGCGCCCAAGCGCCGCGTCGCCGCCTTGTTCCTCCAACAGATTTGCGGCAAGCATCATCATCGAGGTATCTTGCGGATCAACCGCAATCGCATGCTCCGCCGCATCGAGCGCCTTCGCTGGCTCGCGGAGTTGCACGTCCGCTTCCACCAAAGCGCGATAAATCTCCGCCTTGCGTCCTGTATCGGGGAATCGCTTCAGGTACTCTTCAAGATTTCTCACGAACGCCGCGCGATCATTCCCCGCAGCTTCAATAGTCGCCTTCAGGTCGGCTTCGGGATCAATTGTCGGAGACGCATTTTTCGCTGGATCTTTCGCCGGCGGCCCGCTGTGGGACTGCCCAGTAGAAGTGGGCGGAGCTTTCGTCGGAGGCGCTTGCTGCTGAACGCCACGAACGGGAATCGAATTACAACATCCTGCGACAATCATCGTCGCAATCAGGATTCGCCGTGTGAGAATGTTTGGACTCACTCCGACTATTGTATACTGAATCTCGCCGGCGGAAATCTACCGCCGAATGTGTATCCCGCCGGAGCCAGTCTGTAAGTCCACGCTCGCGGAGCCGTTGCCAATTCGTCCGCGCATTTCGTGGCGTCCCACTTGCTCTTCCATCGTCACCGGCAAATCGCTCTCGATCGATCCGGACCCAGAGCGCGCATGTACTCGAAATCCAGCGTCGCTCGGTACGGTCAGCGTAATTCCGCCTGAGCTTGCATGAATATCCCAGTAGCTGCTCGCCGCCGGATTGCCGTCAACGCGGACGCTTCCCGAGCCGGAACTTGCCCGCAAATCATTCATCGCGCCGCTGATGGTAATCGTGCCGCTCCCAGTGTGCGTAACAATTCTCTCCGGCGTCCGGTCCATTCTTATAGATCCCGATCCGGTGGTAGCGTTGATATCCCCGCCGATGTGACTAAGCTCAATGCCGCCCGACCCGGTTTCCGCCGTAGCTCTGCTTCCGATATCAACCAGCTCGATGGAGCCGCTTCCTGTCTTCGTTTCGGCATCGCCGTGAATTCTGTGCGCGCCAATCCGTCCCGATCCGGTCTGCAGGTTTACAGGCCCCTGAATGTCGTTCACTTCCATGTTTCCAGATCCGACGTTCGCGCGAACTTCTGTTTCGGCCGGGACATAAATCGTGTAATCAATGCGGACGTGATTGAACGGGTCGCCCCGCGATTCGATTCTGATCAGACTGCCCTGCTGATCCACGGGCGGATGGTTCCTGATCTCATCTAAGTGGTTGCTCCTGTCATCGAAGAACGAAAGCCACACGGTAAATTCCGCGTGAACGCGCACCTGGCCGGACTGGCCCGAGCGAATTTCCACGCGGCCCGAACCGTTGTTTAGCTCCACCTGAACGGGCCCAGTCACCGCGAACGTTTTATCAAAGGTGCTGCTTTCGCCCGGGCCGATACCGCACCCGGTGGAGAGGGCGGCCAAAATGACCACCGCGAATATTGGGCCCAGCGAGATAATCCTGCGTGCCATGTTTTTCATTCGCTCCTTGAGTGAGGTGTCCATCCCGGGCGCTCTGATTTAGCGTCTGCGCCGTTCACTCTAAGATACGCAAGTCGAAAGGGTTCGGTTCCGTTGAACCTGCAGATGTATTGCGCTGTCCGCGGTTCGCCCCTGTCGCCGTGCCAACGGCAAGTCCGGCAAGCACATTTAGGGATCCCTGCCGGTAGCCTTCAGGGTCAAGCGTTACATCCGTATAGCCGACTTGCTTAATCCCGAAAGAAATCCTCGCTGCCATGGCAGGATCCAACGCACGCGGCAATTCGTTCGCAGCAATCTCAATCCGCGCCAGACTGTCGTGATGCCGCAACCGGAATTGGCTGAAGCCCAACTCGCGCAACACGGCTTCTCCGCGTTCAACCTGCCTCAAGTTTTCGATGGTGACCTGCGTGCCGTAAGGAATTCGCGATGATAAACACGCCGACGCGGGACGGTCCCACGTAGGTAACCCCGCGTTGCGCGATAGTTCTCGAATTTCCGCCTTCGCCAGTCCGGCATCCAACAGAGGAGCCAGCACCCGATGCTCTCTCGCCGCTCGATGCCCCGGCCGAAAATCTCGCGTGTCATCTGCGTTAATCCCGTACGCGACGGCGGCGATATTGCGCTCACTTGCAAGGAGGTTAAGCGACACAAAAAGCTCGTCTTTGCAAAAGTAGCAGCGCTCCGAATTATTCGCGGTATAACGCGGGTCAGCGAGCTCATTTGTCTCGATAAAAATATGCTCCACGGGAGTGTTGCGGATAAAAAGTTCCACTTGGTCGCGGTCATGCGCAGAATAGCTGGCGGAAATAGCCGTAACGCTCAGCGCCTTCGGGCCCAGCGCTCGCCACGCCGCCCACGCCAGATATGCCGAATCCGCCCCGCCGGAAAGCGCCACAATCACAGATGGAAGGACGCGCAGTTCCGCGAAAAGACGCTTCTGCTTCTCGAACGCAAGGTCTGCATGAACGCCTTGCAAAGACGATATTGGCTCCGATGCCTGCATCAAGTGGAAGTATATCTCACGGAAGGAAGGATGTGCTGTACGGCGGCCGCGTCGCTATTGAAAATCGATCAGCACGTCAACCGTGTGCTTATCCTCATTGCGTCGCAGCAGTTGCCCGACCTTTTCGTAATGAACTGGAATGTTCCCGTAAATCGTCGGTGTCGGTTTGGCAATCTTCGTAATAAAATCGTCAAAATAAGTTTGATCGAATACCGAGCCTTGGGACAATGTCCACGCCGTCCGCAGTTTCTTTTCACCGTCCAACGAAAGCCCGCTGATAATTAGATCGCCCATCTTGTATTGCGGGCCTTCTTTCACTTCTACGCGATAGCTGACCTTTTCCGCGGCGTCGTCAAGCGTGGCCGTCGGATCGAGTAAAGCTTCCATGTAGCCGATATGACCGTACGACCGTGCGATCGCATTCCAGGTGCCCTGAATTTTATTGCCGTCCACCAACACGCCCGTCGAAAATGGCACCATCGTGTTCAACGATGTCACACTATAGGCGACATTGCCCGTCCATGTAATTCCGCCAAAGTGATATTGAGGTCCCAACTTTATCGGCAGAAACGCCCGCACAGAATCGGCGCGGCCGCCACTCGTCGAAGCAACAAGAGTTGCTGTGGGTGCTCCGAAGGATACCTTTAGATATCCAGCGCCAAGATATGCGGCGCGTACTTCTTCAAATGCATACAATGCCATGGTCAGTCTCGAATACGGATGGCCCACCACTTCCGAAAGCTGCGCAGTAACCTGCAGAGACTTCGCAGCCATCGGGTCAGAGAATTCCACGGCCTGAACCAGCACTGGATTTCCTTCCACGCTGAATTGCATCACCTGCCCGCCGTCGGGCCACTCGACAAGCGCGTGCGTCACCTGACCGTGAATTCCGTGAGATGGAAGCAGATTCAGCAGCGCCTCAGACATCGCATCGAGTTGTGCGCCTTGTGCCGGCGCGGTCCCGTCGAAGTAGCCAACAGCATGCTGCAGCGCCGCAGCTAACTCCTCATCCCTAAACCACGGGAAATTATCAAAGATCACAGGCACGCCGGTCGATTCCGAAACTTCAAACGTAAGGTGAATTCCCGCCGCGTCCGTCGTGAACCGGTAATTCACTCCGCCGAATGTTCCCAGCGCCGCCAGCCGATTCGCCGCCGCCTGCAATTCCTCTTTGCCAACAACGTCGCCAACCTTCAGTCCGCTTGCCTGCGCCACCTGCGCGTTTGTGAATTTCTTCGATCCGCTCACTTCGATGGAAGCAATCTTCGCCGTTGCAGGAGGGGCCTGCGTTTGCGCTCGCGCCGCAAGTGCACAAACAACGACGGCGGCCACAATAGACATTCTTCGGAAGCTCATACCTGTATGAAACCGAATGGTACGCAAGCGGTTGCCTCTCAGGAACTCTATTGTAAGGGATTTTCGCTCGATGTTTTAGCCGAGTTCAACATATTCCCGGCTCACATGCGCTCACTTAATTTCCAGCTCCACGTTCACGACATGGTTTTGCATATCGAGCTTTCTATGGAGAGTTACCGTGAACCGTGATGTTGCGTTCGCTCTCATTACTTCCGTCATGTCGTGATGTTGAAACGTGTCTTCGTAGGATGTGTCGTAAAGCTGCCCTACTCGCAAACGCCAGGCCGCCTTCAATTTGTTAGCCATAATTTCGGGAACCCCCGTGGCGGAGAATTCGCCCATGTAATATTGCGCGCCTTCAACCACTTTCCCCTGAAAGTGCACCTGGTGTTGTGCGACATCGAATTCGGGTGTCGCCTCAACTGTGGCTCCCAAATATCCATCCTTGCCGTACCGGCCCTGAACGTCTACCCAGGCCCACTCTAATTTGTCTCTTCGCGCTACGTCGCCTAGTTTGAATCCCGTAACGCGCGTAAGTTCGGCGTCCGAGACTGCGCGGTTTCCACTCCAGGCGATTCCGCTCCAGGTATAGAGGGGACCGGCCTCAACTTTGTAGGTGATCATCACTCCAAGTGACGCGTTTCGACCGGCCGGATCTTTCATCAGTATTTGCGGCTCGGAAAACTTCGCCTGAAGGTACCCCTCATCCCCGTAGGCTTCCGTCAGACCGATTTGGCCAGCGCCATGCGCAACCGATCTTGAATAGTCAGCCGCCGTAAGTACGTGCATTGCTTTCGCTAAGGCTTCCGGCCCCAACGGTCCGCCTTGGACAGTTACCGAAGCCACGGGAATGGATATGTCGGAAACCCGAACTTCATATACCGAGAGTGGTTCGCCCTTTTTTCGGCTCGCCATCAGCGCTGTGACGCCGCTTTTGATCCAATGTTCCTGGAGAAAACGTTCCAGCTCCTCCGTCACTTGGTTAGGAAGTTCTCCCCCGACAGGGAGCGATCCGTCGAACAGCGGAACATTTCGCCGGACGGCCGCTGTCAACTCCTGGTCGTTGAACCAAACGAAATTGTCATAGATGCAGGGAAAAAACTTCGACGCTTCCGCGAGCTTGAACTGCACCTCGATCGAAGTGCCTGCCGTCCGATACGTATAGCTAATGTTTGCGAGCGCGCCTGTTTTGAACAGTCGATCCGCAGCCGCGTCAATCCCCGGCAAATCAATTTGCTGCCCCTTCTTTAATCCGCTTGCGGAGATCAGTTGTTCTCGTGTGAACCGTTTTGCGCCAGAGACGATGACTCCGGACAGCGTGTATGTTTTGCCGGCTGGGCTAGTCTGGGCGACAAGCAGAGCGTTTGCGATCAGCGTCGCGCTGACGAATAGCGAAATTCGCAGCAAGATAGGAAAGGGAACTCTCATGCGGTCAGCATTCTTATAGTGAGTTACGAGAAAAAGCAATGGAGAGATTTATCGCGCAGGTCGAGCGACAAACGAATCTCGTAAAGTTAGCCGACTCTATTCCACCGTGACGGACTTCGCAAGATTGCGCGGCTGATCCACGTCACATCCACGACGGACCGCGATGTGATAGGCCAGCAATTGAAGAGGAATGATTTCCAAGATTGGCGCAAACAATTCCGGCGCCATCGGAATCTCAATCACATGATCCGAAGCTTCACGAGCCAGTTGATCGCCGTTACTCACTATCGCAATCACAATTCCGTCACGCGCCTTCACTTCCTTAATATTTGAAACGCTCTTCTCGTAGCGCGTCATTGATTCCGGATCTTTCTCATCGCGCGTAGCCAGCACAACGACAGGCAGGTTTTCGTCAATCAATGCATTCGGCCCATGCTTCATTTCGCCCGCGGGATAGCCTTCTGCGTGGATATATGAAATTTCCTTTAGCTTCAATGCGCCCTCAAGGGCCATTGGGTAATGAATTCCGCGTCCCAGGTACAGGAAATCCGAATAGCGGAATAATTCCCGTGCCAGATTCTCGTAAATTCCCACCTCGTCACCCTGAAGAATGGTTTCCATTTTGTGCGGCAGGCGAGTCAGCTCTTGCATCAGGCTCTTCGCGCAATCGTTGGTGACCGTTTCACGTACTTGCGCCAGATAAAGACTGACCAACGTAAGCGCGGCAAGTTGTCCCGTAAACGCCTTCGTCGAAGCCACGCCGATTTCCGGTCCCGCGTGCGTAAGAATTGTCCCTGACGCTTCACGGGTAATCATCGAACCTTGAACATTGCAAATCGCCAGTGTTTTCGCGCCTTTTTGCTTCGCTTCGCGCTGCGCTGCAAGCGTGTCCGCCGTTTCGCCGGATTGACTGATGCAAATGGCGAGGGTCTTCGGTTTTACGATGGGATCTCGATATCGGAATTCGCTTCCGTAATCTACTTCCACCGGCAACCGCGCCAGACGCTCGATCATAAACTTGCCGGCCAGTCCGGCGTGCCAGCTCGTACCGCAGGCAATAATCTTTACGCTCTCCAAATTTCGGAATTCCTGCTCGGTGATGTCCATCTCATCCAGAAAAACTTTCCCTGAATCCAGAGAGATTCGCCCTGTCAACGTGTCCCGCACTGCGCGCGGCTGTTCAAATATTTCCTTTTGCATGAAATGTTTGAAGCCGCCCTTTTCTGCCATGATCGGATCCCAGGTAATGTGCTGCACCGCGCGCTGCACCGGGCGTCCTTCAAAATCCATCGTGCGAACGCCCTGCGGCGTCAACACCACCATGTCGCCATCCGCCATGAAGAAAATATCGCGCGTGTGGTAGAGCACCGCCGGAATATCGCTGGCCACAAAATATTCGTCCTGTCCAAGCCCGATTACGGCGGGCGGTCCCCAGCGCGCCGCAACAATTTTGTTTTTATCGCGCGAAGAAAGAATGGCCAGCGCATAAACTCCGTGCAGATGCTTCACCGTTTTGCGCACCGCATCTTCCAGCGGTCCGCCATCCTTCATGTACTTTTCCACCAGATGCGCCACAACTTCCGTATCGGTTTCCGTTACAAACTTGTGTCCTTCAGCGATGAGCTGCTTCTTCAGTTCCATGTAATTCTCAATGATTCCGTTGTGCACCACGACGATTTCGCCGGTGCAATCGCGATGTGGGTGGGCATTTTCTTCAGTCGGACGGCCGTGCGTGGCCCAGCGTGTATGTCCCAGTCCGTACGTGCCATCCAACGGGGAAAGGCGGATTACCTCTTCCAAATTACGCAGCTTTCCGGACGCCCGGCGGATGTCCATCTTGCCGTCGGAATCTACCACGGCTATACCGGCCGAGTCATATCCGCGATATTCCAGGCGGCGCAGCCCGTCGAGTATTAGGGGCACAACCTTTTTAGGGCCGATATATCCGACAATTCCGCACAAGAAAGTCTCTCCAGTCTGGGCATTACAGCGCATAGCGGCGCAATTCGTTCGACAAATAGCGTAGCACACCGGCCCGGCGAAACAGTCAGGCCAGCATGCGGACGTTTCCTACTCTAAACCGGGGGACTAATCAACTATCTCGAAGCGGCATTCTTCTATGACGGGGTTGGTCAGCACTTCTTTGGCAATACGCTCGACTTCGGTCTTAGCCTCATCGCGCGTGACGCCATCCAAATCCAACACAAAAAACTTTCCCTGTCGGACCTCGCGCACGCGCGCGTGTCCCAGTGACGCCAGCGCGTGCTGAATTGTTTTACCCTGCGGATCAAGGACAGTTGGTTTCGGCATGACCCAGACGTGTGCTTTCATCCCCTAAGTATACCAAGAGCAACCGCCAACCTCCGAATCCTGATTTCAATTCTGGTTTCGCCCGCTCGTCTTGGAACGCTTCGGCCACTTGTAGTAGTGTCGCGCTCGACGGGCAACGCCAATTCACTGCGAAGGAGCTTTCATCACGATGCTTGGCATGTCGCTATCTACGTTCACCCTGGTTCACGTCATTCTGAGCCTGGTCGGAATTTTCACCGGATTCATTGTGATATTCGGAATGCTCACAGCGAAGCGATTGAATGGGTTGACTGCGCTTTTCCTTGTCACCACTGTGCTGACGAGCGTAAGCGGCTTCGGCTTTCCGTTCGATCATCTCTTGCCGTCACACAAGGTCGGCATCATTTCCCTGGTTGCGCTCTTGATCGCGATTATTGCGCGATATGCCGGCCACCTTCAGGGCGCGTCCCGCTGGGTCTACGTAGTCACCGCAGTGCTTGCCCAGTATCTAAATGTTTTCGTCCTGGTCGTCCAGGGGTTCCTGAAGATTCCGGCATTGCACGCCGTGGCTCCGACGCGCACTGAGACGCCGTTCGTAGTCGCGCAGGGCGTCGTCCTGCTGATTTTCGTCGTATTGGGAATTTACGCCGTGAAGAAATTCCATCCAGGGTCTGAGCGCGCGGCGTAACGCGACGCGTTTCGCGGTCAATTAAGTTTCGTTACGGCAAATCAGCCTTCGCCGCGATGGTGCCCACGGACTTCAAGTATCGCAATTTTTCTTCCTCGCTCAAAAACGCATTCTCGAATCCCATCTCGGCGATGCGTAGCAAGGAAGCGGTGGGCATCCCCATCGCACCCGCCGCCAGTCCAAATTCACGCAGCAGAGTGGTCTCAAACATTGCGGGGTCATCTGTAGAAAGCGTGACCCGCAGTCCGCGCTCAAAAAACATCTTTAGCGGATGTTCTGCAATGGCCGCTGAAGTCTTGCGGAGCTGTCGTGCCAGCGCGCCCGTGCGGATATTGCTCGTAGGACAAAGTTCGAGCGTGACTCCGCGCTCCGCCAGGAAATCCATCACGCGTGAATCGTTCATCGCCGCGATTCCGTGTCCGATTCGTGTAACGCCTAGCGTCTCCACCGTGTCTCGAACGGTCGCCACATCGCCAATTTCGCCCACATGAATTAATCGTCCCAGCCCAGCCGTCCCAGCACGCTCGTAAACGCCGCGGAAATCCTCGGCTGGTATCGCCAACTCATCGCCACCGATTCCAAACGCAACCACGCCTTCCTTCACGCATTGCGAAGTCAACTTCACTACTTCTTCCGCCGCTGCCACGCCGAATTGCCGGACAGCATCGAAGATCCATCGCATTCGCAACCCGCGCGATTCGTACTCCGACGCTGCACCACGAATCGCCGCGAAATTCGCAAGCGCATCCTGTTTGCGCAGCAACATCACGCCGATCGAAAGCGTCAACTCCGCGTACACAATGTTCTGCGCCAGCAACTGCTCAGCTAGCCGGTGCGTGACCAACGCGTAGTCCGCAGGCTCCCGCAGAAAAGACGTCACCCACTTGAATGCATCAATAAATTTCGCAAAATCACCCGGCGCATACCGCTGCCGCACTTCTTCTTCTGCAATCGCAACTCCATTGCGCGCGGCAAGTTCCGCGGCGGTGGCTGGCGCGATTGTGCCTTCCAAATGTAAATGCAGCTCCGCTTTCGGAATCGCTGCAATAAGTGAACGAATACTTTCGGGTGAACTGTAGGGATTAGCCACGTTCAAAAGTTCAATGCTGCGGCAGAGCGGGTTTTCCAGCATTCGTCCACGCAGTCAGCCAGTACGATCCCACTTCCGTGGCCGCGTCGGAAAGCTGCCGGATTACCACTGCGCCCGCCGAATTGTAAAAGCGGTCATAATATTCGTCCGTGAAGTCCGGCAATCCAGCGCGCGAACGCCGGTCCGCCAGCAATATTATCTGCAGCCAGCTGTGCGAACTAAAACAATCCTCAAACGCGTTGTCCGTAGGATCGCCAATGTAGTGCGCGTCGTTCGGGCGCATTGGGAAAAAAAGCGAGTAGCGATCCACTAGATTCGTGTCAAAGCGTTCGTCCGCTCCGGCAAGCGATGATCGTGTCTCGGTAATATCCGCGGTATTAAACGGATCGTGGGCCTCGGCTACGTAGTGAGCAAGAAGTGTCGAGTACTGCCGCACTTCTTCCCAGTTTCCCTTCCTGAATGCGTCGGTAAGTTTTTCGTTGTAAACGCCGATTTGCCATGGAAGCACGCCATTTGCTTCGATCTTCGTCAACCCGAATTTCGCCACCGCCTTCTTGTAATTTCGCGGCAGAGAATCGAAAGGGAAGGGCGAGTACCGGTTCAAATACAGCACGTGATATTTCTTCTCAGCAGGGTTCTTTGCAAGCGCGTCGAGTGGGTCCGTCACCATCGCCAGAATCCTCACTCGATTGTTCTCGTAGAATCCCCGCATTTCCGCAGGCAACGTTTCAAACGCTTTGTTTGCAATCAGACGATGGGCGTTCGCTCCCCAGCCGCCGGCGATTGAAGGCAGCAAAAGTGAGGTGGTCGCAATCAGCGCAACCGCTGCCGCCGCTCTCGATCCGCGTCGCATCACTGATTCCTGCCCTCGGCCCCCGGCGCGAACTCGCTATGTCTCCGGCTATATGCGAAGTAAACCACCAGGCCAATGATGAGCCATCCGATGAATCGAATCCATGTGATCACAGTGAGTCCCGTCATCAGTCCGCCGCACAAAATAATCGAAATCATCGGGAACCACGGAACAAATGGCACTCGGAATCCGCGTTTCCGATCCGGTTGATTCCGCCGCAAATGGATTACGCCCAACGAAACCAGCACAAATGCGAATAGCGTTCCAATGTTGGAAAGGTCCGCCACGTCGCTAACTGCAAATACTCCCGCCGGAATTCCCACCGCGAATCCCGCAATCCACGTCGAATAATGCGGCGTCTTAAACTTTAAGTGCACTTTGGAAAATATTTTTGGAAAAAGTCCATCGCGCGACATCGCGTACCAAATCCGCGCCTGCCCGTACTGAAACACCAGCAGGGAAGAAATCATTCCCATTAGCGCGCCGATAATGATTGCCGACGTCGCAAATCGGTTTGCGCCCAAATGTTTCAGCGCGTATGCCACTGGAGAATCCGCGGCCTCGCCCGATCCAAACGTCGTATACTTCATCATCCCCAGCAAAACAATCGACACGCCGACGTAAAGAATCGTGCACACAATCAGCGAGCCGATAATTCCAATCGGCAAATCGCGCTGCGGATCCTTCGCCTCCTCCGCCGCCGTCGAAACCGAATCAAATCCAATGTACGTGAAAAACACGATCGCGCCGCCGGTCACGATTCCACTGAATCCCGAAGGTGCAAACGGTTTCCAATTCTCCGGATGTATGAGCATCCCGCCTACGAAAAGAAAAACCAGTATCGCGGCAATTTTTACCGCAACCATAATGTTGTTCGTCTCAGCCGCCTCGCGGATTCCGCGCACCAGCAGATACGTCAAAATAAATATGATCAGGAACGCCGGAAAATTGAAGTATGACCCAGTCCAGTGCCCCGATTCCCACACCGGAGTTGACCATCTGTCCGGCAGGTTCAATCCAAATGACGCCAACTGCGATTTCGTGTACGCCCCAAAACTAATCGCCACCGCAACGTTGCTCACCACATATTCCAAAATTAAATCCCAGCCAATGATCCAGGCAAATATTTCGCCCAGTGTCGCGTAGGAATATGTGTACGCACTTCCGGCAATCGGAATCATGGACGCCAGTTCCGCGTAGCACAATCCCGCGAAGCTGCACGCAATCGCAACCAGCAAAAACGAAATTGCAATGGACGGTCCCGCCGCCGGCCGCCCGTGCATCAATACTCCGGCCGTGCCGCCGTGGCGCAACAGATTCACAATCAGGTCCAGCACTTGTGCGTGCCAGATCGAAGGCACCTTAAAATTTTCGCCGGCCGCCGCCGTTCCCGTCAGCACAAAAATTCCCGAACCAATAATCGCGCCAATTCCCAGCGCCGTCAGCGACCATGGCCCAAGCGTCTTCTTCAGCCGGTGTTCCGGCTTGTGCGCGTCGGCAATTAATTTGTCTATGCTTTTAACGCGGAACAGTTGTGACGTCACTCGCACCGCCCGTCAACGCGAGGAAACTTTACCTTGCCAGCCGCCGGCGCGCAACATTCTTGCGCGCGACGTGCGCATCTCAGTCGGCGTCATTCCAACTCTACGCTCGCACCAAATTCGCGTACCGCTCCAGCAATTTCTTCGTCCCGTGATCCGAAAAACTCACCGTCAACTTCCGCTCCTCATCCTCACCTTCCACTCCAATGATCGTTCCATTCCCATACGTCGCATGACGCACGCGCACTCCAATCAAGGGATGCCGCGCGCCAGCCTTCGCCGCGCCGCGCGATCCTGACCCTCCAGACGCACGCGGAGTCCGTGGCGTCGAAGCGCCGCGCTCCGTCGCCGCCGGATACCGTTTCACCCGCCGCTCAAATTCCCCCGACGAATAAGAATATTCCGGATCCGACTCATACCTCCGCGTTTCTCCCGCGTCCGCCAAGGATCCCGTCGCCGTCTCAATCATATCCCCGGGAATTTCTGCCAGAAATCTCGAGGGCAGCGAACCTTCGACGCGCTCATTCCCATAAATCCTTCGATACACCGCGCGCGTCAACGTCAAAGTTTCTTTCGCTCGCGTCATTCCGACGTAGCACAGCCGCCGCTCCTCTTCCATCTCGTCATCCGAATTCATCGAACGCCCGTGCGGAAAAACGCCTTCCTCCATTCCCGTCAGAAAAACGTGATCGAACTCCAGTCCCTTCGCCGCGTGCAGCGTCATCATTGTCACCGACGCCTTCTCGTCAAACGTATCCGAATCAGCCACCAGCGCCGTGCGATCCAGCACATCAATTAATGTTTGACCTTCCTCCGCGCCCTCCGCCACCGCGTTTACCAACTCGCGCAAATTATCCGCGCGCGAAGCATCCTCCGCCGTCCCGCGTTGCTCCAGCATTTCCAGATAGCGGGTCTTCTCCAGAATCTGCGCCACAAATTCCGCAGGCCCCAAAGTCTGTGCATCCTTCCGCAACTGTTCCACCAATTCACAAAATCCTCGCAGAGACGCCAGCCCCGCCGGATTCCTCTCCACCGCCGCGCTGATTGCCGCCCACAATGAAATCTTCCGCTCGTTTGCCAAATCGCGCAGCGGCTCAATCGTTCGCGCTCCAATTCCTCGCGCCGGAGTATTCAGCACGCGCATCAGCGCCACATCGTCATCCGGATTCAGCGCCAGCCGCGCGTACGCCAGTGCATCCTTGATTTCTGCGCGCTGGTAAAAACTAAATCCGCCCACCATCTTGTAGTGAATTCCAAATTGACGCATCGCGTCTTCCAACGCGCGCGACTGGAAATTCGCGCGATACAAAATCGCCGAATGCTGTGACGGGTCCACGCGTTGAATCCGATTCACTTCGCCGCCAATATATTCCGCTTCACCCTTCGCGTCGCCGGCCTCCAAATACTTCGGCAAATTTCCTTCACCGCGCGTCGCCGTCAGTTGTTTCCCCAGCCGCTTCGTGTTGTGACTTACCACTGCCGCTGCCGCGTCCAGAATTCTTTGCCGCGAACGGTAATTTTCCTCCAGACGAATCACCTTCCCGCCCGGAAATTCGTCAAGAAACTTCAGCATGATGTTGATGTCCGCCCCGCGCCAGCTATAAATAGACTGGTCCTCGTCGCCCACGGTGCAAATATTTCGCTCCGGACTCAGCAGCAGCCGCACCAGCTCGTATTGCGGACGGTTCGTATCCTGAAATTCATCCACGTGCACGTATTTGAAACGCGCCTGCCACTTCGCCCGCGCATCCGGAAAATCCCGCAGCACCTGTGCGGCGCGCAAAAGCAAATCGTCAAAATCCACCGCGCCCGCCTGCTTCAGCATTTCCTCGTACGCCTCGTAGACTTTCGCGGTCTTGCGCCCGGTGTCGTCGCCTCTCTTTTCCGCGTCGCTCGCCATTTCCTCGGGCGTGATGCCGTGATTCTTCGCAAAACTAATCCGATTCTGAAATGGACGCAGTTCCGCGCCCTTCTCCGTCATCTTCAAGCGCTGAATCGCAATCTTAATTGCCGCTGACTGATCGTCCTCATCATAAATAGCAAAACTATGCGAAAGCCCCAGCCGCGCCGCCTCCCGCCGCAGCAGTCGCGCACAAAAAGAATGGAAAGTGGAAATCCACGGATCAGCCGGCGCCATCCCCGCGCGAATCAGCAGATTCCGAATCCGCTCCTTCATCTGATCCGCGGCCTTGTTCGTGAACGTGACACCCAGAATCTGCTCCGCCGCCACACTCTGCTGAATCAAATGCGCCACGCGATAAGTAATCACGCGCGTCTTGCCGGTACCCGCGCCGGCTAGCACAAGCACAGGCCCGTCCGTCGTAAGCACAGCTTCGCGCTGCCGTAAATTCAAATCATCCAGAAGATTCATTCGGTAG
>ODAK010000754.1_pt1 | contig 36950 bp, 37 predicted proteins | sample 1539591 | NCBI WGS metagenome assembly ODAK01 (sample SAMEA3539303, study PRJEB22396) | soil metagenome | biome: tundra; feature: field; material: soil | place: USA | collected 2010-05 | depth 0.15 m | reverse complement strand
GGGCTGGCGATGGAAGCCGGCTCCTGCGCGAAGTTGGCGTTGTCGCTGAAAAAAAACTGGCTGTCGAAGAGGACGTCAAAATAAGTGGGGCGCGGGTTCAGCCGCAGGATGCGCTGCGGTCCGACGTCCTCGTTTTCGCCGTGATACAATTCCGGGGCGTTGGTGCCGGCGGCCAGGCCGCGCAGCGGGGTCTGAAACTGCTGCGAAATCTGGTTGTTTTGCAACTGCTGCACGGCGGCGGGCTGCGCGTGCAGGGAAAAATGGCCGCCAAAAATCAAAGAAAGGATGACCGGAGTTTGGGTGATTTTCACAGGATTTTTCTTGGTTGTAGATGCCAGCAGGTCACTGGATTTTAATTCCAGTGCCGGGAATCGTGCCGTTCACAAAGCCTGCCGGCGCAGTTACCAGCACTCCGTTAAGCGTGACGTTGTCATGAAAGTTAACATCGCCATAAACAATCGGCTGATAGGTATTGGGGTTGGGCGCTAACGCGTGGTTGGCGCTGGTGAAAGTATCAATGGGAGCAAGGGCGACACCAGACAGCACAATCGTATTGGCTGCCATGTTCAGCACGGCAAACGAACTGAAATCCGCGTTGTTCACGGTGATCAGGTTCGGCGCGGTGAAACTGGCCGTCGCGCCTTCGCCGCTGGCGGTCAATGTCTGTCCGCGCGCGTTGAGCAGAATGCCATCACCGGAATTCAGTTTAAGAAAGTGCGACGCGACCGGGGTGCTTTTGGCACGGGTGGTCGAAGCGAATCCACCGCCGCCGGGCGTTTGACTGGCCCCGTCGAAAAGGATGTTGTTGCCGGCGCTGACCGTCAGATTGTGTGCCGTGATGGACGTGCCGGTGATGGTCGCGGAACCGGAACTTGAAATCAACGTGACGTTGCCGGCGGCGGCATCCGAATTGAGCGTGGAGCCGGTGATTTTGAGATCGTTCGCGGTGACGACCGTCAACAAACTCGGCGCGTGGATCACGGTGTTGTTCAGGGAGATGGTCGCGGTGCCGGAGCCGTTCAGCGTCACGGCGTCGGAGTTGATTGTGGAGTTGTTGAGGTTGATGGCCGTGGGGGCGATGAAAATCGCATGGCCACTGGCGTCCACCGTGGTGGAGTCGAACAAAATGCTGCCATTCAATGGCGTAAGGAGCACGCTGCTGGCGATGAAATGAGAGCCGGCCGAGGAAATGTCATTGACGGCGCTGACGATCAACCCGCCGACCGCATAAACCAAGGAGCCATTTAGGAAGGAAACCGCCGCGCCGGACCTGAGGTTGATATTGTTGGCATAGTTGTAAAGCCCCACGTTGTCCAAGGTCAAGGCGGCGGGAGACGTCAGCGTAAAATTCTTCACGTCGGCCCGCACGGCGATGCCGGGCGTCAGGGAAAACTGGTGGCCGGCGATCAGCGAAAGGTTGTCCGAAGACGAAAGCCCGTTGAAGGTCACCGAGCCTTCAATGTTAAAGCCATGCACCGCAACCAAGGCGAAGTTGACCAGACTGCTATAGGGACTTAAATCCACCAGCAGCGGATCCAGCCCGACCGCCGGCGTGTTGACAAAAACATTGCGGGCGACAAAGGCCGCAAAAGTCTGTGCGCCAAAAAAACTAATGCCCGTTAGCGGAAACTGCGGGGCGGTGAAAACGTGGTTGGGCGGGCTCGGGATGGAAGCGTCCGTCAGCGAAGATTGGTTGATCGTTGCGTCCGCGCCTTCCGCATCGCCAAGGCTGTGAACCACCGGCGGCGGTGTCGGGGTCACCGGCGGCGGCGGCGGCGGGACCTGCTGGCCGTGCGAAATCGTGTTCACATCCAGCACCTCGACTTGATTCGGACCGGCGTCGTTGCCGGCATACAGGCCGGTGTCCGAGGCCTTGCCCGACTGGATCAGCTTGATTTGTTTTTCCACCTGGTTCTTGATCAGCGGGAGCGAATCCAGCGACTGGCTGAATCCTTTCACCAGCAGACTGTTCTGGGTCAATTCGTCCAGCCGGAAAATGATCACCGGCGCAAGCTGATTGCCGCCCGGCAAAATGAAAGTCATCTGGCCTGGATCGAGTTTCTGTTTCAGTCCGTTCAAAAACTTCACTTCCACTTCACCTTCCAGGTCGAGGACTTTCAAGCCGCCGTTCGGCGTGGTGGTGACGATCAGCGTGGTGCCGAGAACGGAAGCCGTGGCCGAGCCGGTGTGGATGGTGCCGCCGCCTTTGCCGTGCGGCGAATGGAAGAGCAGGCTGCCCTGCTTCAGATCAATCGTGCGATTGGCCGGGTCGAAGGAAAAAATCGTGTTCGCACCGACGCGGGTGACCGTTTCGTCCTGCGCCACGAGTTCGGCGCGCGAAGCCGTGCCGGTGCGCAAAATGTCCGGCATGGAAAAGAGGTCGTTGACCGTGGCGGACTTTTGCTTCTGGTCGCCGGCCGAAATGATCTGCACGTCGTTGACCACTTGCGTGAGCTTGGATTGCTTCAGGTCAATGGCGTGGCTGGTGGACACGGCGAGAACACAACCGAAACACAGCGAAAAGACGCACAGTTTTTTCATAACATTTTTACGGGTTACAACTTCACCTTGCCAACAACTTGATTTACTAGATTAACCGGGCTGTTGGGTCAAACACAATCGGATTATACCACGCCGGCGGTTTGCCGGCAACTGGCGGCTCACTTTTCCGCCAGCGTGAACGAGCCGTCCCATTCAATCGGCGGAGGATTTTGCGCGTAGGCGGCGCAGTGCAACAGATACATGTCGCAGAGATAATCCTCGCCACTGATTTCCTTCCGGATGAATTCAAAGCGGTCGGCGGCTTCCTTGAACTGCCGGCTGCGAAACAGTTTGATGGCCGCATGATACGTCACCAGCCACCCGGGCGGCGGCTGCGAAGAGTCGCTCAAAACGCCAAAGACCTCGACCGGCTTGGTTTTGCCTTTCACCGTCAGCAAACCCAACGTGCGGTAAACGAACTGCTCGCGCGTCAGTTTTTCCACCTGCTCGCCGACGAGGATGTCCATGTGAAACTGCTTGGTCGCGCTTTCCAGCCGCGCGGCCAGATTCACACCGTCGCCCAGCACGGTGAACTCCATGCGCTGCGGATGGCCGACGTTGCCGACGATGACATCGCCGTGGTTCACGCCGATGCCGATGGACAATTTTGTGCGGTCGGAATTCAGTTTCCAGTCGGCGTTCAGTTTTGCGAGCGCCGCGCGCATCTGCAAGGCCGTTGTCACCGCGCGGCGAGCATCAGTCGCGACCCCGGCGCTGTAAGTGTCGCCCCAGACGGCCATGATCGCGTCGCCGATGAATTTTTGCAGCGTGCCGTTGTTTTTCAGGACACTGCCGACCATGTCCGAAAAATATTCGTTGAGCTGCGCGACCAGCTTGTCCGCGTCCGAACTTTCCGTCATCGTCGTGAAGCCGCGAATGTCCGAGAACAAAACCGTCACCGGCTGCTTGCGGCCTTTCAGCGCCTCGACGAATGAGCGGCGGTCCTCGAGAATCGTTTTGGCGACGTTCTTGGAAACGTAACGATCCAGCACGTTGCGGTAGCGCCGCCGTTCAATCTGTTCCAGCGTGTATTCAAATATGATGCCGAACGAGCCGGTCGTGAGAAAGCAGAGCAGCGGCGGCATCATGGAAACGACCAGGTTGCTGTGGTTGAAGGCCAGCTGGCTGGCAACGACAAACGCCACGGTGGCACCAATAAGCAGCAGCCCTTTGAGCAACGCCTGGGGAATTCCCAGGCAGATGAGCAGGGCCAGCGCCACCGCGCCGAGGGCCAGGAAATAATTCGTGGTTTCAGAGGTTTCCGTCAGCCAGTCGCTTTGCAGCAAAGCCGCCAGCATCTGCGCCTGGATTTCAGGTCCCGGCGTTTCGCCGAACGGCGTGGCATGGAGGTCATGAAAAATTTCCGCCATCGGCCCGACGATGACGATCTTGTTCGAGATGGCGAGTCCGCCCTTGAACGGCGGCTTTTGCCAGAGCGCGTCCACGAACATGTTTTCCACCGGCCACGCGCGATAGGTGCCGGCCGCCCCTTGAAAATTGACGAACGTTTTTCTGCCCGGTGGGGGCGTGGAAACTTTGGCTTTGAATTTCTCCGCCGCTCTCGCCGTGATGTGCGTCAGGTTGTCCGGAACTTTTCCGGCGCTGATCTGCCCTTTCAGGAACGTAACAATTCTTGGATCAATGAGGGGCATCTCCAAGGTTTCTCTTTCCACAGAAGTCTGATAGCGCGCCCGGCGGACGATGTCATCGCTGTCCGTCCAGATGTTGACGAGGCCGACCACCGATTCGGTGCCGGGCAACAGCAGGCGTTCGTTCGGGGTGTTGAGTTTTTTGGTTTGGCCGGTGGGATCTTCTTCATCAGCGAGCATTTCCCCGATGACCACGCGGTCTTTATATTTTTCCAGCGCTTTGGCAAAGACCTCATCGCCGTCCGTCCGGCTTGGGAGCACAAAGTCGAACATCACCACCTTCGCGCCGGCACGCATCAACTTTTCCAAAATCGCGGCATAGATGGAGCGGTCCCACGGTGGCGGCTGCTGCATTTTTTGCAACGTCGGCGAGGCGGCGATTTCTTCCGGCGCGAGCGTGTCCAGCTTGAATGAACTCGTGCCGACACCGATGAGCTTGATGTTCGGGTTGGGCAGGGTTTCGTTGCGCAGCAGATAGCGCCGGTCAATCAATGCGCCGTCCGCCTTTTGCCACAGATGGGAAGTCGTGAGCCACGCTTTTTGCGTGAGCCAGAACACCAGCACGCCGACGGCGACGACCATCCACTTCGGGCGGAGGATGAGAAATTTGAACATGCGCTTGCAAAAAAACCTGCTGTTAATTCGCAGGCCGCCGCGCCGAACTCAAGCAATAAAGTTCCGCCCGCCCGCCGTCGGTTGCGGGCGCAGCTTGACCCTGGCCCGAAGCGCAGGTTTGCAGCCGGCTGCTGTGTCGTGGGCTGGCAGCCCGCAAGCGCACGCCTATCCCTGGCTCGCCGATTCCCAATCGGCGCTGCCTCAGGCACAGTGCCAGAGGCGCCCCTTTTCGCGGACATTGGAAGAAAGATGTTTTTGGCTGTGCAACGGCGGGATGTTTTCTTTAGAATGCCGGCCTGCGCTTCTTAATCGCCAGGTTGCGATTAAGGCAAAGGAGCGCCAATGTCCGGTGCCAAGATTCAGCGGGGCGAAATCCTTGATGATTTTTGGCCTGTTTATCTGCCGGGTGCGGTGGTTGGTTTGCGACCACCGCCAAAAAGACAAATTGGGAGCCAAGGCCGGCAAACAGAACCAGTGTTGCGTTTGGAATTATTATCAACTTGCTATGCTCAAAGTCACCGAAATCGCATTCAGTTGCTACGCCGTCACCGACATGGCGCGGGCGCGGAAATTTTATGAGGGCGTGCTGGGCTTGAAGCCCACAACGGTCGTAGATTCGGAACATGGCCAGTGGGTGGAATATGAATTCGGCCCATATGCGTTGTCGCTCGGTTCATCGCCCGCCTTCAAGCCGAGTCCCGACGGCTGTTCCGTGGCGCTGGAGGTGGAAGATTTCGACGCCTCCATCGCGCACCTGCGCGAGAAAAACGTGATATTTCGCATTGAGCCGATGCCCACGCCCGTCTGCCAGATGGCGATGATTTTTGATCCCGACGGCAACAGCCTTTGCATTCATAAGCGGAAGGCGAAGTGAATGATTGAAAATCCCCGCGCACTGCTTAAATTGATTCAATGATTGACGAAGCGACATTGGCGCAGATGAACGGCGAGTATCTAATGCCGCCGGACGCCGGCCCGGCGTGGCGCGCGGCGGCTGAATATGGATTCGACATGTCGCTCGTTGAAGATGCGTTGCGGCTGACGCCGGAGCAAAGGCTTGACCAGCATCAGCGCGCCTTGGACATGATTCTCGAATTGAAAGAAGCGGGAGAATGTCATGCCGCAAAATGACAAAGCCCTGCTGTCACGGCTCAAAGAGCAGAAAGTTGAATTCGTCATCATCGGCGGCGTTTGCGGGGTTTTGCACGGCGCTTCGCTGGTGACCTTGGACTTGGACATCTGCTGCCGGTTCAGCCGCGAAAACCTCCGGCGAATCGAAGCTGCCGTGAAGGATTTGCATCCGCGCCATCGGTTGACGGCCAACAAGCTGCCGCTCGAATTGACCGACGAGCTTTGCGACAGTTTGAAAAATGTTTATTTGAACACGGATTTGGGAATTTTGGATTGCCTGGGCGCGGTGGCGGGCCTTGGTGATTACGAACAAGTTTTGCAGCAATCCATTCCGCACAACACATCCTATGGTGAGTTTCGCATTTTGAGCTTGGATGCGCTCATCGCCGCGAAATCCGCTGTCGGGCGCGAAAAAGATTTGGACGCGGTGAGGCTGCTCCGGGCCATCAAAGAAAAAAAAGAACAACAAAAAGATTTGTTTTGAGTTGAAATCGTAAATCTGAAATCTGAAATCATAAATTTTATCATGTCAATACTCGTTAAACCCAACACCAAGGTTCTCGTCCAAGGCATCACCGGCAGCTTTGGTGCCAGGCACGCGCAACTCTCGATGGATTACGGCACGCAAATTGTCGCCGGCGTCACGCCCGGCAAAGGCGGACAATTCTTCGAGCACGGCGGCAAGAAAGTGCCGATTTTCGACACCGTGGCCGACGCGGTGAAGCAGACCGGCGCGACCGCCAGCGCGGTTTTCGTGCCGCCGCCGTTTGCGGCCGATGCGATTCTTGAAGGCGCGGACGCCGGACTCGATCTCGTTGTCGCCATCACGGAAGGCATTCCGGTGCGCGACATGGTGAAGGTGAAACGCGCGCTGGAAGGCAACACCCAGACGCGGCTCATCGGGCCGAATTGCCCCGGCATCGTCACGCCGGGCGAAGGCAAAGACTCGCACGGCGGCTGCCGCATCGGCATCGCGCCCGGTTACATCCACAAGCAAGGCCACATCGGCGTCGTCTCGCGCAGCGGGACGCTGACTTACGAAGCGGTATGGCAACTCACGTCGCGCGGCGTCGGCCAGTCCACCTGCGTCGGCATCGGCGGCGACCCGGTGAACGGCACGTCGCATCTCGACGTCATCAAACTTTTCAACGACGATCCGGAAACGACCGGCATCATCATGATCGGTGAAATCGGCGGCAGCGCGGAAGAAGAAGCCGCCGAATGGATCAAACAGCATTGCAAGAAGCCAGTCGCCGGATTTATCGCGGGTGCCACCGCGCCGCCCGGACGCCGCATGGGCCACGCGGGTGCGATCGTCAGCGGCGGCAAAGGAACAGCCGAGGCGAAAATCGCGGCGTTCAAAGCCGCCGGCATCGGCATCGCGGTCACGCCGAGCGAAATGGCGGACACGCTGTTGAAGATGATGTGACGGAAATCTCAAATGGCGAATGACGCATGGCGAATGATTCGCCATTCTGAATTCGTCATTCGTCATTTTGTATGGCCTACGTTGATTTCATCCTGAACCTCGCCGGGCTGCTGCTGTGGCTGAACTGGCGTTCCGACCGTTTCGATCCGCTCGTGAAACGGCTGCCGGCCACGTTGATGGGCACGCTGCGTCCCGCCACGCCGAAAAAACTCCGCCCCTGGCACCTGCTGGTTTTCATCACGGGCCTGCTGCTGCTGCGCGCGGTGATTTACTGGTGGCTCGGCTCGGCGGCCAACTGGACCGGCAAACTGGATTTGGGCGTCGTGGTGCTTTCCTTCCGCAGCGACTGGTTCGTTCGGATTCTGGTTTTCTCGTTTTTCAGCTTCGGCCTGACGCTGGGGATATTTTATGTGTGTCTGCTGCTGCTGTCGCTGCTGGCGGGGCCTGACCCCATTCACCGGGTGGTGAAGATTCCGCTGGGCCGCTTGGACGGCTGGCCGCGCTGGGCGAAAATCATCCTGCCGTTCCTCGCCACGGCAGTTCTGTGGTGGCTCGCCAGTTGGCTGCTGGGCCGCTTGCAAATCCTGCCACCCGCGCCGCCGGCCTATCGCTTCCAGCAATCACTAGTCATCGGGGCGGGCAGTTATCTGCTGTGGAAATTTCCGCTGGGCGCGATCCTGCTGCTCCACCTGCTGAACAGCTACATTTATTTCGGCAAACACCCGTTCTGGAAATATGTGAATGCGACGGCGCAGACCATTTTGCGGCCGTTGAAAAAAATCCCGCTGCAGCTCGGCAAGGTGGATTTTGCGCCGGTGCTGGCGCTGGCGCTGTTGTTTTTCGCGGCAGAACTGGCGGCCCGCGGCTTGAATCTGCTCTACCCCCGCCTGCCGTTTTGAAAGCAATGGGACAGGCCGCTTGCCGGTCGGGTTAATGGGCGGAAAATGACCGCCGCCACATGCACCACGGACTCGGTCGCGTCGCTCAAGATGGCAGCAGAGCCAGTCAGCAGATAGGCTCCCATCTTCATGACGAACATGAGGATGCCGATGCCCAGGGAGAGGTTCATGGCAAAGTTCATCGCTTTGCGGTCGGCGGCGGATTTAACGGCGACATGCATAATGATTTTGGATCGGCGGCGGGTTGAGGAAGCAACCGTTCAGCGACTTAATTTGCCTGATTGGTGACGGTCAAAGGAGTGATTAAACGCAAGGAATGAATACCAAGATCTGGCCATTGCCGTGCTTGAAAGGAAGGCATCGGGCGTGGTCCTTGCGAACGGACCCACTATCTACAACTGGCAGCGGTCTGGCGGGGCAGCCAAATTTGCATAAAACCATGCCCCGCCCACTTGCCCGCTCATTTCTGACAATGCGCCGCCAAGAATGGCTGCATTTACGCTAACGAAAATTTTGGCCGAGCGGATTGAAAAACCGTTATCATCATTTTTCACTACTGTCCGGGTTAGAAGCCACATAAACATTGGTGATTTTGCGGGTCGGTTGTCGGGGCTGGGAGTGGAAGCTGAGAAAGAGCCTGTGAAATGGGCATTTTTTCAAAAAGGGTGAGGCTCAAAATCTGTAAAATTGGGCAGCGGCTGGCCTCCAGATACAGACGTTTTTTCAAAATGACGACGGGCAAGTAAACGGCGATGGCGCTCCAGATTTGAGTGCGCATGGCGTAGGGCGAGGTGCCGTAAAAGGCTTTGATGCGTAGATGTTGCTTGAACCATTTGAAAAACAGTTCGCTCTGTCAGCGGCCTCGATAAAGTTGAGTGATGGTCAACAATCAAGAGTCGCATGTTTCAACGGTGGTATTCAGATGACGATGTTCGACCTCGTCAGTCGTCATGTGAAGTGCCCCGCTGATCACGGAGGGATTCGGTTGGACGCTCGCCCGCGCCCTCCGCCTGCGATTCAAGCCCTGCAAAGGCCAGCTCAAATTCGGTTCGTTACCCCGCACCTTTGATTCCCGCCTTTTAATAGGGAAATCGCTTTTCGCGCGCCCGCTCGTTATGAGCGCTACGCGAGTGGAGGCCGGGATTTGACTTTGCAGCCACTTGTGCTATATAAGAACTGAGGTTTATGATCACTATTACTAAATCGAATATCAAGGTAGTTCTTGCCAAGGCCTTGTTCTTGGGCGCTTTGACGGCGGCGCTTTCTGCGGCAGCGCTGCCCATCACGCCGAGCAGCTTGGGCGCGACGAAATCGCTTAACGATTTAATTTTGTCGTTTCGGACGACCAGTCCGAACCTCTACACCGTGCAAACTTCCTCGGACCTGCAACCGCCGTGGACCAATTTCCACGTGACCCAAGGCGATGGAACCGTTAAGTCGGTTACGATCACCAATGCGCTCGCGGGCAGCCAGGGATTTTTCCGGCTGTTGGCCCAACAACCCGCGAGCTTGATATTGCCGCAGTCCGCAGCCTTCGCCATTCTCGGCTACGACTGCGGCGGGATTAACGAGCAGGCGCATGTCACCGGCTTCGATCCCACCAGTGGCTATCCGATGGGCGTCGTTAATCTCTCAACCACTTGCAGCGGCAGCGGTCGTGGCGGACACTCGACCACGCACACGGCTTCGGCCGCCATGACTTGGGACTTCTCCGGCAACGTGGTTTCCGCAACGACGCTCTCGAGTTCGGTAACGGTCAATCCAACGTTCCTGGCCACCGACGTGTCCGGCAACACTATTTATAACGCCGGCGCGGCGGCGTATCTCGTCGTGCCCCTGCCGGCGGCGCCGACCAACGTGACCGCCGTGCAGTCGGAGGATCAGTTTCAGGTTTCCTGGCTGCCGATGGGGATAAATCCGGCCGCCGTCGTGTCGTCAACCCTGACCGCGACCCCGGTCAATTCAACGGCGGCGCTCCTCACAACCACCGTGACCGGCACGGCCACGAACGGGGCCATCTCGCCGCTGCAGCCCTCGACCACGTATCAGATCACCGTTGTGACCACGAGCATCAGCGGATCCAGTCCAGCGTCAGTTCCGATCAGTGTGACGTCATCTGCGGCCACGATTCCGCCTTCGGCTCCCACCGGAGTCACGGCGAGTTGGTCGAACCTGAACCCCACGGGCGCGACTGACACGCTCGTGGCAACCTGGCCGGCAACGGTTCCGGGCAACAGCCCGATTGACGAATACCTTGTCACGATCACCGGCAGCGACGGCGGCGGCATTTTCACCAATACGGTGTCCGGAACGACGCTGACCACATACTTTAACGTGGACTATACCCCGAACTGGTCGGTGACTGTGCAGGCGCACAATGCCTTCGGCTGGGGTTCCATTTCTGCCGTTTTTAATCTGGGGGGCCTGTAACCCAGCTTCGCGGGATGTTGAAGGGCATGGGCGGCTCGTTTCTTTTTGATTAGGTTTCCAGAATAACCAACGATTGGGTCGGTTGCAGGGCTCGTGGTTTTTTTGGGGTAAGCCATCGCTGGCTGATTGCGAAAAGTCCTTCCGCACGGGCTCACGGACTGCCCGTCCCGCCGTCCAAGTCTCCACCAGCGTCATCAATTCTGGCGCTTAACTCTTGTCGTTGCCCGGTCCCCAACCCAACCAAAACAAAAGAACAAACCTGCCGGATGAACCGAAAATTTCCAAAGGCAGTCAGCTCGGACGCGCAAACTGCCGGTCCCGCTACACCCTGGGCAGCTTGACGGTGACGGTTGAACCAGCGCCCGGGTTGCTCCCAATGGTCAGCTCGCCCCCGTGCAATTCCACGAGCTTTTTGGCGATGGCCAGACCCAGACCAAAGCCCTGTTCATCCTGCATTTTCCGCTCGAACTGCATATAGGCACCGATGCGGCTGATCTGCTCGTTCGAAAAACCTCGGCCGGCATCCTGCACGGAAAATTCCGCCCCGTCGGTGGTGCTCGCCAGGCGGACGCGCACCGGCGAACCGGCGGCGGAAAATTTCACGGCGTTCTGCACCAGCTCGGCGGCGATTTTTTTTAGGTAATCCTCCGCCATCGGCACGGGCGCGTCGGTCAGTTCGACGGCGAGGTCGTTCAACCGGCCTGCCTTTTCCGCCTGCGCCTGCGCGGCGGCGCGGACGAGTTCCGCCGGCCGGCTGGTTTTGGCCGCGCGCAGGTTGCTGATGCTTTGCGGATCGGAGGCGACGATTTCCAACTGGGCGTAAATCAAAAAATTTTCAATCAGCCGTTCGAGGCGCTGGCCCGACTGGCAGATTTCCTGGCTCATCTCGGCGATGGTCTGGGGATCCAGCGAATCCGCCGATTCCGCCAGCAGCTCGGAGTTGGAGATGATGCCGTTGAGCGGCGTGCGCATCTCGTGCGGCAGCATGAGCGAAATCTGGCTGCGCAAAATGGAAAGTTTTTTCTCGGCCTCCTCGCGCACCGTCTGCGCCTTGCGGAGGCGCGCGTTCACCGTCGCGTAAAGTTCATCCACCTTGAACGGCTTGGGCAGGTAATCGTCCGCGCCGAGATCCATGCCGTGACGCATTCCGGCGGCGTCGGCCAGGCCGGTCATCAAGATGAACGGGATGGCGGCGGTAGTGATGTCCTCGCGCAATTTCGCCAGCGTGGTGTAGCCCGCGCCCTGCTTGTCCATGTTGACATCGCACAGGATCAGGTCGGGCAGATGTTCGCGGGCCTGGGTCACGCCCTCAGTGCTGTCCGTCGCCTCAATGACTTCAAAACCCTGCTGCTCCAGCGCCAGACGGATCATCTCGCGCAGCCAAGATTCGTCATCCACGATCAGAATTTTGCTCATCTAAAAATCAGGCGTTGCGGGCGACGGTTCTGGTTGCGTTGACGTTGGTAACTCGGCGAACAGGAAAAGGCAATCGCACAAATGCCATTGGGCTTATTTCCGCTCCTCCAACGGGGTGTAATGCGACAAGGTGGGGCCGGTGTAAATCTGGCGCGGCCGGTAGATGCGGCTCTTCGGCTCCTCCATGATCTCCTTGTAGTTCGCGATCCAGCCCGGCATCCGGCCGATGGCGAAAATCACCGTGAACATCTCCACCGGAATCCCGATCGCGCGCATGATGATGCCGCTGTAAAAATCCACGTTCGGATACAGTTTCCGCTCGACGAAATAGGGATCTTTCAGCGCCGCCTCTTCCAGTTTCTTCGCGATGTTGAGCAGCGGATCGCTGATGTGCAGTTTCGCCAGCACCTCGTCGCACGCCTTCTTGATGATCTTGGCGCGCGGATCGTGGTTTTTATAGACGCGATGGCCGAAGCCCATGAGCTTCTTGCCGCTGTTCTTGTCCTTCGCCGCCGTGATGAATTTCGAGCCGTCGTCGCCGGATTGATGAATGTCCGCCAGCATCTCCAGCACCGCCTGGTTCGCGCCGCCGTGCAGCGGCCCCCACAACGCGCACACCCCCGCCGCGCAACTGGCGAACAGATTCGCCTGGCTGGATGCCACCATGCGGACGGTGGACGTCGAGCAATTTTGCTCGTGGTCCGCGTGCAGCAGGAAAATCAGATCCAGCGCCTTGACCACTTCTGGCTTCAAATCAAAATCCTCATATGGCATCGAGAACAGCATGTGCAGGAAGTTCGCCGTGTATTTGTAATGCTGCTTCGGATAAATCAGCGGCAGGCCCTTCGACTTGCGATACGAATACGCCGCGATGGTGCGCACCTGCGACAGCAGTTTGGCCACATACACGTCGAACTGTTTGCTCTTGCCCCATTTCCAGTTCATCAAACCCTCGTCAAAGCAGCTTGCCGCATTGATCATCGCGGACAGGATCGCCATCGGGTGCGCGCCCGTCGGGAAACCCTCGAAATGAAACTTCATGTCCTCGTGCAAATACTGGTGATCCGTCAGCAGGTCCGAAAACACCTTCAATTGCGTCCGGTTCGGCAGCGCGCCGTAAATGATGAGATACGCCGTCTCGATGAAATTGGATTTCTCCGCCATCTCCTCGATGGGGATGCCGCGATAGCGCAGGATGCCCTGGTCGCCGTCAATGAAGGTGATGTTGCTGACGCACGAGCCGGTGTTGCCGTAGCCGTCGTCAATCGTGATGTAGCCCGTGTTCGCGCGCAACGCTGACACGTCCACCGCCTTTTCATTCTCGCTGCCGGTCAGCGTTGGCAGCGTGTAAACTTTTCCGTCCAGTTCCAGTTTGGCTTGGTTGCTCATATTCTCCTAGTTTCTGGTTGCGATAATAAAAATTTTACTTCCGGCAAATTTGCCGACACCCGCACGCAATGGCAAGCCGCGAAAGCGGATTTCCGAATAAAAAACTCCCCGGCGGGCGCCGGCGCGGGCATCGAAGCACAATAATCTCCTCCTGGTGGCACGCCGTTTGGGTTAGGGCGAGAGCCGCCGGGTTGCAGGTTCTCAACCGGGGCTTGCATCCCCTCGTCCCGGCACGCGATGCCAAAGCTGGCGACAGGCGTAACCTCGTTCCCACGGCATCAGTCCGGTTTAGCCCCACGTCTGGCCCATGCCGTCAATGCCGCTGTGCTTCAAGTCCTCCGGCGTCATGGCGATGCGGATCTCGACCTCGGCTTCGAACGTCAGGAACCACGGTTCCGCCAGGGCGGGAACGTGCGCGTCGTCCGGCAGGTTTACGACCAGGACGGCCCCCCGCTTGCCGTTCTGCTCGGTGAAATAAACCGCCTCGGGTTTGAGGGTGGCCAGAATTTTGTTCAACTTCGCGCCCGCCGTGCCGTCTTTGACGGCCGCGTTGAAAGTATGGTGCGGGATGGTGACGTTCATTAACATGCGCATACGAGTTCCTTTGGTTGAGGTTGGAACCGGAGTGTCGCACACCCGCCGCAAGGTGCAAACGAAAAATAATAGAATGTATTAAAACGCGGAATGGTTGGCGGTTCAACAGCGGCTAGTTTTCTGCCCGGACGATTTTGGCAGGGCCGCGAACAGACATTCGCCCACCACCGCCTGGCGGCGAGCGAGAGATACGTGCCGTCGGCCAACCATGCGCGGCGAAATATCCATTCAATTTCCCGTCTTCAATTCCACCACGTCGTGCGGCGCGGCTTCGCGCTGGCCGGCGGGGCTGACGCGGATGTAGCGGGCCTTCTCGCGGAGCTGCGCGAGATTTTTTGCACCAAGATAACCCATGCCGCTTTGGATGCCGCCGATGAGCTGCGCGAGCACGCGGTCCACCGGGCCGACGGATTCCTTGAGCGCCTCAATGCCTTCGGCGGCGAGCTTGCGCGTGGTGTCGGCCTTCTCATGGCCGTAACGCGCGGCACTGCCGGATTTCATCGCGGCGAGACTTCCCATGCCGCGATACTGCTTGTAAAGTTTGCCGCTGATTTCCAGCACTTCGCCGGGCGCTTCCGTGCAACCGGCAAAGATGCCGCCGCAAATCACCGACTGCGCCAGCGTCAACGCCTTCACGATATCGCCGGATTTCGTGATGCCGCCGTCGGCGAGAATGGCCACTTTCTTTTTCGCCGCCGCGCGAGCGCAGACGTAAAGCGCCGTCATCTGCGGAATGCCCACGCCCGCGACGATGCGCGTGGTGCAGATGGAACCCGGCCCTTGCCCGACCTTGATGGCGTTTGCGCCGCAGTCGGCGAGATATTCCACGCCCGAGGCGCTCGTGACGTTGCCGGCGATGATGGGCAGCTTCGGAAACGCGTCGCGCAACACGCGCACCAGGTCGCCCACGCCTTTGCTGTGGCCGTGCGCCGTGGATACGGCCACGACATCCACGCCGCGTTCCACAAGTCCGCCGACGTGCGTGAGGATGCGGTCGCGATCCAGCTCGCCAAAGGCATTCCGCGTGGCCGAAACCGCCGCGCCGCAGACCAGGCGGAAATGCGCGTCGCGCGCGGGCTTGAACTGCGCCTTGCGTTCCTGCGTGATGCGCTCGACATCGCTCATGGTGATGAGGCCGAGGAGATGATCGTCTTCATCCACAACGAGCAGCTTGTGGATGCCGATGTGTTCGGTGAAAAATTTATCCGCGCTGGCGATCGGGTCCTTGCCCAGTTCTTTTCGGCGGATGGTATGGACCTGTTTGCGCGGTGTGAGCGCTTCGGAAACTTTTTTAGTGGCATAGCGCGGTTTGACGACATGGCCCGAAAGCAGCCCGACCAGGACGCCCTTGGCATCCACCACGGGAAAGGTGCTGAAGCCGAATTTCTTTTGCTCAATCAACGCCAGCACATCGCCAATGAGCTGGTCGGGCGCGACTTTGATCGGCTCCTGGATCAAGCCTTGAACGTGATACTTCACGCGACTCACCTGTGAAAGCTGTTCGCGTTCCGGCATGTTGTAATGGATCAGGCCCAGCCCGCCGTTCAGCGCCATCGCAATCGCCATGCGCGATTCCGTCACCGTGTCCATGTCGGACGAGATGACGGGGATGTTGAGTTGCAGACCCTCGGCGAGCGTGGTGTCGAGCTGGGTGTTGCGCGGCAGGATTTCCGAATACAACGTGGCCAGCGTGATGTCGTCATACGTCAGGCCGACTTTGCTGTTCGCGGCGAAAAAGGCATCCGCCGTCTGGTAGAAGGAATCGTCAAGATTGGAATTGCGCGTTGCTGCCATGTCAGAAAATGCCTGTGCCCCGGCGGCTTTGGCAAGAAAATTTCCACTGGCGGAAACCATTTGCGTTGCCGCTGGTGAATTTGCAAGATGGAGACGCTACTGCGTTGCCATGATTGAAACCGATTTTCTCCGCGAAGAACCAGCCGGTTATGGTGGCTCGTCCAAGCCTTCGCCGGTGCTTGTTTATCTGCGGCGGATTGAGGCGTATCATCGTGTCGGCAACGACACCGAACACACGCATCGTCCCGCCCTCAAGACGCTGCTGGAAACGCTCGATCCACGCATCGTCGCCACCAACGAACCCAAGCGGATCAAATGCGGCGCACCCGACCTGGCCATCAATCACAAAAAGAACGGTTTGCTGATTGGCAATGTCGAGGCCAAGGACATTGGTGTCTCGCTCAACGAGGCGAAAAAATCCGACCAGCTCAAACGCTACCTGCCCGCGCTCGCAAACTTGCTGCTCACGGACTATGTCGAATTCCGCTGGTTTGTGGACGGTGCGGAACGCGCGAAGTTCCGGCTGGGCGAGGTGAAGCCCAACGGCGAAATCATTCCCGACCCCGCCGCCATCGCGCACGCTGAAAAAGTTCTCAAGGAATTTCTCTCTCGCGACCCGATTCGCCTCGAAAGCGCGGAGGAACTGGCCCACCGGCTCGCGCGGCTCACGCATTTGATTCGCGACAGCATCGCCGCCGCATTCCAGACCGGAAATACCTCGGAAGTGCTCCGGGACTGGCGCGCGGTGTTCGCGCAAACGCTTCTGCCCGAACTCGCCGACGAAGGCAAGGAGGCCGAGTTTGCTGACATGTTCGCGCAAACGCTGGCTTACGGTTTGTTTTCCGCCCGTGTCATGTCCAGTTCGGCCCGCCAGTTCACGCTCGCGGAAGCGGCCAAGCAGATTCCGAAGACCAATCCGTTTCTCCGCGACTTTTTTGAACTCATCACCGGGCCAAAGCTCGACGACGAACCCTTCGTTGGTTTCGTGCAAGACCTCGTCACCGTTCTCGAATGCGCCAACATGGCGATGATTCTGGAGGATTTCGGCAGAGGTATTGAATCCGGCCGGCGGCGCGATCCGGTCATCCACTTCTACGAAACCTTTCTTTCGGCTTACGATCCGAAACTTCGTGAACTGCGCGGCGTTTATTACACGCCGGAACCGGTCGTCTCCTACATCGTCGAGAGCATTGACTGGCTGCTGCGTGACAAATTCGGCTTGAAGGACGGCCTCGCCGACAAAGCCAAATTCACTTTCAAGCACAAGGTCGGTGGTGAGGACATCGAGGAAGAATCCCACCGCGTGCTGATCCTCGACCCGGCCACCGGCACCGGCACTTTTCTGTTTGAAGTCATCGAACAAATCCGCGAACGATTCGAGAAAAAACATCAGGCCGGACTCTGGCCCGCCTATGTTCACGAGCATTTGCTGCCGCGCCTCTTCGGATTTGAGTTGCTCATGGCTCCGTATGCCATAGCGCATTTCAAGATTGGCCTGGAATTGAGCGGACGCCATCTGCCCGAACTCTGGCGCGACACCTGGGCGTATCATTTCCAAGGCAATGAGCGCATCAATATTTTCCTTACCAACACGCTCGAAGGCATCGAACACGTCACGCACTAGGCTGGGCCACTCGCCGCGCTGACCAAGGAAGCCAACGAAGCCTCCGCCGTCAAACGCCACCGCCCCGTCCTCGTCGTCCTTGGCAATCCGCCATATTCCAATTTTGGCCGCCAGAACCGAAACGACTTCATCCTCGGCCTGCTGGACGATTACAAGCGCGGCCAAGGAAAAGAAAATCAACCTCGACGACGACTTCATCAAGTTCCTCCGCTGGGCGCAGTGGCGCATTGCAGAAACCGGCCAGGGCGTCATCGGCTACATCACCAACAACGTTTATCTGGACGGCCTCACGCACCGGCGGATGCGCGAGAGTTTGCTGGAAACCTTCGACGAGATTTACGTCCTCAACCTCCACGGCTCGGCCAAGAAACAGGAAACCACGCCCGACGGCGCGAAGGACGACAATGTTTTCGACATACCGTGGGCGTGGCCATTGTGCTGTTTGTGAAGCTGCCGCCGGAGGCCAAAGGTAGGGCGGGCAGTCCTCTGCCCGCCGCTCTTGGCAAAGACCGGCGCGCACGGAGTGACGCGCCCTACCACGGAAAGAAAAAACCGGCCGTCATCCATCACGCCGATTTGTGGGGCTTGCGGAAAAACAAATACGACTGGCTGAACGTCCACAACGCGGAGAAAACTGACTGGACGGTGTTTGAACCCGACGCGCCGGATTTCCGTTTCGTGCCGCGCAACGCGAAACACGAAGCAGAGTGGAACAAAGGCTGGAGCATCCGCGACATTTTTCCGGTCAGCAACAACGGGTTGAAAACCGACCGCGACGAACTGTTCTTTGATTTTAACCGCAAGGAATTGGAGAAGCGGATGACGACGTTTTTCACGCCTGACGTTTCCGCATCCTTTCTCCAGCAGTTCCGCGTGGAAGATTCCAGCAGTTACGACATCGAATCGCGGCGGCGGCAGCGTAAGTTTTCCAAGACGGCCATTCAACGTTGCCTGTATCGCCCGTTTGATTTCCGCTGGCTTTACTACGATGTCGGCTTGACCAGCCGCCCGGCGGAAAAGGTGATGAAACATTTGCTTGCTGGGAATAATCTTGCGCTTTGTGCATTACGGCAATCGCGGCGCGGCGAAGATGGTGCTTTTCTGGCGACGGATGCTTTGGTCAACAAGGATGTTGTTTCCCTTTTCGACATCGGCACGATTTTCCCGCTCTACTTGTATGCGAATGGCGAGGCTGAAGAACAAGCTGAGTTAGTTCCACACGAAAACGGACGCCGACCTAATCTCTCTGCTGAATTTGTGAAGCAATTTGCCGAGACCGTCGGCTTGCAATTCATTCCAGACGGACGCGGCGATCTGAAAAAGTCCTTCGGGCCGGAAGATGTTTTTCATTACATCTACGCCATTTTTTATTCGCAGAGTTACCGTGACCGTTACGTCGAGTTTATCAAACTTGATTTCGCGCGGGTGCCAATAGCTGAAAATTACGAGGTGTTCAGAGGTTGCTGCAAATTCGGTGCAAAGCTGGTTGCGCTCCATGCCTTCAAGGAAGAAGCGGAGAATGATGTTTCGTTCGATGTTCCCGGAAGCAACAAAGTGGAGCAGATTAATTTCATCACAAAAAACAAGGAGCGCCGCACCAAAGGCATTCGCCGAGGCCGGGTTTATATCAATGCCGACCAGTATTTCGAGGGCATTTCGCCCGTCGTGTGGCAGATGCGCATCGGCGGCTATCAGGTGTGCGAGAAGTGGCTCAAAGACCGCAAAGGCCGCGCGCTCGCGCACGACGACATCGAGCATTACCAGCGCACCGTCAGCGCGCTGGCCGAGACGCGCTCGCTCATGGCGCAGATTGACGCGCTCATCGCCGACCACGGCGGCTGGCCGCTGGCGTAAAAATGGCATGCTTGCGCCTCAATGCGGATGCAGATGATGCAGGATGTGCGGCCGTTCCAACCCATGCGCGAGCATCAGCTTCTCGTCAGACAGCAATTCCACGGTGCGCCCGTCGGCGATGATCTGGCCATGATCCAGAATGATCGCACGGGCGCAGAGTTCCACCGCCAGCTCCAGATCGTGCGTGGCGATGAGCTTCGTCGCCGGGATTTCGCGCAACAAAGCCTTGAACTCGCGGCGGCCGCGCGGATCCAGGTCGCTCGTCGGCTCGTCCAGCACCAGCACCGCCGGTTCGCACGCCAGCACGCCCGCGAGACAGGCGCGGCGCTTTTCGCCGTGGCTCAAATGATGCGTGGAGCGCTGCTCGAACCCGGCCAACCCGACCTGCGCCAAGGATAATTTTACGCGCGCGGCAATTTCCGTTTCGCCCAAACCCAACTGCTGCGGGCCGAACGCCACGTCTTCCGCCACCGTCGGGCAGAACAACTGGTCGTCAGGGTCTTGAAACACCAGCCCGACCTGCCGCCGGACTTTTTCCAGATTTCTGGCTGCGAGCGTTTCGCCGGAAATTTTCACTGCGCCGTCGCCGGAGATTTTTTCCGGCAGCAGCCCGTTCAAGTGCAGCAGCAACGTGGATTTGCCCGAACCGTTCGGCCCCAGCAGCGCGATGCACTCGCCCGGCAGCACGCAAAAGCTGATGCCGCGCAGCGCCTCCGTTCCGTCGTGGTAACGGTATTTTAAGTTGGTGACTTCGATCGCGTTCATTTCATTTGTAGGACAGGCGTCGCGCCTGTCTCCATCTTCAAAAGGTTTCTTTTTTCTTGGTTTCGTGTTTCTCATCCACTTATCGAAACAACTCATTCAATGCGGACAATCCAAAGTTAGAGACAGGCGCGACGCCTGTCCTACGCAAGGATCACTTCCAACCCCGCGCGCACATGGCGTTGTAAATTCGCTCCGCGCGTTCCGAGGCGCGCACAAACAACTGCCCGACCACCGACGACAGCGTCTGCCATTGAAACCGCCGTCCGCGCGTGAACGTGCGGCTCGCGCGGGCGCGGCGCATCCGCTCCGCCTCGTCCGCCAGCACGAACAGATACCGGTGCATCAGCGTCAGCGTGGTGACGAACAGCCACGGCACGCGCAGCCGCTGTAGCACGCGCACGAGTTCCGTGAACGGCGTGGTGTTCGCGAGCAGAATCGTCGTGAGCAGGCATAAATTGGCCTTGAGCATGACCAGCGCGAAAATCTTTCCGCCGCCCGGCTGAAACAACATCAATCCGGCCACGCCCAGCACCAGCGGCTCCAACAACAGCATCCGTTTCAACAAAAACAAAACGTGAATCCGGCTGACTGCGAACAATCCGGCCAAGATGACGGCGACCGCCAGCAAGCCCGCTAGTTGCGTGCGCGGCAGCAACACGACCGTCAGCACCAGCGCCAGCCCCACGGCCAGTTTCACAGCCGCCGGTGCGCGGTGCAGCGCACTGTGACCGTGGCCGTGCTCCATGAAATGACGGGCGCTCATTCGCAGAAATTAAAAGATCCTTTGCTGGCGGTCTTGTTGATGTTGCACAATCTAATTATTCCGTTCGTTTCTTGGCCGCATCCCACGAAGCGCCAGAGGACTGGCGCACTCCAGGACGCTCCGCGTATTTTTACGCTTTCTGCGCCGCGCGGAGCGTCTTGGACTGCGGCGGCCCTCCGCCGCTTTTGACTCGCGGAACAAGCGCCGGAGCGCTTAATAGCTTGACGGGAAAAATTCAAGTATTACGGTTTTGATTGTTAGTAACACCTAACACAGGCCCATTGGCCGGACAAGATTTTATGCACATTCCCGATGGTTTCCTCGATGCCAAAACCCTCGCGCTCACCGGCGCGTTGTCGGCGGGCGGACTCGCCGTGGCCGCGCGCCAGGTGAACCGCACGCTGCCGCGAAACAAGATTCCGCTGATGGGATTGGGCGCGGCGTTTGTGTTCGCGGCGCAGATGCTGAATTTTCCGGTGGCGGGCGGCACGTCGGGACACCTGCTGGGTGGCGTGCTGGCGGGTGTGTTGCTGGGGCCGGGCGCGGCGGCGATTGTCATTGTGTGTGTGCTGACCGTGCAAGCATTGCTGTTTAGCGACGGTGGCGTGATGGCGCTCGGCGCGAACATTTTCAATATGTCGTTCATTGGCGCAGTCGTCGGCTCCGCGATTTACCAAGCGGTGCTGCGGTTTCTGCCCGGGCTGCGCGGGCGCATCGTGGCCGTTTTTTTTGCGGCGTGGTGCTCCACGGTGCTGGCTTCGCTGACCTGTGCGGGTGAACTGGCCTTGTCCGGCACGCTCGCTCCAGGCGTGGTGTTTCCGGCGATGCTGGCCACCCACGCGCTCATCGGCATCGGCGAAGGTCTGATCACGTCGCTGGTCATTCTGGCGATTGCGCGGACACGGCCGGATTTGCTTGAGACGGAAAATGTCCCGACCACGCGCGGCACAGGTCTGGAATTTTTGGTGTTCGGCCTCATCATCGCGTTGGGGCTGGCCATTTTCGTCTCGCCTTACGCCTGCGCATGGCCGGACGGACTGGACAAGGTCGCGGAGAAATTCGGCTTTGAAGGCCGCGCCGCCACGCTCATCAAGGCTTGGATTCCCGATTACAAAATGCCCGGCATCAGTTCGACCGGCATCGCCACGGCCATCGCCGGAGCTGTCGGCACGCTCATCATGTTCGGTTTCGCCTGCGTGGTGGGACGCGTGCTTGTTCGGGGGAAAAATCAAACCAGTGACATCTAAAAAATGTTTATGAAAAAAGAAATCGCCACGCGCTTCAGCGTTTCCCTGCCGCCCGCGCTGCTCGAACAACTGGACGAGATGACGCACGAAAAGGGTTACGACAACCGTTCACTCGCCATCGCTGACATGATCCGCGCCCAGCTCGTCGAGCATCGCCAGAAATCCGACTCCGGCGAAATCGCCGGCACCATCACGCTCGTCTATGACCATCACAAGCCGCATTTGCAGGCGAGCCTCACCGACATCCAGCACGATCATCACGACGCGATTCTCTCCACCGTCCATGTCCATCTGGAGCACCACAACTGCCTGGAAGTTTTGATCGTGCGCGGCAAGGCCAGCGTCATCCGCAAAATCGCCGACGAACTCATCGCCGCCAAAGGCGTGAAGCATGGCAAGCTCACCGTGACCACCACGGGAAAAGATTTGCCATCGTAAAAAATATATTTGAACCAGTTGTGTCCAGACGCGTCCAATGGTGCATGGGTCGGTTTAAAAACATGATTGCCTCATTGCTGCCAGTGTTCTGGCTGGCGGCGCTGATGCATGGCCCGTGGGAAGCGTCGGCCTTCTCCTGGCTAAACGACGCTTGTGGCTCCAGCAGTTTGACCGGAATTATAGCGCCCCTGTCAGGCCATTCGTGCTGCGCCGCAGATGAATGTGTTCGTTGTGAAGTGCGGCGCATCAGTGGCGACCGCATCCAGGTTGCACAACCACGCTTCGAACCGGTTTCCACCGAAAATCCGCTTCCACTCCGCCGTCTCACTCCGGTCATTCCGCTGGCGGGCGAGGCGTTTTTACTGCAACAACGGTGGCAGTTTGTCTGGCGCACGGCTGATTTTCCCCGCGCCCCTTCTTTCCTCGCGTGAGCAACTGAATTGCGGCCACCGCCGACGTCGGGTTGAACGGCTGCAACGGATGCTCGCACCCATCTGATCCGTGACGGGCTTGTTTTCAACGCCCGTTTGATTCCACAAAACATCAACCTCAACCAAAGAAACAAATTGAATTATGCAAAAAAAAGAAACGATTAAACTGAAAGTCCTGGTTCGCGGAATGCGAAACAGCGCCGGGCTGGACTCGCTCATTGAGCAAAGCTTGGACGCGCTCCGCCGGCTGATTCCCATCTCCACCGCGCAAGTGGTGCTGGAGCAACAGCGCGACACCTCGCCAGCGTATCGCGTCTTCGCGCACCTCGCGGTGCCGGGACCGGACGTCCATGCGGTGGCCAGCGACCACACGCTGCTGGCGGCGTGGCGCAAGCTGGCCATGAAGCTTGCCAAACAGTTCCAGCAGCGGACGACCCGGCAACAACTCCGGCTCAAGGACCGGGGGCTTTGCCGCAAACTCGCCGGTGCTAGGAATGGCGTTGCGTAAACGTCCGAAACAAGATCGCGGGAGAATGTCGGGAGTTGTCCGGTATTCTCTCTCGCGCACAACCACTTGAAATCAAAGCTATGAAAAAGAATCGAACAACCAAAATGAATGGCAGCGGACTGCCCGTGCGAACGGTGCAGGTGGAATTCGTTCATCAGACGGCGACCAAGGTTTGCATCGCGGGCGCGTTCAACGATTGGCGGCCCGAAGCATCACCGATGTTTTATCTTGGCGATGGTCGCTGGGGCAAGGAGCTGGCGTTGCCGCCCGGCGTTTACGAATACCGGCTGGTTGTGGACGGCGAATGGATGCCCGATCCACGGGCCGGTGAAACGGCGCCCAACCCGTTTGGCGGCGTGAATTCCGTTTTAAAAACGGAAGAAATGCGTGAGTTGACCTTGTGGGCAAAGGCCTTGCGCAAAAGAATCCCCGCGCATTTGTGTTTGTGAAACCAACTGAAACGGAAGAACCACATATCCGTGAGCCGAGACGGAATCACCGGTTGCATCAGCTGGAGGCGAAGCAGCGAATCGCGCCACCAAACGATTGCCGAAAGTGAAATGAAATTTGTCCAATCACCGCGAAAGCACGCGGCGTGCGGCAAGACTAAACTCCAAAATCAACAAGCAAGAATTAAAATGAAAACGAAAGCCAAACTCATCCTGAAATCGCTAACCGATTTGCCGGCGGACGCCCTGGCGCTGGCCGGGTCCGTTCCGGGTCGTGCCATTGAAATGACGCGGCGAGTCATGGCCCCGCCCGTGCGGGCCACGCGCCGGCAAGTTCGCGCGGCACAACAGCGATCCGCTCAATTCATCAAGGACTTGTCCGCTCGCGCCAACGCCCCGTTGAAAACAAACCATTCCTGGTCGCATGGCGGGTGGTCGCATGGCGGGTTGAATGAGTGAGCCAACCATGGCCGCCGCCGAGGCAAGTCCACGATGCTATGCAAAAGGACCGATGACTGAATCCGTCAATCCGGCCGGCTCAAAAATCATGGCACCCATCCGCCCGCAACCTTTGCCGCCGCCCTCAATCCCGGCGTTGCTGGCACCCGTGCCGGCTGTGCAGACAGTTCCGTCCCGGTTTTCCCAGGATCTCCGGGGTTTGGCGCAACAGTTCGCCGGCCGGCCGGCGCGGCTCTCCGAAATCCTGACGGCCACGCAAGGCCGAGGCTTTTACCTTTTGCTGCTGCTCATCGGGTTGCCGTTTCTCACACCCGTCCCGCTGCCGGGCATCTCGACCCTGTTCGGGTTTGTGGTTTTGCTCATTGGCACGCGGCTCGCGCTGGGCCAACGCCCCTGGCTGCCAGAAAAACTTCTGCAGCGGGAATTGCCCGCCCGGCTCATTGCCAGAATCCTGGCGGCGGCCAGCCGGATGGTGCGCTGGCTGGAAGTCCTGCTCCGCCCGCGCCTGGATTTCCTGCACGAGCAGTGGATCTATCGGCGCATCGCCGGCACGCTCATCATGCTGTCCGGGTTGTTGCTGCTGTTGCCGCTGCCAATTCCACTCACCAACAGCTTCCCCGCCCTGACCGTAGTTTTGCTGGCCGCCGGGGCGATGGAGCGGGACGGGCTTTTCTTTTTGGCCGGCTGCGTCATGTTCGCGGTGACGCTCACTTACTTTGGTCTGCTCGCCTTTGGCGGTGTGCATCTCCTTGAAAACCTGTGGCAGACGGTATGCGGATCATGAAATCAAAATCATAAACTCCACTCGGCTCGGAAAAGCGACTGCAGTCAAAACTATAAGATGGCGTTTAAACCGTGGACCAAACCCGTGAAAGAGACGTTATGAAAACAAAAAAATCGAAAAAGACTGACAAAGCGGGCCGCAAACTCATTCGGCCAACAGTGCGACCGAAATTCCAACAGATTTTGGCCACGACGGATTTTTCCAGCCAGTCCCTGCCAAGGGTGCGTTATGCTATGGATCTGCGATTAAAATTCGGCTCCTCGCTTACATTGTTGCATGTGGTCGAACCCGCCTCGCCGATGTCCGGCATGGAATCAGTGGTGTTGGCCCAAGCTGATTCCGAAGTCGCCGCGTGGGCGCTCACGAAACTTGAGAGGCTGGCGCAGAAGGAAGCCTGGGATGACCGGAAGGTTACGAGCGTCGTCCGCACGGGCAAACCCTTCCACGAAATCACCACTGCCGCCTGCGAGAACGGGTCTGACTTGATTGTCATCGCCACCCACGGCTACACGGGGGTTGAGCAGATGCTGCTTGGCAGCACGGCGGAGCGCGTCGTGCGTCACGCTCCCTGTCCGGTCCTGACCGTCCCCGCCCGCACCCCGCCCAAGCGGATTGCTAAATCACCTCAATTCAACATCCGGAAAATTCTGGTCCCCATTGATTTTTCAAAGATGTCGAGAGGCGCCTTGCCGTGGGCTACATTTCTGGCGGCACAATTTAATGCCGAACTCGTGCTGCTCCACGTCGAAGAAAAATTCCCCATAGACTATCTCTTGGGCCGTGAACTCATGAGCCACACAATGGTGCCCTTGATGAAACAAGCCGAGGCAGACTTGGAACGCCTGGCCGGGAGCCTGCGTAAATCAACCGAAGGCAACATTTCTGCCGTTGTCCGCGACGGCAAGCCGTTTGAAGAGATTTGCCACGCGGCCACGGCGCTGGGCGCGGACTTCATTGTCCTGACCACGCACGGCCATACGGGGCTGAAACACGCCTGGCTCGGCAGCACCGCCGAGCGCGTCGTCCGCCACGCGCATTGTCCCGTCCTGGTATTGCGGTAACTGAACCGAAAGCCACCATGAGGTCATTGGCAGAATGAACTTCCAAGTCTGAAAGATTTGAAAGCTAAGCGCCAGCACAAGTTGCCGACCAAAAAGGCAATTAATTGACCCACCGATCTGAACTGACCGGCACCCCTCCATTACTTTTTAAACCGGCACGTTTGACAGCCGGGGCAATCCGATTACGATGGGAAAAATCTGTTTATGAAAAAAGAAACCGCCACGCGCTTCAGCGTTTCCCTGCCGCCCACGCTGCTCGATCAACTGGACGCGATGACCGGCGAAAAAGGCTACGACAACCGCTCGCTCGCCATCGCCGACATGATCCGCGCCCAGCTCGTCGAGCATCGCCAGAAATCCGACTCCGGCGAAATCGCCGGCACCATCACGCTCGTCTATGACCACCACAAGATGCATGTGCAAGAGACCTTGACGGACATCCAGCACGATCATCACGAGGTGATTCTCTCCACCGTTCATGTCCATCTGGATCACCACAATTGCCTGGAAGTTCTGATCATGCGCGGCAAGGCCAGTGTCATCCGCAAGATTGCGGACGAGCTGATCGCGGCCAAGGGCGTGAAACATGGCAAGCTCACCGTGACCACCACGGGAAAAGATTTGCCGTCGTAAAAACGCGGCGTCCTCCGGTTTGGGTGGTTGGACTAAACTATTTTCTTTTTCGAGCAGACTGCCACCAGTCCGCACAGCAGCAGCGCCGCACCCAGCACGCAGATGATGGCCGCACCCGTCGGCAAATCGAAGCGGTAGGCGGCATACAAGCCCAGCACGCCGGAGCCGGTCGCGATGGCCCAGCCCAAGGCGAGCAGCGTCGCCACGCGGCTGGCCAGCAGGTTCGCGCAGACCGCCGGCACGATGAGATACGAAAACACCAGCAGCACGCCGCCGATTTGCACGAAGCTCGTCACCACCAGACCGAACAAGGCGTAAAACAAGAAATCCCACCAGCGCACCGCCATCCCTTCCGCCTCCGCGCGTTCCGGCTCGAACGAAATCATCATGAATTTTTTTCGGAACATGAAATGCACCGCGCCGATGACGAGGTAGATGAAAAAAGTTTTCAGCACTTGCGTGGGGCTGACCAGCAGCACGTCGCCGATGAGTGTCCGGCGCAATTCCTCGTTGCCTTCCGCCGTTCGGCTCAACAGCAGAATGCCCGCCGCCGCCGCGACGACGTAAGTGATGCCGATGAGCGCCTCCTGCGGCACGCGCGCATGATTGCGCATTCGCGTCACCGCAAAGATGGCCGCGCCGATTAGCGTGAACCCCACCGACCAGAGGTAAGTCTGCGCGTCGCCCGCCTCGTGGCCGAGCAGCAGGCTCACGCACGCGCCCAGCGACGCCACCTGTGCCAGCGCAAGATCCACAAAGATCACTTCGCGCCGCACGATGTGCAGCCCCAGATAGACCAGGATTCCCGGCAGCAACAGGCACGCGATTAGCGGCCATTTCATCACGGTGAAAATTTCAGTCATAAATAAATTGGAAAACATTCAACAACCAACATTCAACGCTCAACCTCCAAAGCCAGCCATCACGGAGCTTCCTTGGATGTTCGATGTTGGTTGTTGAATGTTGAATGTTCATTTCTTTTCCGCCAGCGCCAGTGCCAATGCGTTCACGAGATAATCTTCTAATTGAATGTAGCCGCCCTCGGTGCCTTTCAAGCCGCCGGGAAATTGCGTGACCGGCACGACCGTTGCGCCTGTCTCGCGCGCCACGGTGTCCGCCGTGCGCCGGCTCAGATACGGGTCCACGATGATGACGTGCGCATTTTCCTCCTTCATTTTCAAAATAACTTCGGCCAGGTGCGCGGGCGTTGGCGGAATGCCGGGCTTCGGTTCAAGAAACAATTCAATCTTCAAACCAAAATCCCGCGCGAAGTAAGGCCATGAGTCGTGATACGCCACCAGGCTCCGGCCTTTGAACGGCGCGAGCGTCTGCTGCCATTCCACCAGTTTCGCATCGAGCGCGGCGGTGAAGGCTTTCAGATTGGCGCGGTAAGTTTCGGCGTTCGGCGGATCGTTTTCGGCAAACGCATCCGCAATATTCTGCGCGATGATTTTTCCGTTCGCCGGGCTGATGGCAAAGTGCGGATTGCCCGCGGCATGAATGTCGCCGCGTGAACGATCCAACGTCGCCGGCACGTCGAGCAGTGCCACGCCTTTCGAGCAGTTCACATGGCCGGGCGCGCCCGCCACAATTTTTTCGTTGCGCGACTGGTCGAGCAGCGCCGGCAGCCAGCCGATTTCTAGTTCCGCACCGCCCTCAATGACGACGTCGGCGTGGTTCAGCTTCACGATGAAGCTCGGCTTGGCGTCCACAAAATGCGGGTCTTCCGTGGGTTTCGCCAGCGTGGTGAGCGTGATTTTGTCGCCGCCAATTTCCCTGGCGATGGACGCGAGATCGGGCGTCGTGGCCACGACATTCAGTTTTGCCTGTGCGTTTGTCGCGAAGAGCAGCGCGCCCAGAAAGGTGATAATTTTGTTTTTCATATCCGTGTTAATCAGTGTTTATCCGCGGTTAAAATTTGTGCGCCCCGTGCGCGCCGAGGAGAAATTCCAGTTGCAGCCAGACGGAATGCGCGTCACCGAACAGCGCGCCGTGGTCGTAATTGTATTGCAGCCGGATTTTGGAAAATTCGCTGGGATAAAATGTCAGCGCCGGCGACACGCGCTCGCGCTCGCCGCGAAACACGTCCTGCGCATCAAACGCGCCGGAGTTGCCGTTGGCATATTCGCCGCGCAGACCGGCGACCCAGCGTGGTTTGAAACCCCAAAGCACTTGCGAATACGCGCCCCAGTCGCGCAGCGTTTCGGCGGGCAGGGGAGTGACCGCAGTTGGATCGGCCCCGGCGTCAAAAATTTCGTAGAGCGCCTCGGTCTGCCAGGAGACGAATGGAAAACCTTCGTGCGCGTCGGCGGCCTTCCATTTCCAATACAAATCCACGCCGTAAATTTGTGTGCGGCTGTCCGCGCCGGTGTCGTTCGGACCAAACGCGGCGGATGCGCCCACGACGAGCGTCTGCTGGTCGGTCAGGTCAAACGAGGACGCGATGCGCGGCGTCCACACCAAATCCTGCGGCCCGCGCAGCCCGCGACTTAAAGTTGCGCGTCCATGAAAACGGTTCACGCCGAACATGTCAGGATCGCCCGGATTGCGGAAGCCGAAGCCGGTGGAGCCTTCGCCGTCAAACACGCCGAGGAAAAATTCGGTGTAAAACGGCAGCGGCAACAACCACGAACCTTGCGCCCCGATGCCGCGCAAACCATCTGGTCCGAAGGCGCGCGTCAAAATGATGGGCGCATCAACGAACGCCCATTGGTGCGGATGTTGAGGGTTGGATCGCCCGAAGGCGGCGAAGAATTGCCCGGCCTTGACCTGCAAATTGTCGGGCAACGAAGTGGATTGCGCGTAGGCTTCTTCAAGTTCGATGTCGGCCTGATTGTTTTTGTCGAGCTTTAGAACGATGTTCGCGAAACCCTTGAAATATGGGTCCACCGCGCCGTCGAGCGCGATTTCCGCGTTGCGCAGCGAGAAGCCGTTTTTGATCGGGTCATGATCTCCGAGCTGCAACTGCGCTGACGGATCAGAAGCGGTCGAGCCGCCGACCGCCATCATCGCGTCGAAGCTCATGTTCATGTAGGCGGAACCGGCCCGCGCCACCGTCAACGGCGCGCTCGGCGACCACGACTTGGAGAAGACCGCTGGCGGCGCATTGGTCTGCGCCGGAGCCAGTTCACCCGCGAGCTGTTCCTCCAGTTTTTTCTTATCCGCCTCCGCCGCGTGCTGTTTGGACAGCGCGTTCAGTTTTTCAGTGAGCGCGGTGATCTGCGCGTTTTGCTCGCGCTGCACCCGCTCAAAATTTTCCTGCATCTGCCGCAGTTGCTGCTGCAACTGCTCCACTTGATTGGGTTCCTGCGCGCGGAGGTTCGTTGCCCCCGCTGTCAACGCCAGAACCAAAACCATCTTTCCAGTCTGCTTATATATCTTCATCCAATCCTTTCCAAGCATCCGCTCGAAGCAGGAGGCCATAATTAAACCGAGTTAAACCAACGAAAAACCGGCCGGAAACCGGCCAGCGAACTGAATCAGGAATTGCCGGAAGAAACCGGCGGAGCGCGGCCGGGAGGAAGTATTTCAGGAGCGGCGCTGAAAACGGAAACGAGAGACGGAAAAAGAAAATCATCGGCAATGGACGGAACCGCGATGGCCACGGCAGCGTCCGCCGCATCCACTTGTCCATGCGCGAACAACGTGACCGCGCAATGATGCTGCGCCTTGCCCGCGTCCGCGTGGAACAACTCATGCAGCTTCGGCGAGGCGGCCAGCGCGTTCAGCAGCAGCACGACCCCGACAAGCAAACTGCCCAGCGACAGTTTGCCCCACCTTGCAAGAGATTTTTTGACATGCGGCAAAGCGCAGGCAAATTAGCACAAGATCTGACGAGCGCAAGCCCCGCAAAATCTGCAAGATCGCTGCCGGCGTGTCATGACCGTGCCCCCGGAGCGCGGCTGGGTCGAAGACCAGCGGCAGCAGCTACGCCTCGTCGGCCGCATTGGAATGCTTGAAACTGCTCGAGATTCGAACGTGCTGCGGCTGGTCTCCGCGACACAGCCGCGCTCCGCTTCGGGGTAGTGTCCAGATGCGCCCGATCGCCGCGGGTCAGCAATTGGGCGGCACCGGCGGGCAATCGTCAGGCACAGCCCGGCCAAGCAGTTCGTTGATCGCGCTGATTAAAATGGCCGGCGTGCAGTGCGATTTGTATAAAATCCGGTCCGCGCCCAACGCCGCCGCCGTCACGCCTTGGTCGGCGATGCCTGCCTGCGAAAGCACGATCACCGGCAGGGATTTTAAGTTCGGCTTGGAGCGGATGAATTTGATTACGTCTGCGCCCTCCAACTTGGGCAGCAGGAGGTCAAGCACCACGAGGTCCGGCCTCGACTTGAACAACATTTTCGAGGCGATCAAGCCGTCTTCCGCCACTTCAACTGAAAAGCCCGCGCGCACCAGGGCCGGCCGGTAAATCAGAACAATCAACGCATCGTCTTCAACGTGGAGAATGCGTTTCATTGCTACCTTATCGGCGGAGTTATCAATCGCTGTAGCCGGTCGGATGTTTTTGGTGCCAAGCCCAGGCGGTCTTGACGATGTCTTCCAGCGTTGGATATTGCGGCTTCCAGCCGAGTTCGGTGAACGCCTTGTTCGCGGCGGCCACGAGCTTCGGCGGGTCACCGGGACGACGCGGCTTTTCAATCGCCGGGATTTTCTTGCCCGTGATCTTCTCGCACATCTGAATGACTTCCTTCACCGAATAGCCGTCGCCGTTGCCGAGATTGAAGAAACCGCGCTTTCCGGGCTGCAGGCCGAGAATGTGCGCCTGCGCCAGATCCTTGATGTGAATATAATCACGGATGCAGGTGCCGTCGGGCGTGGGGTAATCCGTGCCGTAAATCTCCACCTGCGGCTTCTGGCCGAGCGCCACGAACAGCACGTTCGGGATGAGATGCGACTCGATGCGGTGATGCTCGCCGAATTTTTCGCTCGCGCCGGCGGCGTTGAAATAGCGGAACGCGATGAACTCCAGCCCGTAAATCTGCTGATACCACAGCAGCGCCTTCTCGAACATCAGCTTGGATTCGCCGTAGGGATTGATCGGGCGCTGCGGCAAATCTTCCGTCATCGGCACGCGGTCCGGCGGGCCGTAGGTGGCGCACGTCGAGCTGAAGACGAATTTTTTCACGCCGCATTCCACGGCGGCGTCCGCCAGCTTGAGCGCGTTGACGAAGTTGTTGTGGAAATACTTTTTGGGGTTCGTCATGGACTCGCCGACGAGCGCGAACGCGGCAAAATGAAGGATGGCGTCTGGCTTCACCGACTTGACGGCAGCGAGGATGTTTCCCTCTTCTTCCGGCTTGGAGAAGATAAATTTCGCGCGCGGGTCCACCGCCGAGCGATGGCCTTCCGAGAGGTTGTCATAGACCGTGACCTGATGGCCGGCGTTGAGAAGTTCTTCCGTGCAAACCGATCCGATATAACCGGCGCCGCCGGTGACAAAAACGTTCATGCGGACAGTATAAAAAAAATTTGCGCCGGTGAAAGTTCAAAAAAGAACAGCCGCCGGAGAAGTCAGTTGCGCGCCAGCGCCTCGAGTTTGTTTAACGACCAGACATCGCCGCCACGCAGGAAGAAACGGGTGATTTGCTCGCGGAGCAAGCGGTAGAGCGCAGGGTCGGTCTGCGCCAGTTCCACGGGCACGTCGCGCCGGGCAAAGCGGACGAGCGCGGCCAGTTCCGCCCAGCGTTTTTGGTGATAATAAAGACTCACCTGATCCGGATCGGCCAGCAGCGCGCGGGCAATCAATTCTTCTTCGCGGGCATTCATGTTTAAGGATTCAACACGTCAAGATAGACCAGATTCTCCGTGGCCCGTTCACGCGCAGGCTGACTAAACTGGGCAATGATGGCCCGCACGCGCTGCAAGTCGGGGCGATGGCGGCTGACCAGAAACTGGATGTCGCCCAAATCCTTCGGCGCGGCGCGGATGAGCTTGGCGGCGACCAGATTTTCAATTGGCGGACGATAAAGCTGCAACCGCCCGATCCGATCAATGAACACCGGCTCAAATTCCCCAAGCTGCGTCAATCCCGGTTCGACGAGTTGCAGATAGGGACGGTCGGGATCGAGTTGCTGTTTGGGATCAAACAACAGACCGGCTTTTTCGGCCGCCGCCTGTAATTCCCGGCGGTCGTAATCGCTGGCCGGTTTCCAGATGTCGAGATCGGCGGAAGTGCGTCCATCCATGCCGCCAAAGAGACACGCCGCCGAACCGATAAGACAAAGCCGGAGCGGCGCACCGTCCTTGTCCAGCGCCTGAGCCAGGTCGGCCAGCACCGCCGACCACGCTTCACCATCAAGTTGTAATTTCAGCGGCATTCCGAAAGCGGCGGAATAATAGCCAAAAGTCGGCGGTAAATCAAACTGCTAAACCGACCCGTTATCGCGGCCGGCGCCACCGGTGACAAAAACGTTCATGCCGACATTGTAAAAAATTTCCGCGCCGGTGAAAGTTCAAAAAAAGAAAACGCCCGGACACGCAACGCATCCGGGCTTGTCGTGAAAACTAATTTCAGTCGAGCTTTTTGGAGAAGCCGACAATTTTCAGCCAATACATGATCCAGCAGACCAGTCCGCCCAGCGAACACAACACGCCCAGCAGAGGAATGATGCCACAGCAGAAAAGAATGCACATGATCATGCCGAGCTTTTTGCCCGGCTCCGGTTCCTCGGCGATACCGCGCTTCTGAAACTCCGCGCCCAACGACTTGGCCATGTTGATCACGACAAAGAACTGCCAGACGAGGTTCACCAGCGGAACCAGCAACAGCCAGGTCATGGCCGGCTGCATGGCCCGGTTTTCCGGCGCGCATTTGTTCAACGCCTTTTGCAGCGTCAAAATATAGAAAACCATCGGAATCAGCGCGATGACCAGGACGATTAACGCGACAAAGAGAATGCCTGCACCGAAGGCCGCGGAGGGAATTTGGTCGTTTTGCATGATGTTGTTTTATAGGTTGATTGTTATGATTTGAATTGTGATTTGAAGTGCGTGACGCTCTCAACATCCGCTGAAAGCGGCTCCTTTGTCGCAAAGCCCCCGGCCAGTGTCAATCAACAAATGATGAGTTGAACTGCGGATGTCGTTGCAGTCTCTCACGTGTTTCTGGCGAAAGCGGGCTGCGGGCATAAACCGGTTCGCGCAGCGGCGTGGCGCTGTCGGAACGCGCGGCGCGTTCCAGCCAGCGCGCGTTCAGCGGTTCGGCGATCAGGCTCAAGGCATTTGCAGCAATCGTCGTTTCTTCCTTCATGCCGGTGGCGTGGCCGAATCCGACAAAAAATCCGGCGAGCAGCAGTGTCGCACGAATCAATGTGCTGCGCGAATAGGTCGTGAGCGCGCACGGCTGTGCCGGGTCGAGCCAGCCGAACAGGTTTTCAAACACCGGCAGCGTCCACATCGCAGGATTTTTCGCCGGCGAAAAGGCGTCGTAAAAAATCGCGTGCGGCGCGGGGATTTTGTAGCAGCCGACGTGAGGAGGCTCCAACTGATTTGTAGATGTAGCACCGCCATTTGAATTTTGAGCCTCGTTACCTCGGCTGCCACGAGCGAGCAGCGCCGGGAAGTCGCCGAGATGGAATTTCCAGTTCACTTTCAGTTTGCCATTTTCAAATTCCACGCGCTGGTTGTGGAGCAGTCCGGCGAGCTGGTTTTCATATCCCACCGGAAAGCCGAGGGCATTGGCATGGTTCAGTGCGAACTCCAGCGGTTCGCTGGTGTTGTCGAAGCTCACGAGGCGGAGCAGGCCGGAAATGTCGCGGGTCGCGCGCAGGGCGGCGAGGGCGTTCGCCGCCGCGCCAAGGCCGATGTCCCAGATGACAAACTCACCGGAATGGTTTCGCAGGCGTTCGCAGATGTTGAGCTGGCGGACGTAAAGCAGTTCCGCCTCGGCCTGCGGGCCGAGGCCGGGGTGCATCTTCTCGCCATAGCTGACGGAGAACAAAGTGGTTTCGCCATTGGCAAGCTGGACGAGTTGGTAATCGTTCGACACGGCAAAGTGATTAACCACGAAACATCCGAATGACACGAAAATAAAACCGGCAATCCGCCACAACACGGATTGCCGGCCAACGAAACACCCAACCAAAAATCAAAGCTGCGCCATCGCCTGGTCCAGCGCGGCGTAAAGCTGGTTCATCGTTGCCTCGGTCTCGTCGCCCATGTTGGAGAGACGGAATGTGGTGCCCTTGATTTTTCCGTAGCCGCCGTCAATCAGGAAACCCTGGTCCTTGACGAGCTTTTGCAGCTTCGCCACGTCCACCGTCCTGCCGCCGGGCCGCGCGCCGTTGCTGACGCAGGTGAGCGTGACGGATTCAAAACCTTTTTCCGGGAACAAATTAAAACCGTGCTTCGCTGCCCAGTCGCGCACCATCTGGTTTGTTTTGCGATGGCGCGCAAAACGGTTTTCCAGACCCTCGGCAAAGAAATCGTCGAGCTTGGAACTCAAGGCGAAGACGTGGCCGATGCTCGGTGTGCTGGGCGTCATGCTTTGCTCGGCGTTCTTTTGAAATTCGACGAAGTCAAAATAATAACCGCGATCTTTTGCCGTCGCGGCCTTCGCGAGCGCGGCGGGCGACGCGGCGAACACCGCGAGTCCGGGCGGCAGCGCAAAGGCCTTCTGCGTTCCCGCGAGCAGCACGTCAATGCCCAGCTCGTCAAACTTGATCGGCAGCGCGGTCAGCGAGCTGACGGCGTCCACGATGAACATCACGTCGGGATATTTTTTCTTGAGCGCGGCGATTTCCGCGAGCGGACTCATCACGCCGGTCGAGGTTTCGTTGTGAATTATCGTCAGCGCGTCGAATTCGCCGGTGGCGAGTTTCTTGTCAATCGCCTCGGCGCGGATGGGCGAACCCCAGTCCACTTGCAGCGCCTCGGCCTGCTTGCCGCATTTCTTGGAGACGTCGAACCATTTGTCCGAGAACGCGCCGCACATGCAGTTCAGCACTTTTTTCTGAACGAGATTGCGCACCGCGCCTTCCATCACGCCCCACGCGGACGAGGTGGAAAGATAAACGAGCTGTTTCGTGTAAAATAGTTGTTGAAGTTGCGGCTGGATTTTCGCGTAGAGGTCTTTGAAACCCTGGCCGCGATGGCCGATCATCGGCGAGCAGAACGCCTTGAAGGTTTTTTCGCTGACCTCGACGGGACCGGGGATGTGGAGTTTGACGTGTGCCATAAATTGTTCGTGAATTTTTTCACAAGCCCGCGCTCGCGGCAAGTTTTATCACCGCAAAGGCACCCCAAAAAACGTTGCTCAAGTTGGCATCGCCAATGCTTTGGTTTAGCCATGATGCAAAAACAACATGCCATTACGCTGCCCGGACCGTGGCCGCAAACGGAATCATTCATCGGCGCGCACATCCGGCAGTTTGTCGCCAAACTCAAGGGAATGTTTGAAATCCCCACGGGTTATCAGGATGAATCGGGTTTTCATCTGGGGGCAGCACCGGCCCGGAAGGAAATCCAGTGGCCGCCGGTTTGAAGATATTAATTCGTGCAGGCGCAATCCGCCTTTTGCGGATTGCATGATCTGTCCCAAAAAATTCCCGCGGGCAGGATTTTTGGACAGTCGTCTGGCTTGGTTTGATTTAATCCCGGTGGGCGGTCTTCACAACGCGTTCAGCATATCAATCAACTGTCGCAGGCGACCGTAGTCGCGGCGGTTAAAATTGAAGCCGATGCGCACGAGGTCCAGCCGGTCCTTGTCTTCCTCTTCTTCCGGCGTGGGTTTGATGAGTTCAATTTTGCCTTCGACGATGATGTCGGCGAAATCCTCGTTCAACGCGGCGAGGGCGGAAGCGCTGGGCGCATTCTTCATCCGGATGACGAACAACTCCTTGATGAAGCGCGTGGAATCGAAGTTGCGATAGAAACGCGAAATGATTTTTACCGCTTCATCGGCGTTGTCGGTGATTTGATACAGGTTCAAATCATCCGGCGAAATCAATTTGTCGCGCAACAGATGTTCGCGGATGTTTTTGTCCCAGGTCTTCCAATAGGTGCCGCCGGGTTTGTCCACGAGCACGAGCGGCATGAGCTGGC
>ODAK010000753.1_pt1 | contig 36994 bp, 40 predicted proteins | sample 1539591 | NCBI WGS metagenome assembly ODAK01 (sample SAMEA3539303, study PRJEB22396) | soil metagenome | biome: tundra; feature: field; material: soil | place: USA | collected 2010-05 | depth 0.15 m | reverse complement strand
AAGACCTGGAAAACGTCAAGAAAAAACCAGTTCAGCGCCAAATGCGGGATTCGCATTAAAATTCTACAAATAGTTACATCTCGCGACGAAGCAGGAACTCACGGCCGAGTTTCACCATCGGCTTGCCATCGTATTCGACGATATCCGCCGTCGCATAGGTTTCGTGCCAGGAATCCGGGATGAAGCTACCCGTGCCGACCACGTCGATCGGCGCCCTGGCATCGGCCATCACCCGGCATTTCGCGGCACCAAAGCCGGAGGACGCGACAATTCGCGCCCGTTTATGGCCGGCGTCGTTCAGCGCCTCCCGCATGCGCCAGATCGCCGCGGCGGAGACGCCGGTGCCAATCAGGAACCGCAATTCAGCCTCATCGCGATAGTGCCGGATCGCGCCTGGCGCGTGCCGCTCCAGCACGGCGTAGCTGCTCGCCGGATCGAGGCCCTCCAGAAAGCGTCCGCCATGCGTATCCAACCGGAACGATAGCCGGCCTGATTCCGCGAGTTCGGGGAACCGTGCGCAGACCGCGAGCCCGTCGGTGATCTCGCGGCCAAAATAGTCGGCCAGCACGGTCATCGGTTCATCTGGAAACGTCTCGTGAAACATTTCGGCGGCGCGCAGTGTGCTGCCGGCGTAACCGATCAGCGAATGCGGCATGGTGCCGAAACCGCGCGTCGCGCCAAACCAGTGCGCGGTGCCGTCGTTGGCGTTGCCGATGAACCCGACCGCGCCTTCGCGTTTCGCGGCGGCACTGCCCACCGAGCAGGCGTAAGCCATCATGTCCTGCATTTCCGCGCCGGCGCAGTGGCGCGCTTCCATCGCCAGGAACGTGACGTTCGGCAGCATCAGGCACATCTGCCAGGCATTGTGCGCGGCGACGCAAACGGGTCCGATCTTCTGCAGCAGAATCGTTTCCATCTCCGACAGATGCCGCATGCTGCCGGCCAGATAGGCGAGCGGTTCGCCGGCGCCAACCCAGGCGCCTTCTTCATGCGTCAACGCCAGATCGACCTCGATGCCCCGCTCCCGCGCCGCCGCGGCAATCCATTCCGCCATCAGCCGGGGCGCGCAAATCACCGGGCGACGCAGGAAGATCGCATAAGTGACGCGTTGGTCACCGAAGCGCTCAACGATCTTCCGCGTGCGGGTGAAGTAACTATCGGTCCGGGCAGTGATATCCGCTTCGATCTCGCCGTGGACATCGCCGTGGATATCGCCCCCCGGGGCCATTGTCTTATTGCGCCGCGACACGCAACGAGGCAGCGGCGGGCGCGCGCCGCCGTTTCAGTTCCTCGGCGACCAGGAACGCGAGTTCCAACGACTGTTCCGCGTTCAACCGCGGGTCGCAGAAGGTTTCGTAACGCTCCGACAGATCGGTTTCGGACAAATGCCGTGCACCGCCGGTGCACTCCGTCACGTTCTGGCCGGTCATTTCGATGTGGATACCGCCGGCCCAGGAGTTCTCGGATTGATGGATGTCGAAGAAACCGCGGGCTTCGCGGAGGATTTCGTCGAAGTTCCGGGTCTTCAGTTTCGCGGCGGTGTTGATCGTGTTGCCGTGCATGGGATCGCACACCCACACGACCTTGCGTCCGGCGCGTTCGACGGCGCGCACCAGGGCGGGCAGCCGGGCGGCGACCTTATCGGCCCCCATCCGGCTGATCAGCGTGATGCGGCCAGGCTCGTTCGCCGGATTGAGGACGTCCAGGATGCGCAACAGATCGTCGGGCTCCTGCGTTGGACCGACCTTCATGCCAAGCGGATTTTTGATACCGCGCAGAAATTCGACATGGGCGCCGTCAACCTGTCGCGTACGATCGCCGATCCACAGGAAATGCGCCGAGCAGCCGTACCAGTCGCCGGTGGTCGAATCGATCCGTGTCAGCGCCTGTTCATAGGGCAGCAGCAACGCCTCGTGGCAGGTATAAAAATCCGTCTCGCGCAGGTCGCGCGTGGTGTCGCCGGTCATGCCGCAGGCGGTCATGAACGACAGCGTCTCATCGATGCGGGCCGCGAGGTCGTGGTAACGTTCCGCCAGTGGCGAGGCCTCGACGAAGCCGAGATTCCAGCGATGCACTTCGTGCAGGTCGGCGTAGCCGCCCGAGGCGAACGCACGCAGCAGGTTCAGCGTGCTGGCGGACTGGAAATAGGCGAACTCCATGCGGGCCGGATCGGGAACGCGCGCGTCCTCCGAGAAATCCGGCCCATTAATGATATCCCCCCGGTAACTGGGCAGCGTCACATTGCCCTTGACCTCGTTGTCCGAGGAGCGCGGCTTGGCGAACTGGCCGGCCATGCGGCCCATCTTCACCACCGGCAGCGAGGCGCCGAAGGTCAGCACGACCGCCATTTGGAGCAGCACGCGGAACTGGTCGCGGATGATGTTGGCGGTGAAGTCGGAGAAGCTCTCGGCGCAGTCGCCGCCTTGCAAAACGAACGCTTTACCATCGGAGACACGGCCGAGCTGTTGCTTCAGACGCCGCGCCTCGCCGGCGAATACCAGCGGCGGGTATTTGCCGATCCGGCGCTCCATCTCGTTGAGCTTTCCCGGATCAGGATAGATCGGCTGCTGGCGGATCGGACTGTCGCGCCAGGTGTTCGGCGTCCAGGTCGCGGCTCGTGCGGTGGCAAGGGTCATCGCTGGTCTCCTCGCGCGGGGTTATGTCGCGGATCGGCTGATTTGGCCAATACCGGAGTTTCCGCCGTTGGCTGAGGCAGTGGCGGCGGCGGCATGGCGGGTTGCGAGATCACGTCGAAATCGGCTGTGGGTGTCGGCATCGTCGGAGGCTCCTTCGGGTTGGGAGACCACCAGTGCGGAGCGGGGATTTAAGACGCCGGAAACCCGGACACAAAAAAAGCCGCCCTGAACTGGCGGCTTTGGGTTTTGCTACGAACGTAGGTCCCTGGCCGCCGGTGCATACCAGCGGTACCAAAATCGAGAGGTGGCGAGGGGCACGGTCGTGAGCATGGGGGATTGTTAACCGAAGTGGCGGGATGAGGCAAGAGGGACGGATTGGACATCGGCTCACCTGGAGACTACGGCGTTCACCCCGGCACAAGCGGCGCATGCAAACGGGTGCCTTCGCAGATGATGCCGCCGCGATCCCCCGGCGCGATCCCACCATAACATTCCGCGAAGACCGGCGGCAGCGGGCGGGCACCCGGCGGGGCCAGCCACAGCCGCAACAAATGCCGCTTGCGCTCGACCTCGGGCCAGTCTTCGTATGCCGTGCGGGCATGCAAAATCGTATGGTTGTGCAAGAACTGGATGTCGCCCGGCATGAACGTCATGTCGAGCCGCAACTCCGGGTCGCCCGCGAGTTCGGCGAGCATGTCGAGCGCTTCGATATCCTCGGCCGTGAGCCGCCGCGCCTCGGGGAACCGTTGCGCCGAACCGATATGCAGTCGGGAATACAGCACGGAAAGATAGCCGGCGTGCTCATTGAACACCGGCGCTTCGTAGAACGGCGCCTTGCCCGCCGGTACTTCGCCGCGACGGTCGACCGGGAACGACTGATACAGCCGCTCCAGCAGATCGGGCCGGCGCGCCGCCATGACATTGTGCAACGTCATCGAACTGACGATCGCCGAGAGCCCGCCGGACTTCGCCCGCCGGAGGCACAACAGCGCGACGACATCGCAACGATCGATATGGAAGTTCTGGCGCTCGGCGGTCGCATAACTGCGAATATTCGGGTTGGTCTCGCTACGCCCGCCGAGGTCGTAGATGTGCCCGAGCAAATGCCCCTTCGCGTTCTGCGAGCGAGCGCTGCCGAAATACGTGCCGACACCCCAACAGGCCGTCGCGCTCTCGGCGACCGGCCGGTTTTCGACCGGCATGCCACGCAGCAACACAAAGCCGCGGCCATCGAGCACCTCGGCACGGAGCCGCTGCAGAACCGGCCCCAGGGTCGGCAGCGGAAAGTCCTCGCGGGTTATAGCCGCGAGATCGAGGCCGCGCGCCCGCACCGTCGCGACAGCGATTTCGATCTCGGCGATTTCGGTCGGCGACAGGCGATAGCTCCACTCGGCCTCACGGGTTCGCATATCCGGGCCGATCCAGGCGGAGGGGCCTTCGATCAGTGGCCGCGACGGTACCGGCCGTGCCGGGGTAAGCACATTTGTGTCGGTCGCGGGCATCGGACGCTACCTCGCTGTACTGGGCTGGCGCAGCATACACCGGCGCACCACCCGGTCCAGCCGTCCGGTGTAGCGGAACACGACATCGTGATGGCGGCCTTTACCGTCAGACACGGTTCCGCATCGATCAAAGATCGTGGGCTATCGAATCCTTCCCGACGTCCTCCGGCACCTGAAATAGCGCTCCGACGGCGCAACGATCACCCGGACGGGTTGAGTAACGCGTCCGGGTTGCGCGCCATCGTCTTCACCAGATCGGCCCGCGTCACGATGCCGGCCAGCTTGCCGTCCCGCACGATCGGCACGCGCTTGATGTCGTTGATCATCATGAGTTCCGCGATCTCGCCGATCGGCGTCGTCTCCGTGGCGGTGATGACATTGGCCCGCATCAGTTCCCGCGCGCTCGCCTGGCCGCCTTTGATGTAATTGACGAATTCCGGCGCCAGGTCGGTGCCTTCGGCGAGGTGCCGCAACCACCAGTCACGCCGCCGCTCCCGGCTTTTCATCAGCGGCCGCACGAGGTCGCCTTCGGTGATGATCCCAACCAACCTGCCGTCGGCCTCACAGACCGGCACGCCACTGATCGCATGTTGCGCCAGCGTTTTGGCGATCTCGGTCATCGTGGCACTCGGCGCCACGGTGACAACGAAGCGGGTCATGATCTCGGCGGCGTCCATCGGATCCCTCCAGCGCATCAACGAGATCATTAACGCACGGACGAGGGGGTTGGACCTTGACCAGGATCAATCCTGGCCGCGGGTTATCAACCGGCGTCCCCTCGGATCGTCACGGCATGTTGTCCGGACCGCTGCTGTCAAGGCACGGGCGGGTTCGGATGGCCCGAACGAACAGGGCCCTGGCGGTACGGGCGAGGCCACGACGTTCACCGTGGCTATCCGACGTCAAAAGCGCGGACCCGGCCCTGACGACGGGAACCAGGCCGTAACGCCAACGCTCAGGGAATGAGCACCGTGCTGCCGGTGGTCTGCCGCGACTCCAGCGCGATGTGCGCCTTCGCGGCATCCTGAAGGGGAAAAGTCTGATTGACCTGGATCTTCACGGCCCCGGAGCTGACAACCGAAAACAGATCGCCCGCCACCGCCTCCAGATCCGCCCGCTTCGCGGTGTAGGTCGGCAATGTCGGACGCGTCAGGAACAGGCTGCCCTTGGCGCCCAGTACCCCAAGATCGAACGGGGGCACCGGCCCCGATGCATTGCCGTAACTCACCATCAGGCCAAGCGGCGCGAGGCAATCCAGACTGGCGGCCCAGGTATCCTTGCCGACACTGTCGTAGACGACGGGGACCATGGCGCCGCCGGTGACTTTCTTCACCTCGGCGACCAGGCCGGCGTATCCGATCACCGTATGCGCGGCACCATTCGCGCGCGCCAGTGCCGCTTTTTGCTCCGACGAGACCACGCCAATGACGGTCGCGCCCAAATGTTTGGCCCATTGGCAAAGGATCAAACCGACACCGCCGGCGGCGGCGTGCACCACGATCGTTTCGCCCGCCTTCACCGGATGCGTCCGGCGCACCAGGTATTGCGCGGTCATGCCCTGCAGCATCATCGCCGCACCGGTTTCGAAGCTGATCGCGTCGGGCAATTTAACCAGCCGATCGGCGGGCAGCACGCGATCGGTGGCATAGCCGCCCATCGGTCCGGCATACGCGACCCGATCGCCGGGTTTCACCGCGGTGACACCCGCGCCGACGGCGGTCACCGTCCCGGCGCCCTCCGACCCGATGATCAGCGGCATGTTGGGGGCCTTGTACAGGCCGGTGCGAAAATACACGTCGATGTAGTTCAGGCCGACCGCGTGGTGCCGGATCAGCGCCTCACCGGGTCCGGGCTCGGGCGTGGGCACATCTTCCCACTTCATCACCTCGGGACCGCCGTTGGTGTGGATGCGGATAGCCTTCGTCATGTCAATCTCCGTCCCGGTTCAGATCAGCATCGCCTGTGGATTGTCCCAGCCCGGGTTTGCCCCGACTGGTGTTTCCAACAGCAGCAACACGCGTTTGGTCGGCAGCCCGTCGCCGCCGGAGTAACCGCCCATACCGGTCGTGGCTACGACGCGGTGACAGGGGATGATGATCGGAATGGGATTGGCACCATTCGCTCCACCGACCGAGCGCGGACTGCCGCCGGCGTCACGCGCGATGTCGAGATAGGTGCGCGTCGCGCCGTACGGAATCGCCAGCAACACCCGCCAGACGCGCTGGCGATACGGCGAGCCCAGAGGCGCCAGCGGCAAATCGAACACGGTGAGAGCGGCGTCGAAATAAGCGTGCAGTTGCTCGCGCGCGGACCGCAGCAATGCGGTCTCGTCCTGGTCGCGCCCCCAGCCCCAATCGACGGAGACGATTGCTCCGTCCTCCTCGGCGACCGAGAGATCCCCAACCGGGGTATGCAGCGAGAGAAGTGGCACGTGTTGCCCTGTTGAGCCGAACACGATCTCGGCGCCGCGGGCGGTGGATGTCAAGGGGCGCGGACCTCGCGTCTGTCAGTCCGGCTCCGGCACCTTCCCGCGAGCCAACGTTTCCAGGAGGGCGATTTGCGGTGGCAGGCAACGTTCCAGCGAATATCGGCTGAGCGCGGTCCAGCGCGCGGCCGCCCGAACCGACGCGTAACGGCTGGGGTGTTCCAAAGCGTCAATGACTCGGGCGGCGATCATGTCCGGAGAAAAGAAGTCGACCAGCACCCCGTTCTGTCCATCCTCGATCACCTCCTGAACCGGCGGCGTGGCCGAGCCGATGACGAGGCAACCCGCGCTCATCGCTTCCAGCATCGACCACGACAACACGAACGGCACGGTGAGATACACGTGCGCGGCGGAGACCTGAAGCAGCCGTAGGTAATCCGCGTATGGCAGAGCGCCGGCGAAATACACGCGCGCCGGATCGACCTCGACCTCATTCAGCATCTGCTGGCGCCACGTCAGGCCACTGGGCGGCGGCTTGCCGTAGCTCACGTCGTCGGTCCCGACGATGACGATCCGGGCCGCGGGCCGCGCCGTCAGGATCGCCGGCAGAGCACGCATGAACGATGGGAAGCCGCGGTACGGCTCAAGGCTTCTGGCGATGTAGGTGACAACCTCGTCGCCGGGCCGCGGCGTGGTGCCATCCGGCAACAAAAACGACGCGGAACGATCCGGCATCGCCGCGTTGGTGTCGATGCCATCGAAGCGCACCGAAATTCGGTCATGCCAGACCGCGGGATGCCGTTCCTTCTGCCACCGTGTCGGACTCATGCCCCAGTCGCAGGTGGCAAGGCCCAACAGAAGGGGTGCGTCGCGGGTGCGGGTGACGCAATTCGCTTCCAGGTCCTGCTGATCCGTGCTGTCGAAATTCGTATCGGCACCGTGCGTGCTGTAGAAATACTCGCAATAATGCAACAATGGCGTGTGAGGGAAAACCTCCTTCACATACAGCGACTCACCCCATCCGGGATGCGCGACGATCAGGTCCGGTTGAAAGCCGTTGCGCGCGAGCGCCTCACACGCGCGGACGACCTGCAGCCCGTGGCGAACCGCGAGGTCCAGTGGCGCCAGGAAAAGATTCGGATCATGCAACGCACTTTCCGGCAAGGTGTATGTCACCCGGCCAATGCCAGGAGGCGCGAAGTCCGTGCGCCGGCTGACGCAGACGATCCGATGGCGGCCCTCGGTGATCAGTCGCGCGATCAGGTGGCGAAACTGACCGGGCATGTTCTGGTGGATGAAAATAACGTTCACGCGCGTATCCCTATCACAGGATACGGAAGACGCCACTGTTCAGAAAGTATCAGGGAACTCGGCTTATTCGCCAGCACCATCCGCGTCGCGGCGCCAGGTGGCCATCCAATGAACATAAATTAACAATATTGAAATGAAAGCATGCCGCAAGAAATTGTGCGACCGTTGCGCGGTATGGCATGGGAGGTCGCGCGGCCCACGCGACTACCGGAACGGTCGGGGGCGGAATGATGGGTCGGCACGGCGAAGCATGGCCAGAGCATGGAGATAGTGATGACAAAACTTCATTCTGGTCAGGACGGCTCTGACGGATTGGGGCAGGACGACGACGGCACCTTCTCCGGCATCGATCCCGACAATCTCGATCTTGGACAGTCAATCACCGGCTTCATCACGTTGGTGGACGCGATTATCGCGCTCCCGAGCAACGATTTCGTGACGGCCGGCCGGAACGGCGCCACCGATGCCAGCAGCAAGCTGTTCTGGATCTACAGTCCGGATGGCGGGCTGCGGGTCGAAGCCACCGCCGGCTACCTGACAACACAAACCGGGAATGGCGGATTCGATCTGGAGGTGCGGCCCGACGGGTCCTGGTCATTGTCGTTCGACGGCTCCGACAAGGTCATCGGCCACGAGGCCGACAGCGAACATCCGATCCAACCGCCCAAGCCGGCGGCGGACCTGAATGTCGTCAACATTCCCGGCACCGGCGCCAACGGGTTCGACGCATCGACGCGGCCGCCGTCCCTGATCAACGGCGGCCTCGGCTGGGATACGTTCCAGGGCGGCGTCGGCGATTACATGATCGGCGGCTCCGGCACCGCGGGCGGAGGGCTGGCCGGGAAAGGCAACTGCGCGGTTTACACGTCCTCGCCGGGGTCCATTCTGGTGGATGCGGCGAACGGGTTCGGCTACGGCGGCAACGCTGAAGGGAATGTCTACGTCAACATCAATCAGATCCGCGGCTCGCTGTTCAGCAATGTGCTGATCGGCAACACCAATGGCACCGACCTGAAATCCGGCGGCAACGACAGCCTGCTGATTTCCACCGGCGGCACCGGGTTCGAGATGCGGCCGGATGGCTTCGGCAATGTGCTGGTCTCGACCGTTGGCGGCGATCGCGTCGTGTTCGACCCGGCCCATGGGTGGGAGCTGGGTGACGGCAACATCATGCTGGGTTTCAACGCGGCGCACGGCAACAGCCTGGACCTGACGGCGCTGACCAATGGCAATTCGATCGCTGTCATTGGCGGCCCGTCGGTGGTGTCAAATTTCCATACGACGTCGGCGGCCGGATACAGCGCCGCGACGGGGACCGGCGACATCAACGATTACGTGAAGATCGTCAATGAGACGGACGCCAGTTACGTGTTGTTCAGCGCCACCGGACAGGTGGGGACGTCCGGAATCGAACTCATCGATCTGAAGTTCACGCACGGGTTGAACGTCAGTTCGCTTTATGCGAACCACCAGGTCCTGGTCTGACCTCGGTCCTTAGCGCGTTGAGAGGATGAACGCGATCAGGTCGTCCATCTCGCTGTTGCTCAGGTGCAGGTCGGGCATTCGTTGGTGCGGGGTTTGGAGAAAGGCCCGCAACGCCAACGAGGTCATGGCGTGATCAGCGGCGATGGCGGGAAACGACGGCGCACCGGTCACGGTCGCCAGTTGGCTGCCCGGGAACGCGTGGCAATTGGAGCACCAGGCGGTCGCCAATTGACGGCCGGCCACCGGATCGCCGATGTCGTCGGCTCGGGCGGCGGTGAAGGACAGCGCGACGGCGAGGAGCGAGGCCAGCGCCCATGGGGCGGGACGGCGATGGGATGGGGTTGGGTGGTTCATGGGAGATTGGTCGGCGTTTGGTGGGGGGGGCGCATTGACCCAGGTCAAGGAGGGGGCGGGGCGGTTGGCGCCTGCCACATACGAGTTGGCGAAGGTGTCGACAACCGCGGGATCCGGATCAGGTTTGGCCCTGCTGTGAAATTGACATAAGATATATTTTCCGGCACATCAGACATAATCCACCAACAAAAATGGCGCCGGCGATTGAGGAGCTATCCGTTGCCTTAACCATCCCCTCATTTTCCGACCAAATCTGTCGCGCGATATAAGAATCGAGATGACGGCCTTGGCTTTTCCAAAAGAATCCTGACGGCGCCTTGTCGATTCGCAATATTCCGTTCGTCGCGTTCCGGTTGCCCGAATCCTTCGACTATCGAATCTCCCGGCATGCGACACGATGCGCGGGGTAAACGATGAAACCGGACAAGACCCTTGGCTTCTGCAGGACGTGAACCGCTTCCTGACCAGCCTGTTCGACGGCGATCCGCATGCCAAACGCGTGCTGTCTCTCGCCAACGCCACGCTCGGGGTCATCAGAACCGCGTCGCTGGCGGTCAATACGATCGGTCAGGGGCTCGCACTGGCGCGCGGCCTGATCACCAAACACGCGATCAAGCAGGTGGACCGGCTGCTGTCCAACGATGGGATCGACATCGACGCCGTCCTGTTCCACTGGGTCCGTTACGTGGTGGGGTCTCGCAGCGACATAAAGGTTGCGATGGACTGGACCGACTTCGATGCGGATAAGCAGACCACGATCATGCTCTCGCTCATGACCCGGCACGGCCGCGCGACACCGCCACGCTCAAGAACCATCGCAATGAGTACGAATACAAGGTGCTCGTCCGGCTGGCCGACATGCTGCCGGCGGAGGTCAAGGTCTGTATCGTCGCCGACCGCGGCTTCGGCGATCAGAAACTCTACCGGGTGCTGACCGAGGAACTGCATTTCGATTACGTCATTCGCTTTCGCGGCAACATCAAGGTGACGGCGGGGGATGGCGAGGAGCGTACCGCCCTTGGCTGGATTGGGCCGGGCGGGCGGGCGCGCGTTTTGCGCGGCGCGAAGGTGACGGCCGATCAATATCAGGTGGGAACCGTGGCCTGTGTGCGCGACAAGGACATGAAAGGAGCCTGGTGCCTGGCCACCAGTCACACGGACAGGAAAGCCAGCGACCTGATGAAGCTGTATGGCAAACGCTGGGGTATCGAATGCGGCTTTCGCGATACCAAGGATCTACGTTTCGGTATGGGCATGAAGTCGATCCACGTACAATCACCCATCCGCCGCGACCGGATGTGGTTGTTGAACGCTCTGGCCATCGCTTTGCTGACTTTGCTCGGGGCGGCGGGCGAGGCTCTCGGTTATGACCGGTTCCTGAAATCGAACACCAGCAAACGGCGCACCCATTCGCTGTTCCGTCAGGGTTGCATGCGGTACGATTTGATCCCCATGATGCCGGAGCAGCGGCTGGACCCGTTGATCGCGCGGTTCGCCGCGATGCTCTCTGAACAAAAGGTTTTCGTTGATACTTTCGGTGCAATATAAAAATGAGGGGAGTCGTGAGGTATCGTCCCTCACCCACCCCCGCGAAACCCCGCCAACAACGCAACGATCTGTTCCGGATCCGCCTGCTCCATCACCCGGCGCGCGAACCGCACGCACGCATCCGAGTCCACCGACCGCACGACATGCTTCACCCGCGGCACCGCCGACGCGTTCATACTGAACGCCCGCAGTCCCAACCCCAGCAGCAACGGCGTGACCCGAGGATCCCCCGCCATCTCCCCGCACAGCGACACCGGCATCCGCATCCGCAACGCCGCCTCGGTGGCGAACTGGATCAGCCGCAGCACCGCCGGATGCAACGGATCGTACATCTCCGCCACATCGCTTTCGCCGCGATCGACCGCCAGCGTATGCGCGGTCAGATCGTTCGTCCCGATGGCGAAGAAATCCGCTTCCAACGCCAACGCATCGGCGCTCAACGCGGCGCCGGGCGTTTCGATCATGATACCAAGCGGCGGCAGTTTCTCCGGAACGCGCTCGCCGCGGCGACGCAAACGCCTCGCCACCCGTTCATAAGTCTCGCGTGCCGCACGCACCTCCGACACAGTCGTCACCATCGGCAGCAGCACCCGCACCGGGCCATGCATCGACGCGCGCAGGATGGCGGCGAGCTGCGTCTCGAACAACTCCGGCCGCCGCAGCAGCAGACGCAGGCCGCGCAGCCCCATCGCCGGATTGACATCGGAAATGTCCGGCACGAGGCCCGCGTTCGACAGCGCCTCGATGTCCTTCTCGCCACCCCAATCCAGCACGCGGATGGTGACGGAATCGCCATTCATCGCCTCGACGATGCCGCGATACGTTTCCGCCTGATTGTTCTCATCGGGCACCGAATCGCGGTTCATGAACAAGAACTCGGTGCGCAACAATCCAATCCCCTGCGCGCCCGATTGCGCGATCAGCGGCAACTCGATCGGCAGTTCGAAATTGGCCTGCAGTTCCACCGTCTCGCCGTCGGTCGTTTCCGCCGCCAAACGACGCAGCCGCGCGTAACGCTGCCGCTCCCGCGCGAAAGCAGCGACGGCACGGCGCGCGGTCGCCACCGTCTCCGCGCTCGGGTTCAGCGTGACCGAGCCGGCGATGCCGTCCACCACCACGATGTCCCCCGGCCGCGCCGATTGCGTCAGACCCGCGGCCCCCAACACCGACGGCACACCCAGAGCGCGCAGCATCACCGCGGTATGACCGTCCGTGCCACCCTCATCAGCGGCCACACCCGCGAGCCGCGACGGATCGAGCAGCGCGGCATCGGCCGGACGCAGCGACTCGCTGACCAGGATGGCGCCGTCCGGCAACCCGGCGAAACTGCGGAACGGCGTGCGCGTCAGATTGCGCACGATACGGCGGGCGATTTCCCGCACCTCCTCCGCGCGGCGATTGAGGCTGGCGCGGTCCTCGGCGTTCAGGCCGGGCTCGGCCTGCCCCATGATCGCGCTCGCGATCGCGTCGGCTTCGGCCGTGACGGCGCTTTCGGCGGAGAGTAATGTCTCCTCGACCCGCCGCCTGATGCCGCGCACGAGGCGGGACGGACCGATCATCCGCAAATAAGCGTCGATCAGCGGGGCGATTTCCGCCTGACTTTCCTCGGGCAGCACCGCCAGCCGGCCGCGCAGCTTGGTCAGTTGCTTGCGCGATTGCACGATGGCGGCGTCCAGGCGGGCGCCCTCGGCGGCGATATCGGCGGCGGCGATTTTGGACTGAGTGACCGGAATTTCCGGCTCTTTGGCATAAAACACCGGACCGATGGCGACCCCGGCCGATATGGCGATGCCAGCAAACCGCCGCTCCGTCCGCCGCGCCCGAGCAGGCCCGCCAGGCCCTTGCCCATACGGTACCGGCCCCCCCGATCCTGGGCTAGTCGCGTTCATCGAAGCCTGATTCCACCAGGGCTGTCAGGGCGTCCAGCGCCTCCTTCGCGTCCCAGCCCTCGGCCCGGAGTTCCAGTTCGCAGCCCTTACCGGCACCCAGCATCATCAGGCCCATGATGGAGCGGGCGGAGACCGGAGGCTCATCGCCGCGCACAACCTCCACCGAGGCGCCGAAGCGCTCCGCGACGGTAACAAATTTGGCCGCCGCGCGTGCGTGCAGGCCTCGCTTGTTGGCGATGGTGACGGTGCGGGTCAGAACCGGCGGCCCGCCCTCGGTCATCGCGAACGTAAGGAAGCCCGGGGCGAACATAAGGAAGCCCGGGGGATAACGCGGCCGCGGGGGGTCATTCCGGACAGGGCGTTCCGTTGGTCCGGCAGCCATGCAGCACATGCGACGCGGCGGCGATGTATTTGCGCCCAGCCTGTTCGGCGCAGGTGACCGCGTCGGCGAGCGGCTGGCTGGAGCGCACCTTGGCGAGCTTCACCAGCATCGGCAGGTTGACGCCGGCGATGACCTCGACGCCCTTCCGCTCCATCATCGAGATCGCGAGGTTCGACGGCGTGCCGCCAAACATATCGGTCAGCAAGACGACCCCGTCGCCGGTGTCGCACCGCCCGATACAGGCCTGGATCTCGGCGCGCCGGGTTTCGACGTCGTCGTCGGGCCCGATACATACCGTGTCAACGCCACGCTGCGCGCCGACCACGTGTTCCATCGCGAGGCGAAGTTCCTCCGCCAGGCGCCCATGGGTGACCAGGATCATGCCGATCATTTGTGGTCTGACGTGCCCCAACCGGCTCTCTGAATGGGACACCGCCCATTGGAAAGCCCTCTGTCTTTAAGGTGAGTCATGATCTGTTCTCAGGCCTCCTGTGCCTGAATCGGCGCGGTCTGTTGGCCATCGCCGTCAGCCTGAACATGATTTCGAGCCCGTTCCGGCGCCATGTTTTCCGCGCCCGCCAACCTGTCCCCCATCAGTGCTTCGCCAGCCCGCGACCCCGTGGCCTGCCCTTGCAAGTCCAGTTCGCGATGGGTTACCGTCTGGCGCCAGTCCAATCCGCTCTCTCCTGCCGCCTGCGTCGCGGCGAGTCGTGACGACAAATGGGCGGCGAGACGCTCAATCAAATAAACGGATCGATGCCGCCCCCCGGTGCATCCAATCGCGATCGTGGCGTATTTCTTACCTTCGTGTACGAATCTCGGCAGCACCAGATCGACCAGATCGCATATCCGTGACAGGTATGCCGCGTAGTCCTGATCTTCGCGTATATAGGCGCCAACTTCCGGGTCAAGCCCCGTCCGAGCCCGCAAGATGGGATCGTAATGGGGGTTACGCAAGAACCGCGCGTCAAACACAAGGTCCGCCTCCTTCGGCAAGCCCTTGGCGTAAGCGAAGGAAATCAACGAAACCACCATGCAGGTGTCGTTTTCGTTACCGCGCGGACCGAAATGGCGCTCGATCAGCTGACGTAACCGGGCGAGCGGCAGGTCCGACGTATCGATGATCAGATTGGCTGCTTCTCGCAAACGCGCCGTGATTTCCTGTTCGATTTCGATCCCTTCGGCCACGCGGCCGCGCGGTGCCAACGGATGCCGGCGCCTGGTCTCGGTATATCGCCGTAACAGAGTCGCTTCGTCAGCCCAGACGAAGACAAGCTCGGGAAGCAGGGCTGGGTTGCGGCGCAGGGTGGCCAACATCTCCAGCACCAGGTCGGCGTTGAAACCGCGGGTGCGGGCATCGATGCCGATCGCGATGTCGCGGTCGGTTCGGCTGGCGACGTCCCGCACCAGCCCGAGCGGTAAATTATCGACTGCGTCATAGCCGACATCCTCCAACGCGTGGAGGATGGACGCCTTGCCGCCCCCCGACAGCCCCGTCACCACCACGATCCTGCGCTGCCCAGTATCAAGGACGGGCGTATCGGGGATCGGCGCGTCACTCATGCCGCGAAGGCTCCGGCGAGTTGGGGGACGCGGCCAAGCACACAGTCGAGGGCGAGCGCGACACGATCGGGAGCGGACGCGCCGGAGGCCTTCAGGCGCACCAGCGGCAGGTCAAGCGCGGCATGACGTTCCGGACCGGGCAGGCGTTCGCTTTGATCGGTCAAAGCAACGACGAGCTTAAGTATGATGCCGGACAGATACGGCAGCCGCACGATCCCGAGGCCGCGCACTTCCAGCAATCCGGCCAGCGCATCCGGTGCCTGGGCGAAACCATCGACGATGTCGACCTGATCATCCGCGACGAGGACGAAGCCCCGGCTGAGCAGCCGCAACGCGAGATCGGATTTTCCCGCGCCTGATGGGCCAAGAATCAAGACACCGGCGCCGTCGCGCGCCACGCAACTGCCGTGCACCCGGACGCCGGCGCCCATGGTCTTAAATCAGCCCGCCGAAACAATGACGCACCGCACACTCCTGTCATGGCCGTCGTCGTCCAGACCATCCCTGTCGGTCGGCTCGCCGCGGCAGGTCTCAGAGCCAAGAGAAACCGCGCGCAGTATCCCGACCTGAGCACTGTGATCCCTGATCGCCGGGAAAGAAAGCACGATTTCGCGCCATGCTCCAGGCCACGACTCCAGGGCACATAAATCCCGATCGCCTTGCCGCCGCAATCGTCGCGTGCGAGCGTCCGCCGCATCATGATCACGCGCTCCGACATCAAAACCGCCGCCGCCCGCCTCGCAGCGCATATCCGTCACACGCCCGTGACGGAAATCGACGCTCGATCGCTGTCGCTCGATTTCCCGGTAAAGTTGAAACTGGAGTTGTTGCAGCATACCGGAAGTTTCAAGCCACGCGGAGCATTCAATCGACTGTTGAGCGCCACGATCCCGGAATCCGGCGTCATCGCCGCGTCCGGCGGCAATCACGGCGCGGCTGTCGCCTACGCCGCCCGCGCCCTCGGCGTCACCGCGGAGATCTTCGTTCCCGCCGGTACCCCCGCCACCAAGGTCAATCGTATCGCGAGTTATGGCGCGCACGTGGTTCAGGGGGGCGAGGCCTATGCCGATGCACTCGCCGCCTCCCGCGCGCGGCAGGCCGAGACCGGCGCTCTGGAGGTCCACGCCTACGACCATGCCGACGTCCTCGCCGGTCAGGGCACCGTGGGCCGCGAGTTCCAGATGGATGCGCCGGAGCTGACCCATATCCTCGTCGCCACTGGCGGCGGCGGATTGATCGGCGGCATCGCCGCCTGGTACGCGGGCTCGGCGGAGATCATTTGCGTCGAGCCGGAAGGGTGCCCGACATTGACCACCGCCATGCTGGTCGGCCGGCCGCTGGACTGCCCGGTGTCCGGCCTCGCCGCCGACTCGTTGGGCGCGCGGCAGGTGGGCGCATTGATGTTTCCGATCGCCCAATCGTTCGTGACGGGCGCGGTGCTGGTGACGGACGAGCAGATCGCCGCCACGCAACGCCTGTTGTGGGAGCAAATGCGGCTGATCGCCGAGCCGGGCGGCGCCACCGCTCTGGCCGCGGTGGTCTCCGGCAGATTTGATCCTCCGCAAGGCGCGCGGGTCGGCGTGGTGATATGTGGCGGCAATACCGATCCGGGAAAGGTCGTCGCATCATGAGCCGGGATGTCGTTCTGCTGGACGTCGATGACCGCGGCGTCGCCAGCGTGACACTGAACCGGCCCGAGGTCGGCAACGCCTACAACGCCGCGATGCTTGACGGTTTGATCGGCGGGCTGGAACGGCTGGCGAGCGATGCCGGCGTGCGGTGCCTGGTGATCCGCGGCGCCGGGAAACACTTCCAGGCTGGTGCCGATATACGATGGCTGAACGAGGTCGCGCATTATCCGCCGGCGGAGAATTTCGCCGCCTCGCTGGCCACCACACGCGCGATGCAGTTGTTGAACGAGTTCCCGAAGCCAACGATCGCGCTGGTGCATGGCGCCTGTTTCGGCGGCGGCGTTGGGATTTTATGCTGCGTTGACGTGGCGTTCGCGACACCTGACTCACTGTTTGGCATCACCGAGGTCCGTGTCGGAGTGTCGCCAACGCCAATCTCCACCCACATGGTCAATGCCATCGGCCTGCGCCACACACGCCGCTACGCACTGACCGGCGAACGGTTCGACGCGCGCGAGGCGGAACGGATCGGTCTGGTGCATGAGGTCGTCGATGAAGCGGCGATGGAAGGCAAACTCGCCGCCGTGCTGGACGCGATCTTCCTGAGCGGCCCCGAGGCAATCGCAATGACCAAGCGCAGCTTCCTCGGTGCCAACGGCCTGCTGCTGGACGATCGGCGAATGACGCTGCTGGCGCACGAGGGCTGGACGCAACGCGCGTCGGCCGAGGGCCACGAAGGGACCACGGCATTCCGCGAAAAGCGGCATCCGGCGTGGTATCGTGCCACGAAATAATAAGGACCAGATGGTAAGGAAACGTCATGGCATCCTCTCCGGCGGTTCACCCGCCATTCCACAGAAGCCTGTACTTCAAGGTTCTGCTGGCGATCTTAATCGGCGTCGTACTGGGCGTGCTGTCACCCAGTAATCCGAAGGTCGTGCCGGAATCGTTGCGTGGCCTGATTATTCTGCCGCTCGGGTGGGCGGAGGCGATGAAGCCGTTCGGCGACGCGTTCATCAAGATGATCCGCATGCTGATCGCGCCGATCATCTTCTGCACCGTCGTGCATGGCATCGCGAACATGGGCGACATGAAGAAGGTCGGGCGCGTCGGGCTTAAAGCGCTGCTTTATTTCGAGCTGGTCACGACGGCGGCGCTGGTGGTCGGCATGGCCGTCATCAACGTACTGCGGCCCGGTGCCGGAATGAACATCGACGCGACGACGATCGATACCAAAAGCATCACGACCTTCGTCGCCAAATCGAAAGAACAGGATGTCGTCGGCACGCTGATGCACATCATTCCGGACACCGTCGTCAGCGCCTTCTCCGAGGGCGAAATCCTTCAGGTATTGTTCTTCGCGGTGTTGTTCGCGGTCGGCCTGCAGGCGCTTGGCGAACGTGGCAAGCCGCTGCTCGGGGTGATCGAGCAGGCGTCGCAGGCGTTGTTCGGCGTCGTCGCCGTGATCATGAAAGTCGCTCCACTGGGCGCGTTTGGAGCGATGGCTTTCACCATCGGCCGATATGGGCTCGTGACGCTGCTGTCGCTCGGCCAGTTGATGGCGGCGGTCTATCTGACCTGCCTGATCTTCATCTTCGTGGTGCTTGGCATCATCTGCGCGCTGTCCGGCTTCAGCATCGTCAGCTTCATTCGCTATATCAAGGAAGAGTTGCTGATCGTCCTTGGCACGTCGTCCTCGGAAAGCGTGCTGCCCAGAATGATCGCCAAAATGGAGGACCTGGGCTGCGAGGCATCGGTCGTCGGCATGGTCATCCCGACCGGATACTCGTTCAATCTTGATGGCACGTGCATTTATCTTACGATGGCGGCGCTGTTCCTGGCGCAGGCGACCAACACGGACCTTTCGTTGTGGCAACAGATTGGCATCCTCGCGGTACTGCTGTTGACCTCGAAGGGCGCGGCGGGCGTCACCGGGTCGGGCTTCATCGTGCTGGCGGCGACCTTGTCCTCCGTCGGCACGATCCCCGTCGCCTCGATCGCCCTCATATTGGGCGTTGATCGCTTCATGTCGGAGGCCCGGGCGCTGACCAACCTGATAGGCAACGGCGTCGCGACGGTGGTGGTGGCGAAATGGGAAGGCGCGCTGGATACGAACCGGTTGCGGGCGCGCCTCGCGAAACCGGTATCCGCTGAGGCGGCGGCGGAGTAACCCCGCGCGTCAAACGCCGGTGAACAGCCAGTCGATCGCGCGGACGATGTCATCGCGGTAGGCGCGGATCGTGCCCACGGGCTTTGTCAGACGGTTTCGTGGGAGAAGCCCGATGAGAGGCAGCACCAGGTAGAAAGCCTGACCGCCATGCTGAACAATCGGCGACAGTCGCGCCGGCGTGGGAGGCACAGCGGTCGTACGCGCCATGGGTGCGACCATTCGGTCCCGCCCTTCCGCGACGTCCGCCTGGAGTTCGGCGATAAATGGAAAAGCCGCTCGAAATCTTTCCGTGGGGTTTACGAACACCTCATGTTGCATCGGCTTCGCGACACATTTCCCGCCAGTCATCGTTGGGATTGCCATGCTTGTCGACATAGTCCTCCCAGGTTCGCAAATCCTGGGCGAATTCCTTGCGCAACTGCTCGCGATGGTGTTCACGCAGCGCCTGCTCGAGGCTGGCCTCGGCGGTGCGGGAGGCATTAATCCCCGCCGCTCTGGCCTTTTCCAAAAGATCGGCATTGATGGTCAGGCTCACGGTCTTGCGGCGGGCGCGACGGTCAAACAAGGCATCAGACATGGGTGATTTTTCCGATTTCACCCGTGTAACTTAGTGATCTTCGCGCGGTCTGGCAACAACAACCAATTCCGCTAACTTGCCGCCATGACCTGGTCCATTCTCGCCCGCGATCCCGCGACCGGCACAATCGGCGTCGCCGTCGCCTCTCGTTTCTTCGCCGTCGGAGCCATCTGTCCCTTCGTGGAGGGCCGGGTCGCCGCACTGGCAACCCAGGCGCTGGTCAACCCGATGTACGCCGTCCACGCCATGCCCCGCCTGCGCGCGGGCGAGCCGCCGGACGCCATCCTGGCCGCGCTCGTCTCGCCCGATCCCGGCGCCGGTCAACGCCAGTTCCACATCCTCGACGCCACCGGCCGCATCGCCCAACACACCGGTGCCAACTGCGTCTCCTGGGCCGGCCACGTCGCCGCGGAGAACGTGTCGGTCGCCGGCAACATGCTGTCCGGCGAGGCCACCGTCCGCGCCACGCTCGCGGCATATCTGTCCGCCTCCGGATCGATGGCCGAGCGCCTGCTGACCGCGCTGGAAGCCGGTGAGCAAGCCGGCGGCGACAAGCGCGGCAAACAATCCGCCGGACTGAAAATCGCCTCGAACGACCCGTATCCCGACCTCGATATCCGCGCCGACGACCACCCCGACCCGCTGTCCGAGCTACGCCGCCTGTATCGTATCAGCCTCGAACGGTTCGCGGTGTTTCGCCGCTTGCTGCCGGGCAACGACAGCGCCTGGGGCATACTCGACCGGAACTCGATCGACACGGCCATCACCCGCGACCGGGTGCCCCCCACATGAGGAACGCCATGCGACGACTTGTTCTCGCCGCGCTCGCGGCCTTCGCCGTGACCCAGGCGTCCGCGCAAACCTTGCATATCGGCTTGCGGCAGGATCCCGATTTGCTCGACCCAACGCTCGGCTCGTCCTATGTCGGGCGCATCGTGTTCGCCGGCCTGTGCGACAAGCTGTTCGATATCGATGAGAAACTGAATATCGTTCCGCGACTGGCGACCGGCTACGAATGGAAAGACCCCACGCATCTGCTGATCCGGCTGCGTCCCGGCGTGCTGTTTCAGGACGGCGAGAAACTGGACGCGGAGGCGGTGAAGTACAAACTCAACCGCGACCTGAACGCCAAAGGCAGCATGCGCCGGGGCGAGATCAACTCGGTCGAATCCATCGAGGTGGTCGATCCGCTCACGGTTCTGCTGACCCTGCACGCGCCGTCATCGCCGCTGCTGGCGCAACTCACCGACCGCGCGGGCATCATGATCTCCCCCAAAGCGACGGAGGCGGCGGGCGACAAATTCGGTCTGCATCCGGTCTGCGCGGGACCGTTCGCATTCGAGTCGCGGGTGGCGCAGGACAAGATCGTGCTGAAACGATTCCCCGGCTATTGGGACAATGGTTCGATTCATTTCGATGAGGTCATTTACCAGCCGAACGTGAACGCGACCGCCCGGTTGGCGAACTTGCAGGCGGGCGCACTGGACCTCGTCGAGTATATCCTGCCGACCGATGTCGCCGCCGTGAAGGCCGATCCGAAATTGCGCATCGTGCTGAGTCCATCGCTGGCGTACACCGGCATCACCTTCAATGTCGCCAACGGCGCGGCGGCGAACTCGATCGTCGGTCAGAACAAACTGGTACGCCACGCGTTCGAGCTTTCGATCGACCGCGACGCGCTGGTACAGGTCGTGTTCAACGATATGAATTCCGCGACGGCGCAGGCCAATCCGCGCAGCTCGCCGTTTTACCTGGAAAGCCCGCGGCCGCCAGCGCGCGACATCGCCAAGGCGAAAGCGTTGCTGGAGCAGGCGGGAGTGAAGACGCCGGTGCCGGTGGTGCTGACGATCACCAATGAGACCGATATTCAGCAGGCCGGCGAAGTGATCCAGTCGATGGCGCGCGAAGCCGGCTTCGACGTCAAAATCCGCTCGATGGAGTTCGCCTCATCATTGCAGGCCGCCTATGCCGGCGACTTCGAGGCCTACCTCATTGGCTGGTCCGGCCGCGCCGATCCCGACGGCAACATGTGGCAGATGCTGCACGGCGGCGGCACGTTCAATTACGGGCATTACCAGAACGCCGAGGTGGACAAGACGCTGGACGACGCGCGCACCGTCGCTCCGGTCCAGGAACGGCGGGCGTTTTACGCCAAAGTATGGGAGCGGGAGCGTGACGATCTGCCGCTGCTCTATCTGTGGGGACCCGCCAATATCGTCGGTTTGAAAGCCTCCATCACTGGGTTTCGCCAGGTGCCCGATGGGCTGATCCGGCTGCAAGGGTTGGCGATCCAGTAAACGGTCCGAAAACGTCCGTCCCAAAGATGGATGAATGATATTGCTTTTCAGAGTGCGGTTGTATAAGATGTACTTCTGATCATCCTTCCATGCCCCAAGGTCAACCATGCAATGCACCGCCGAACCGCCCGTCGGAATCATCGACGAAGCCTCGATCGCGCTGCTGATCGACCGGTTTTACACCGCCGTCCGGCGCGACCCCATCCTGGCGCCGCCGTTCGAATGGACGATCGCCGAGGAGGAATGGCCAGAGCACCTCGCCACGATGCGGCGCTTCTGGTCCTCGGTAATGCTCACGTCCGGCCGCTATTCGGGCAATCCCGTCGCCGTGCACCACGCGGTCCACGGCCTGGAGCGGCCCATGTTCGATCGCTGGCTGGCGCTGTTCGAGGCGACGGCGGCCGAATTGTTCGCGTCGGAGCAGGCCGCGCTGTTCACCAGCAAGGCGCGCCGAATCGCATCCAGCCTCCAGCTTGCGCTGTTCCACAGGCTGGGCATGCCGCCCGACGAACTGAGCGCGAGTTAGCCGCATGCGACTTTCCACCTATACGGACTACACGCTCCGAACTCTGATGTATCTGGCGGTGAATGCCGATCGTCAGGCGACGATCGCGGAAATCGCCCGGACGTGGAGCATCTCCGAAACTCACCTGATGAAGATCGTGCATCAGTTGGGCGTGGCCGGCGATATCGAAACGATCCGTGGCCGAAACGGCGGCCTGCGTCTCCGCAAGCCCGCCGCCGGCATCAATCTCGGCACGGTGGTCCGGCGAACCGAGGTGGATATGGACCTGGTCACCTGCTTCGACGACGCCGCGAGCTGTGCCATCAGCGAGGACTGCGTGCTGCAAGCCGTTCTGCATGAGGCGCTCACGGCGTTTCTGGCTGTTCTCGACCGCTACACCCTGGCCGATCTCGTTGCGCCTCGCGCGAAGCTCGCCGCGTTGCTGGGGATCCAGCCGGCAGAGCCCAGGATGGCGGGCTGATGGACGAAGCGGTGAAAGCGTGGCGAAGGGAAACGCGCGCAGGCCTGCTGGCTCAGAGGCAGGCGATGCCGCCCGATGCACGCCAGAGCGCGGCGCGAACGGTCGCGGCGAGGCTGGATGAATTCGTCCGGACCGGGCACTACTCGACCATCGGCCTCTACTGGCCGATCAAACACGAAATCAATCTGCTGCCATGGGCGGAGGCATTGGCCCGCCGGAGCGGCGTTGTCCTCTGCCTGCCCGTCGTCGTTGCCCGCAAGGCACCCCTCGAATACTGGCGCTGGCGACAAGGCGAACCGTTGGACCGCGGCATCTGGGACATCCCGATCCCCGCGAGCCGCGATGTGGTGACCCCGGACCTGATATTGGCGCCACTGGTGGGCTTCGACCGAGCCAATTACCGCCTCGGCTATGGCGGCGGCTATTTCGACCGCACTCTGGCCTCGCTGCCGCGGCGGCCGATGGTCATCGGCATCGGCCATGACTTCGGCGCCCAGGAGACCATCTTCCCGCAACCTCACGACATTCCGATGGATGCCGTGGTGACGGAACAGCGCGACACGTTGCCGCCCGCCAGGAGGAACCATGACGTTTGATCCGGACCACTTTGCCCGCACTCTGGTCGAGGGCATGCCTGACGCGATCGTCCATGCCGACGAAGCCGGGCTGATCCGCGTATGGAATGCCGGCGCCGCGCGCATGTTCGGCTTCACCGCGGCGGAGGCGTTGGGCCAGCCATTGGACATCATCATTCCGGCAAGCCTGCGCGACCGTCATTGGCAGGGCTTTCGCGAGACCATGCGTACTGGGCTGACCCGATATGGCGACGGCCAGATCCTGGCGGTGCCGGCGGCGCGCAAGGATGGCACGCGCATCTCGGTGGAATTCACCATCGTGCCGTTCACCGGCGACGATGGGCGGATGACCGGTATCGCCGCGATCATGCGCGATGCCACCGCGCGGTTCGAAGAGTTGCGGGCATTGCGCAAGCAACTCGCCGCGAGCCAGCCGATATCGCCCCGGGGAGACGTCCTGGGGGCCGTCCTGTAGCCGAACGCCGCCGAAACGGCTACGATCTCGGCGCGAGGGAGAGTGCCATGACCGCTGTCACCGTTGACGATCTCGACCAACTCTCGGACGACGCGTTCCGCGCCCATGTCCGCGCCTGGATCGAAGCGAGTTATCCGCCCGAGTTGCGTAACCCGCCACAGCGGCTGCATTTCAACGAGAACAAGCCCTGGTACATGAAGCTGGCCGATCAAGGCTGGCTCTGCCCGAACTGGCCGAAAGAGTTTGGCGGCATGGGCATCTCCGCCAGCAAGCAGTTGATCTTCCTGGAGGAGAAAGAACGCCACGGCTGCACGCGGTTGAACGACATGGGCATGACCATGATCGGCCCGCTGCTGATCCGCTTCGGCCGGCCGGACCAGCAGGAGTATTTCCTGCCGAAGATCCGCTCCGGCGAGCACATCTGGTGCCAGGGCTACAGCGAGCCGAACGCGGGTTCCGATCTCGCCTCGCTGCGCACCGAGGCGGTGCCGGAGGGCGATCACTGGGTGGTGAACGGGCAGAAGATCTGGACCTCGCTGGCGATGGACGCCAACTGGATTTTTCTCCTCGTCCGCACCGACAAGCAGGCCAAGAAGCAGGAGGGCATCAGCTTCCTGCTGGTGCCGATGGATACGCCCGGCATCACCGTCCGTCCGATCACCAACATCGATATGGCGGACGAGTTCTGTGAGACCTTCTTCGACAACGTGCGCGTGCCGAAACAAAACATCGTCGGCGACATCAATAAAGGCTGGACGATGGCCAAGGCTCTGTTGAGCTTCGAGCGGATCGGCTCCGGTTCGCCGCGGCAAGCGGCATATGCGCTGAAACGGTTGAAGCTGCTGGCCGAACGGATGGGCGTGTGGGAGGACGACGACTTCCGGCAACGCTTCACGCGACTGCGGCTCGATCTCGAAGATCACAAGGACCTGTATGAGACGTTCGTCGAGAAAGTGCGGCGGCGGGAGCCTCTGGGCCCGGACGTTTCGATGCTGAAAGTGCATCAGACCGAGTTGTTCCAGCGCATCACCGAAACGATGCTCGACATCGCGGGCGAGTATGGTGCTGGCATGGGTCCGTTGGAGGGCAATCAGGAACTCAATCCGACCGGGTTGTTCCTGCAGTCGCGACCGGCGTCGATCTACGCCGGGTCGAACGAAATTCAACGCAATATCCTGGCCAGGAATGTGCTGGAACTGCCGGGGTGAGGCGCGTCGCGGTGGCCTGGCTGCCCCGTTACTCTCGGCCTTTCCCGGTAGTTCCAGCACGGTGCCGCGACAGCAAATGACGGGGAGAGGAAGCATCGTCCCGCCACCGTCGCCGCACCTGTTGGCCCCGGCCATGACGGTAACAATCCGGCGCGAACCGAACGCAACGAGGTCCATCGCATGAGTTGGCTGACCGAAGTCATCCGCCCGAAAATTCGCAACTTGTTCGCGCGGCGTGATGTGCCGGAAAATCTCTGGAGCCAGTGTACCGGCTGCCAGCGCATGATCTTCACCAAAGACTTCATCGCCAGCATGCGCGTATGCGGCGATTGCGGCCATCACATGCGCGGCACGGCGATCGAACGCCTGGAATGGACCTTCGACAAAGACTCGTTCACCCGTATCGAACTGCCAAAAGCGGTCGCCGATCCGTTGAAATTCCGCGACACCAAACGCTACGTCGACCGCCTGAAGGAAGCCCGCGACGCGACCCATCTCGATGACGCCGTGGTCGTCGGTCACGGCACCATCGGCGGCCAGCCCGCCGTCGTCGCCGCCATGGAGTTCGCCTTTATCGGCGGCTCGATGGGCGCCGGTCTGGGCGAGGCGATCGTCGCGGCGGCACGGCTCGCGGTGCTGCAACAGGCGCCGCTGATCGTGTTCACCGCATCAGGTGGCGCGAGGATGCAGGAGGGTGCGATCAGCCTGATGCAAATGCCGCGCACCGTCATCGCCACAAGGCTGGTCAAAGACGCTGGCCTGCCCTTCATCGTTGTCCTCACCGATCCCACCACCGGCGGCGTCTCCGCGTCGTTCGCCATGTTGGGCGACATCCAGATCGCCGAGCCCGGCGCGCTGATCGGGTTCGCCGGCGCGCGGGTCATCGAACAAACCGTGCGGGAAATTCTGCCCGAGGGATTTCAGCGCGCCGAATATTTGTTGCAGCACGGCATCATCGATATGGTCGTGAAACGGGCCAAGATGAAGGAAACCCTGGCGCGCATCATTTCCCTGCTGCGCGTCAAGGAACTCCCGGCGGCGGCGTGAGCGGCCGAATGTCGGGACGGGCCGACGGAAGCGTCGCGGGACGTATCGACGGCATTGTCGCGCGGCTGCACGGGCTGCACCCCAGGCTGATCGATCTCAGTCTGGACCGGCTGCTCGCGCTGCTGGCGAAACTTGGCGATCCGGAACGGCATCTGCCGCCCGTCATTCACGTCGGCGGCACCAACGGCAAAGGCAGCACCTGCGCTTTTCTGCGCGCGATGGGTGAGGCGGCGGGGCTGCGGGTGCACGTCTACACCTCCCCGCATCTGGTTCGTTTCAATGAACGCATCCGGGTCGCCGGCGCGGTGGTTTCCGATGCCGACCTGACCACCGCGATGGCGGAGATCGAGCGGCTGAACGACCACGCACCCATCACGGTATTTGAAGTCATCACCGCCGTCGCGTTCCATCTGTTCGCCGCCTCACCCGCCGACCTCTGCGTCCTCGAGGTCGGACTGGGCGGCCGCGGCGACGCCACCAATGTCATTCCGCCCCCGGCCGCATGCGCGATCGCCTCGATTTCGCTCGACCATCGCGAGTTGCTCGGCCCGACGTTGGACGTGATCGCGCGGGAAAAGGCCGGGATCATGAAGCCGGGCGTGCCGCTCGCGACCGGTGCGCAGCCGGATGAGGTGATGACGGTGCTGGCGGCGGAAGCGACACGGATCGGCACGCCCCTGTTGCGACGCGGGCGCGACTGGTCGATCGTTGAAACCCCGAACGGACTTCGCTTCGCCGACAAGGCGGGTGCGATCGATCTGCCTCGTCCGTCACTTCCCGGCCAGCATCAGTTCGACAATGCCGGCATCGCGATCGCGGCCCTGCGTGCCAGCGGCCTTAATGTGTCAAACGAGGCGATCGCGCGCGGCATCGCCTCCACCGAGTGGCCCGCGCGGCTGCAACGCCTGACCGGGCAGCTTGCATCGCTGCTTCCGGCGGACTGGGAACTTTGGCTGGACGGTGGCCATAATCCCGGCGCCGGCGAGGCCCTCGCGGTGCATCTGGCGTCCTGGCGCGACCGTCCGATCCATCTTGTCGTCGGCATGAAGCAGGCCAAAGATACCGCGGAGTTTCTGCGGCCCATGATCCCTCTGGCCACCTCGCTCTGGGCTGTCGCGGAGCCGGATCAGCACAGCGCTCTGCCGATCGAGGCAATCGTCGCGGCCTCCGGCGGCATCGCGCGGCCCGGCCCGCTCGTCAGCGACGCACTACGCGACATCCCCCGTGGCGATGGGCCCGCGCGGGTGCTGATCTGCGGCAGTCTCTATCTCGCCGGCGAGGTGCTGAAGCACGACCTCGCCGGTTGAATGGAATGACACGATGTAATTCCGTTATCGTAATGATGTTGCTGATGACATCCCCCGCCTGTGCGTCATGGGATTCATTCCAGATCATCGAGTGGCAGGCGCGAGACGCGCCGCGGTTGCAAACGTTACGCCAGCTTGGGGTCACCGCGGTCACCGTCATCGCCGACCGGGACGGCACCGGGACGCCATTGGACCAGCAGACCGCCGCACCGCGCCAGGCCGGTCTGCGGTGGTACATCGAAAACATCGCCACCGATTTCTATGCATCCTATCATCGCTACACGCCCGGAGAGCCGGTGAACTGGCGTTTTCTCGCAGCCCAGGAACGGTACAAAGCCAATCCAGGCGATGACACGGCGCTGTACCGCGAGCCATCACTGCTGGATCAAACCTGGCGAGAGCGCATTGGCGACCGGTTGACCAAAACGGTTCTGCGACAAAAATCCTCCGGTCCGCTGTATTACTCGCTTGGCGACGAAACCGGGGTCGCGGATCTGTCGGCTTACTGGGATTTCGATCTGTCGCCGCCCTCGGTCGCCGGGTTCCGGGCATGGTTGCGGAAACAGTACGGTTCACTGGCCGCGCTGAACGCCGAGTGGGGCACCGCGTACACAGGGTGGGACTCGATCCAGCCGGAAACCACACGGGAAACCATGCGGCGCACCGGCGACAACTTCGCACCATGGAACGATTTCAAGGCCTGGATGGACAGCTCCTTCGCCGATGCGTTGCGCTTCGGCACCGACGCCGTTCACCGCGCCGATCCGCATGCGCTCAGCGCGATCGAGGGCGTGCAGATCCCCGGCTGGGGTGGCTACGACTATGCGAAGCTCGCGCACGCCGTCGACGTCATGGAGATTTACGACGGTGATGAGAATTTACCGCTCGTCCGCTCGATCAATCCTCGCGTCGTTCCTCTGATCACCAGCTTCGGCGCGGACAGCGCCAGTCTGCACGGCATCTGGCGCAGTGTGCTGCGTGGCGCGCGCGGCGTGATCCTGTGGGACGAGGACAACACCATCGTTCGTCCGGATGCCTCTCCTGGGCCGCGCGCGGCGGCCTATGCCCCGATATTCGCGGCGTTGCGCGGCGAGATCGGCCAGCGCCTGATCGATGCGGAACCGATCCATGATTCGGTGGCGATCCTTTATTCTCCGGCGAGTTTTCGGGTGAACTGGATCCTCGATCATCGCCACGATGGTGACGCCTGGATGCACCGCTCGGCCGAGATCGAACTCCAGGACAATGCCTGGCGCGTGTCACTGCGCGGATATGCCGACACACTCGCGCGGATGGGACTGCATCCCCGGTTCATCACCGATGACCAACTGGCGCACGGTCCGCCACAAGAAGCCGCGCTGATTTTGCCGCACAGCATCGCCTTGGCGGACCAGGAGGCCCACGCGATCGCCAGCTTCCGCGCCAAAGGAGGCATCGTGATCGCCGACACGCCGCCCGGAGTATTCGATGAGCATGGACGACGGCGGGCCGCGCCGAACATTCCGGCCACGATCGTTTCGCCAGGAGATTTACCGAGGGCCCTGACCCTCGCGCCGGTTTTCCGCGTCGAGGCGCCGAACAACGATGTCGAGAGCTATCTGTTCCGATCGCGTGGACATCGATTGCTGGCATTGCAGCGCCGCGCGCCCGGAGGTACGCCGGAAACCGTCACGGTCGAATTGCACTTCTGGCACGCGCGCGACCTCGCCGCGCACCACGATTACGGCCGGCGGGAGCGGCTGGCCGTGACAATCGACCCCGTCACGCCGATTTTTCTTGAGCTCGAACGGTAATCCGCGCCCCTTGAGCGGTCACGGATGCTTGTGGATCGGATCGACCCAGAACACCGCCTCAGGCTTCTCCACCGCCTCGATGTCGAGGTTCACCACCACGGCTTCGTTGTCACTGCGTACCAGCACGCACTCCAGAGTTTCATCGGTGCTGGCGTTGATTTCCTGATGCGGGACATAAGGCGGGACGAAGATGAAGTCGCCGGCCTCGGCCTCGGCGACGAACTCCAGCTTCTCACCCCAGCGCATCCGCGCCTTGCCGCGCACGACGTAGATCACGCTTTCCAGCGCGCCGTGATGATGCGCGCCGGTCTTGGCATTGGCGTGAATGTTCACCGTGCCAGCCCAGATCTTTTGCGCACCGACCCGTGCCTTGTTGATCGCGGCGGCGCGGTTCATCCCGGGTGTCTGCGCCGTGTTGGTATCCAGTTGATCGCCCTTGATCACCTGGACCCCGTTCAACCGCCAGTCGACCGTGCCTGGCGCCGGAGGCCCCTCATGCGAGTGCTCATGCGCGTGATCGTGACTGTGACTCATGACATCGGCTCCGCGAAACGTCAGGGGCGCGTTGTCGCGCGTTCTTCCGGCCGGGGAAAGCCTTGCCCGCGAATTGAGGGGATTTTTCCCCAATCACCAGCACTGGCAGAAGGAATCCATCATTTACCAGGCGATCCCTGGCACGAATTGGTGCGCATGCCGCGCAGGTCGACGGGCTATGATTACCGGCATGGAGCAGTTCATCGTTCACTCGGTCGACGCGGATGTCGAAGTCCGCATCACCCGCGAGATGCCGCCAATCCGACCCGCGTTGGAGGGCCGGATCAGCGCCATCTGGGCCACCGCGGCGGCACGCGTCGAAGCCGGAGGCGCCGGGCGGCTGTTCAACGGTCAGGTCTTCTCAATCGACACGATTGCTCCCGACCGCATCACCGGGCATTTGACCGAGTATCGCCGCCTGGTCGCGCAGGTCGAGGACCACACGCTGTTTCCGGAGCTGGAGCTGCGTTCGCTCGCCGCCTGCGGGGTGTTGCGCTGTTCGGGCGGCGTCGTGATCGGCCGGCCGCCGCCCGCCGCGATTTATCAGCCGGGCATGTGGCAGCTATGCCCAGCTGGGAGCGTGGACGCGGGGGCGCGGCGAGAGAACGGGACGATGGATTATCGCGGACAGTTGCTGACCGAACTTCGCGAAGAACTGGGCCTGCTGCCTGACGCGATCGGCGAAGTGACCCCATTGTGCCTGGTGGAGCATCCCGGCAGTCACGTCTGCGATTTCGGGATGGCGGTTCGCACCTCGCTCGATCCGGACGCGATCCTGGATACGCATCGCACCCGCGGCAACGGCGAATACGATCCATTGCGAATCGTTCCCATTGCGGATCTTGCTGACTTCATCATCTGGGCTGGAGCGAAGCTGGTGCCGCCCGCGCCGCTGTTCCTGGCGCGCGCGGGGTTGCTGGCTCCGAAATTCGCACCGCCCGCCATCACTCGGGATCAGGAATCCCAACCGCGATCAGCGCGAACATCAGACCGACAGCCCAGATGAAATAAATGGCGATCAGCAAATCCCGGGAATTGTACCGCCGCGCGAGTTCCCGTGCGCCGAACCAGCCGATGACCGGGCACGCCAGCGCCTGCGGCGTCCCGAACGTATCCCAGGCGTAAATCCCCATCGAGAATCCCATCACGATGGCGACGAACACCGCCGGAATGCAGAACACCAGCAGCAAATCGTGCCGCATGCGGCCGGCCGCCAGAATGACCAACCAGAACAGCGTCACCGTGATGAAATAGACCGGTCCTTCGAGGAAAAGCGGCAGCGGTCAGCTCCCCACCTTCAGTGGGGAGACGAGGCCGCGCAAACACGCCAGAATAGACAGCGGCGTGATCTTGCCCGTCCGCGGATTTTCATCACTCGGCACATTCTCGATCCGCATCGTGAACCGCGCGGCCTCGGCCTCGACGCGGATGATATGGACGTTGCGGGTCAGACCGGGGTCAGCCCAGATCTCGACTTTCGTCCGCACCGGACCGATGCCGGCCAGCGCGAGCGCAGCCGCCACATTGACGTTGGCCGGAAAGCCGAGGGCGGCATCGCGGGCGTTCCCGGCGAACACACGCAGCGGCATCGTGACATCCAGCATGTCGATGCTGTGCTTCTCAAGATACGGCGCGCCGATCAGGCCGGCGGGAGGTTTGCGGGTTTCGATCGTGATGCTTTCGATCCGGCCCTCGGCCACCGCGCGCACTGCGTCCAACCCGAGCAGCGCGCCGGTCGGCACCACGATCCGCGCGCCTGTCCGCCTCGCCAGTTTCACCAAATGCATTCGGGGCAGTAGCGCGCCGACGGAGGCCGGGACAAAAATGCGTCCCGCCTCGATCGCCGGCAGTGCCACGCGTTCGAACAATGCAGCCGGGGTGGCCTCCACGACGATGTCGGCCTCAGCGAGATCGGCGAAATCCACCAAAGCCGGCGGATCGCGGAAGCCCGCGAGGCGAGCACGGGCCTTGACCAGATCGCGGGTCGCGACCGCGATCAATCTCAGCCCCTCGATCGGCGCGTCCAGAGCGCGGGCCAGCGGCAACCCAATGGCGCCCAGCCCGGCCAAGGCGACCGTCATGGTCATGTTGGTCCCTCCGCTACCCCCACCAGTGAGCGCGCCGCCTCCAGATCGGCTTGCGTGTTCACGTTGAGAAACGAGTCCCACGCGGCGGGCGGAAAATCAACCCGGCGCATGCCGATCCGCTCGGTGAAACGCACGACATGGCGCGATCTGGGCTCGGACAGGTGATCACGCAGCGCGGTGCGGACGGCGATCGGCCAGAGCGCGACGAGATGGTGAACGCGGCCACAACTCGCGGCGCAGGCGGGCGGCGGCGACAACGCGGCGGCGAGGCCGCGCGGCACGAACGGCGTATCACCCGGCACGGTCAGCAGCGCCGTCGCGCCGATGCCGAAACCCCAGTCGAGACCGGCGAGAATTCCGGCGAGCGGGCCTTCCCCGGCGAATGCGCCGTCGGTCAGAACCGGGCGGCCATAGGTCGCGAACCGCGACGGGTCGCCGTTGGCGCTGATCGCGATTGCCGCCACATCCAGCGCGGCGATGATGCGCGCGAGGATGGTCGACGATCCAATTGTCAGCAACGGCTTATCGGCACCGCCAAGCCGGCGCGCGCCGCCGCCCGCCAGGATCAGTCCGGCGATCAGAGTTGGGCCCGGTATGTGGCAAGACGGTCGGCGGTCGCCCGGAGGCCGACATGCGGCTCCCGCAACAGCGCGAGCCAGAAGTCGGTCGAATTGTCGCCGCTGGTCAGGCTGGCGCGATGGGCACGACCCCCTTCCAGCACCGCGGCCTCATGCCGATCGAGCAATTCGAGGCACCAGGCGTCGGGCGACAGGACAGCGGTGTCGTGCCAGACCTTCGACATCACTTCGGTCAGGCAAAAGGCGGCATCGGTAACGATCACCGCGGCGCGCGCCGACAACGCGGTGGCGAGGACATGGGCGCTCTTGCGCTCGGCGGCCGTGGTACAGTGGGCCAGCACTTCGTCCTGCGCGTCGCGGCTGGCGATCACGTTGGCGACCGGGAAGGCGCGGTCCATCTCCAGACGACGATGGCGCAGACGCTCCACCGGGATATCGGGGCGCTGACGCTGCAGTTCGCGCACCCAGTCGATGTGGATCTGTTCGGACCAGACGGGATCGAAGGCGCCGGCCTCGGCGAGGTGAAGCAAGAACATGGTCAGCACACCGCGCGTGAGCACCGGCGCGTCGAGGACAGCGAGTTCGATGGCGTGACTGACGGGTTGGACCGGTTGTTCCACGGGTTGAAGCCTCTCGGCCAAAGCTGGGGGCTTTGGGTAGTCCCGCCAAGGCGCCGGTGGCAAGGCGGAAGTCGACGGGACTGGTCAGTCCAATTGAGCAGCGGCACCAACGGTCCAGCCCAGACCAGATTCGGCCGACCACCAGGTCACGATCAGGTGTGGCGCATGGGCGGAAATTTCGATCGCCTGCTCGGCATCGCATTCGATGAAGTGCGTGCACCCCCATCTGGTCGCGGTCTCCGCTTTGAACCGCGCGACGGCGTGTTTATCTCCGGCGGTCGATCGCGCGCGGCATTCCAACGGCAAATGCCGCCAGGGCGTCGTGGCGAGCGCGGCGGCGATTCGCGTTCGTTCCGCTTCGGGAAGCTCGCAGATCAGCACGGCCCGGTCGAGCGGAAGGTGCTTGCCCAGGCCGGTCGCGAGGTTGGCCGTTGGCCATGTATTCAGTCCCAGACCAACGAATGGGGCTTCCGCGCGAGGGGCGTCGCGGATGCTGGATGCTTTCGCCGCGCGGCCGGTCGGGGTTGCCTCGCCACGTTCCCATGGCAGCCGGAACAGCGCGCGCATGGGATACGACAGGTCGGGCATGTGCCGCACGGTGTCGGGATCATGCACGACAACCAATGTCAGACAGTCGCGTCCTTCATCGCACAGCACCGTACGTGTGCGGTGCAACGTGTTTCCGCTGGAACAACAATCGTCAACGAGGAGGATTCGGCGCCCGGATGCCGGAGGGCCAATCCAGCTCACGGCCCCGGTGATCGCGTCATGGCTGACGAACGACAGCGGCAACGCGAGGATACCCGCCGCCATCGCCGCCGGCACCACGCCGCCCCTGGCGATGCCCACCACCGCTTCCGGCCGCCACTCCGCCGCGGTTTCCAACAGCGCGGCGACCATCCGCTCGACCTGATCGTAGCCGATGAACACCGGCATCTGGCTCGTGTCGAGGCCTTTCCATGGGCGCGGCGAACCGGTGGTTGGGTCTGCCTCGCTCATTTTTTTATTTCAATACCCGCACGATGGTTCACGAACCGGGTCACGTAGGCCTTGTCCACGTCGATACCGGCCGGATAGACGCCCACGGCGACCATGTTGTGGTAGAATTCGTTCCATCGAGCCTGCGTCATGGCGCCTATGCCGAGCCTGAGCGCATCGCCTGAATCGACGATGCCATGGTCCTTCATCATCTTGCGTCCATAGGCGAGCAGAGCATCGGTCATCTCCGGATTGGCCGCCTTGATCAACTTGTTCGCCGGGGTTGGATCGTCGTAGAGAAACGAATACCAGCCCTCGACGGAGGCATCCACGAAGCGCTGGACGAGGTCAGGTTTTTCGTCGACGATTTTCCGGCTCGCGGTGATGATATTCGAATAACCATTGTATCCGCCATCGGCGACCAGTAGTACCACGGGGTCGATGCCGCCCATTTCCTTGATGACGAACGGCTCGGAGCCGAGGTAGCCCTGCTGGATCAAAGTTTTGTCCGCCAGGAATGGCGCCATGTTGAAGGTATAGAGCCTGACCTGCGTCTCGCTGTAGCCATATTTCCTGGCGAGAAACCGCCACCAGCTTTGCCGCGCGTCGGATGCGATCTCGACCGGTTTGCCCTTGAGCGCGGTGAAGCTGTCGTTGCCCTGGCCGGGATGCGCGATCAGGACGGCGGGATCCTTTTGAAAGATCGCGGCGATGGCGACGTAGGGCAAACTATTTTGCACGAACTCGATCGCCCGTCCGCCGCCGAGATTGAAGTCCAGTCGGCCGGCCATGAGCAGTTGCATCTGATTGACCTGGGGCCCGCCCTCCCGGATGGTGACCGCGAGGCCGTGTTTCGCGTAGATGCCCTTGGCCACCGCCTGATAGTAGCCGCCATATTCGGCTTCGGCTCGCCAGTCGATGCCGAAGGTGACCTGATCGTCCGCTTTGGCCGTTACTGGCGTGATGCACTGAACCGTCGCCAGCCAAATCAGGGCGCTGATCAATTGGGGGAATGATCGGCGGTGCCGCGAGGGCCTGGCTGATCGTCTGGCCTTGGTCAGGAAACTCATCATCAGATAGATACGGTACCGCATCTTGTTCTTCCCCACATCGCGCTGGCGCGGCGCATTCCGCCGACCATTGCCGCCGACTCGCGGACCCCGCTCCGAAACGGCTCGGCTCGACAGCATGCGCGCCAACCTACCGTTACGGCCAACGTCGCACCACCCCTTCGCCGCCGCGGCCGACCGTCGTCCCCCGAGTGCGCGCCCTTCGCGGTCCTTTACGTTTTCCTTTCGCGTTGCCGTTGGAGGTGTTGGCGATAGTGGCCCACCGTCGGGCTTCACGTGGTATCGGACCAAGATAAAACGCAAAGGACCGCGAAGAGCGCGAATGGGACCGTATCGTTGAAGCGATCCGGGTCAGGGTGACGAATGCGAAAGCGGCGATCAACCCGAGCTATGTCGACACCGACGGATCGAAGGCCACGTCCCTCACGCGACCGGCGAGGCTTTCACCGCCGTCGAGGAAAATCGTGCTGCCCGTCATCGACGGCGACGCCAGAATGTAGCGCACGCAGGTGGCGATTTCGTCGGGCGTGGTGCTTCGACGCAGCGGCGGCGCGTGCCATGCCTTTTCGAACGACGCCTCCGTCTGCTTGCCGCTGACCAGCGCCAGGCCAGGCGCGATCCCGCAAACCCGAATGCGCCCCGTGAAAGCCATCGCCAGCATTTCCGTCAGGCCGGAAAGGCCGATCTTGCCAATTGTGTACGACAAGAAATCCGGGTTCAGGTTCGCCACTTTCTGATCGAGGATGTTGATGATGCAGCGGTCCCCGCGGCCATCGAACATCCGGGCGAAATCCCGGCAGAGAAACACCGGTGCGATCAGGTTGGAGGCGAGATGATCATGCAGCGACTCCCACGAGACGGATGATATATCGTCGTAATAAAATACCGAGGCATTATTTATCAGGCACTCGACCGAGCCATGCAACGCGACACACCGCCGCATCAGGCTTTCCACATCGGACTGGTTCGCCAGGTCCGCCTGGACGATATCGCAGACGCCCCCGAGCTGGCGAATTTCGTCGGCGAGTTGCTCAGCCTCCGTCTTCGACCGGTTGTAGTGCACGATCACGGCCCAACCATCCGCGGCCAACTGGCGGGCGATGGCCGCTCCCACGCGCCTGGCCGCACCGGTGATCAGCACTGTTCGCACGCGCCTCGATCTCCTCAAACGCCCGGTTCGCGAACCTGGTAGACCTCCACGCCGGCGCCGGCCGCCTCATTGAAGATGTCAGGCTTCATGATCGACACCCGGCAGGCGCTGACCCGCGGATCGCGGAAACATAATTCGACGAGCTCGTGCAGCAAGGTTTCCAGCAATGGCGTGTGCGGGCGCGCCGGCCATGCCTTCAACGCCTCACGAATCGGATCGTAATCGAGGATCGAATCGGGTGACTCGGCGGACAGCGGCCGAACCAATGGCGCGAACATCTCGACATTGACGATAAGCCGCGTTGGACGCTCCGGATGCCGCTCCCACGGGTGCAGTCCGACGTGAGCCTCGGTTTCGATATCGCGGAGCACGACACGAATATGGCTGCCTGACTGAAGCGATGCGGATCCCATGCTGATCAATCCAAACCTCTTAATGGGGCAAGACCTCAGGGGATAAGACCTGCGCGGCCGCGAGGCAACGTTGCTCAATCGCGAAAGAATACGGCGCAGACCACGCCCAGTACCGGCAGCATGACCAACGCCGCCCACAGCATGAACGGGACGAACCCCGGCATCCTGACCCCACGATGCGATGCCACGGTTCGCAGCACCAGGTTCGATGCGTTGCCGATATAGGTAAGCCCGCCGAACATCACCGCCCCCGCCGAAATCGCCCGCAACGCCGCCGCCTGGCCGGCGGTCATCGCCTCCGGCCGGATCCCCGCCAGGTCGAAAAACACCAGGTAGGACGGCGCGTTGTCGAGAAACGCCGACAACAGGCCCGCCAGCCAGAAGCACAGCACCGGCCGCACCT